>SAMEA104315435__coassemble_718_pt1 | contig 21448 bp, 15 predicted proteins | sample SAMEA104315435__metabat2_low_PE_020 | metagenome-assembled genome bin SAMEA104315435 (sample SAMEA104315435) | gut metagenome | biome: Monkey gut; feature: monkey-associated habitat; material: faeces | place: China | collected 2013
AGCTGATTTTGTAGTTATTGAAGGACCAAAAGCAGGTGGACATCTTGGTTTTTCAAATGAACAGCTAGAGGATATAGGTAACCTCTGTTATGATAATGAGATAAGAGATATTATAGAATGTAAAAAAGAATATGAAGAGAAGTATAGCAAAGAGATACCGGTTATCGTAGCAGGAGGAATATATGACAATAGGGATATTAAGCATGCGTTAAGCCTTGGAGCCGATGGAGTGCAGATAGCAAGTAGATTTGTGGCAACCTATGAATGTGATGCATCTGACAGATATAAAGAAGCATACATTAATGCTAAGGAGGAAGATGTTAGAATTATAAAAAGTCCTGTTGGAATGCCAGGTCGTGCATTATACAATGATTTTGTTAAAAAAACAGAGAAAGGAAGAATTCCTATAACAAAGTGTTATGGATGCCTTGAAAAGTGTAATCTAAGAGAAGTTACATATTGTATAACAAAAGCATTAACGGATGCAGTCAAAGGAGATATAGATAATGGGCTTGTGTTTTGTGGTGCTAATGTTGGTAGAATAGATAGGATAATGTCAGTGCATGAATTAATGATGGAATTATGTTGTAATGATTAAAATGGAAACTGAAAGAAAAATAAGCCGTATCGCAAGAAATTGTGATAGATAATTAACAATCACTATGTTATGATATATATACTGTTAGAGAAAATCATAGAATATTAAGCGACTGATAACAGCTATATGATATTTTATGAAGAAAAATCGGATGTTAAATTCGAGATTATTAACAATAACAGGGGGAAATATTAATAAATAGTGAGGGTAAAAGTATGAGAAAAACAAAATTATCAAAACACACTAAGTTGACAGGAATTTTTCTTGCAGCACTTGTAATGATGGGGACAGCTGTATTTGCAGTTAATAAGACCGGTGCCAATGCTGCATCAGGTGATGGAACACAGTATGTATCATTATTCTATGGAGATTCATGGAGTAGTAACTGGGGACAGGCAGTAGATGTTGCGACAACTAGATGTGGTGGAGAATTTGATGCATCTAATATTAAAAAGGGTGGTCATTTCTATGTAGAATACAGTGGAACAGAAGGAAAAGTAGAACTTATTTTTCAGAGTATGTCAGGTGGAGCATCATGGGCAAAAGTAGAACCAAGTGAGAAAGGTTATGCAAATGGACATTATTTTATGAAATATTCATATGATAACTGTGTAAAAGCATTTGGAACAGATAATTTTGTCGGACTTCTTGATAAAGTATATGTAGGTGCAACAGATACATATGTTAATGTATATTCACTTTGCTATGATTATGGCAAATCAGTTTCATCACAGAATAGTGCTTCAGGTAATACATCAGGAAGTACAACAGACACAGGTAATAAAAATAATACAGAGAATAAAGATAATTCACAGACAGTTACAAAAGCAGAAAGTTTCTATGTTGATGGAACGACAATACGTGATGCTAATGGTAATGAATTCATAATGAGAGGTATTAATGTTGCACATGCATGGTATACAGGGGAGACTAAGCAGTCAATAGAAGCGATAGCAAAAACAGGTGCCAATACAGTAAGAGTTGTTGTAGCTGATGGACAGACATATACTAAGACAAGTGCAGACGAACTTAGGAATATAATCAGCTGGTGTAAGGAGAATAATCTTGTATGTGTATTTGATGTACATGATGCAACAGGACAGGATGATATCGGTTATCTTAACAATGCAGTAAATTATTGGAGAGAGATGAAAGATATTCTTAATGAGAATAGTAAATATGTTATTCTAAACATTGCTAATGAATGGTATGGAACATGGAATGGTGCTGCTTGGGCAGATGGCAATAAGTCAGCAATTAAGAGTCTTCGTGATGCAGGAATTAAGAATCTTATAATGGTAGACTGTGCAGGATGGGGACAGTATCCGGATTCAATAAAAGATTATGGAAGAAGTGTATATGAAGCTGATAAGACTGGCAATACAGTATTCTCAATTCATATGTATGAATATGCAGGTGGCGATGCAGCTACTGTTAAGAAGAATATAGATAATGCACTTTCAACAGGTGTTCCTGTAGTTATTGGCGAGTTTGGATGCAGACATACTAATGGTGATGTAGACGAATATACAATTATGAGTTATTGTAAAGAGAAAAAAGCAGGATATATAGGCTGGTCATGGAAAGGTAATGGTAATGATTGGATATACTTAGATCTTGCTAATACATGGGATGGCAGCAGTCTTACAGAGTGGGGTAAGACACTTATATATGATACTAATGGTATAAAGAATACATCTAAGATATGCTCAGTATATACTGGTAAATCAGATAGTTCATCAGACTCAAAAAATGATAATAAAGAGACTGAGACTAAAAAAGATACAACAGACAATAATTCACAGCAGGATCCTTATGTATCAGTGTTTTGGGGAAATGCAACTACATCATGGTGGCAGGCAACAGCATCATCTAAGACAAACAGAGCAGGCGGTGAGTTTAACGCATCAGATATTAAGAAGAATGGTTACTTTTATGTAGAATATTCAGGCGATGAGAAACAGCTTGAACTTATCTTACAGAGTTGGTCAGGTGGAGCTAACTGGGCTAAAGTACAGGCATCAGAATATGGAAGTGCCAATGGACATTATTTTGCAAAATTTTCATATGATGATTGTGTAAAAGCATTTGGAACATCAGATTTTGCATCAAAGCTTGATCAGATTAATGTAGGAGCAAAAGAAGGTACTATAACAGTATATTCAGTAGCATACTGTCAGGGAAGATAGTGATTGCCAAAGGTATATTAAATAGAAGATATTAGAATATAATCTAGTAGAATTACCAAAATATGCTCTGCCAGAATTGTTAAGAATCTGTTAGAATTACTAAAAAATAGAATCGTTTAGAATTGCTATTTTAGAATTTGGTAAAATAACTATATAAAGCATGAGAAGATCACATATATAATATGCATTTAAGCATAAAAGTATATGTGATCTTTTTTATAATATGCATTTAAGTACAAAAATATATGTAATCTTTTTTTATAATATTTGTTTAGACTAGACATAAGAGTATATCAGCTGTTTTTGTATTTTATACATTTGTTAATAAGAACATAGTTAATATTTTGTAGATGTAGAAGAAAGATTTTTACAAAGTATAAGTCAGATAGCCTAATAAAAGATCTTTAAGATATGCCGATAAAAACTATATGACATTAAAAATTATACGATATTAGCGATGTATTTTTGCAATTATTAAAAGAGGAGAGATGATAATATATGAAGAGTGTAGATATACTGAAGAAGATATTTATGGGACAATGTATATTTTTTGCCATTGTATTCATAATATTTTTCATCTGTCATAGTGATAAATCTGGTATTACAGACACAAAAGCAATACGAGAAAGTTTTAATAAAGGATGGACAGTAAAGAGCAGTGAAGATACAAAGTTATATGATACACTTCCTGTATCTGTAAAGTCAAAAGATAATAAAGTATGCCTTACTAGAAAAATTGGAAAAATAAGCAAGGAACACAATGCTATTGGATTTTTTTCATTTCAAAAGAATATTCATATGTACATAGATGAAACAGAGATATTATCATTTACTAATACAACGTCAATAAAGAGCAAGATGCCGGGTAATAGTTGGATATTCTATGAATTTGAAGAAGAAGACGAAGGACATATATTAACAATAGAGATGGAACAATGTTATGCTAAAGGTAGTGTTACAATACCAATTATATATAGTGGTACAATATCTGGAATAACTAATAGATACATGAGAGATAAGATAATGGCATTATGCTTTAGCGTAGTCGGAATTGCTGTAGGCGTTGTTCTTATTATGCTGTGGCTTTGCACTGGCAGGAATATCATAGTATCTGGAGGACTTCCATGGCTTGGTGCTTTTGCTGTAATAAGAGGAACATGGTCGTATCTTGAAGCTAATACATATTCAATACATTCGCCAAATCTGATATTGCTAGTATGGATATCATATCTGTGTCTTAAGTTCACAGTTGTACCATTTGCATTATTTTTTGATATAACATTCTATGAGAGCAGATCAAAGTTTTTAAAAGTACTTATGTATTTATCATTCATAGATATTTTTTTAACAATACCACTTCAGCTTATGGGAATAGCGGATTTTGCTGATACAATACTTCTGACTAATGTACTTATTTTGGCTTTATGCATATATGTCATTGTGACCGGAATTAATGGAATAATAAAAGAAAAACATGGTAAGTGGGTTATTAAAGAAAAGCATATGACATATAGAGTTAATATAGTTGTTGTGTTTATACTTGTAGCAACGAGTATTATAGATATATATAGGTTTTATTGTTCTAATTCTCCTGATATAGCAAGGTTTAGCAGGGGTGGATATTTTATATATGTAATTGCAATTATGACTGCAATAATGTGGGATTATGCGAAGTTAGTATCAATTGGAAGACAGGCAGAGAATATACAAGCAGAAGCATATATGGATCCGATGACAAAACTTAATAACAGAGCATTTTTTGAAAAATATATTGACAGTTTTGATAAGATACATTTGGCAGATAAAGCAATAGTTATGTTTGATCTTAATAACCTTAAGAAATTCAATGATATTATGGGGCATGATATGGGAGATTGTTATATTAAGATATGTAGTGAAGTAATACAGGATCTTTTTGGCAGATATGGCAAGATATCAAGAATAGGTGGGGATGAGTTTTGTGGAATTGTTGCCGGACTTACTGAAAGTGAATTTGAAGATATAAAAAAAGAGATGGCAGAACGTGTAAATACACTTCAGATATATGGAAGTGAGATAAAGATGGAGATAGCATCAGGATATTGTTCTTTTGATAAGAAGACAGATGCTAATCTGCGAGAGACTATGAAAAGAGCTGATGAGAAGATGTATGAGAATAAGATTAAACTTAAAAATGAACAAAGTGTAAGGTGAAAATAGAAAAAGGGTTGAAAACCATCTAAAAAGTGTTTATAATTAATAAGAAAAGTACTGTAGATATAGAAACAGAAATATAACAGAAAGAACACTTGGTAATGAAGTGTAAGGTGAAGTCATGATTAATAGATAGTTTGATTATAAGAGAAACAGATAAATATGATGCCTGGATACAGGTTTATTTGTGTACACTTTGATTGAATTGTCGTTAATTGTGAATTTTAGTTATAGATATATTGCGATGGAAAAAGTTATATAGAGATTAGCTGCTGATAAAAGTTTTTACTCTAATAGATTTATACGTGTATTCCAAAGTCTGAAAATGATGTACGATTACAAGCTAAACTTGGCAGTAAGAACCCCACAGGCTTGTATGTGGGAGTAGTCAGTAGGTGATACGAGGCAGTATATTAATATAATAGATATGAGATTTGATTAAGAAGATTTAATATATAGGAGAGCTTATATACGGAATCCGCATTGTATACAGATTAATGTGTATACAGTGCGTTTTTTGATTATTGGGGCTTATCTAAGGAATATGATTATAGTATACTTTGGATTATTGCATCCGATGATTGTATGCAGTTAATTGTACTGCAGATTGGAGGAATATATGGCTGATATTAATGTTAATAATCTTACTTTTGCCTATGAGGGCAGTTATGATAATATATTTGATAATGTTTCATTTAGTATTAATACAGACTGGAGACTTGGTTTTATTGGACGAAATGGAAAAGGAAAGACAACTTTTCTTAACCTCTTATTAGGGAAATATCCATATATAGGGACTATAACGTCTAAAGCAGTGTTTGATTATTTTCCATACCATGTTAGTGATACAGATCTTCATAAGACAGCAGATGAACTTATGAGTAGTTGGAAGATAGGTGTTGAGACTTGGAGAGTAATGTGTGAATTACCTGCACTTGCTATAGATGCAGAACTTTTATATCGCCCATTTTCAACATTAAGTTTTGGAGAGAGAAATAAGATAATGCTTGCTGTACTTTTTTCAGGTGATAATGATTTTCTGCTTATAGATGAACCGACTAATCATCTTGATATTGGAGCAAGGGAGATAATTAAGAATTATCTTAAGTCAAAAAAAGGATTTATTCTGGTATCACATGATAGAGATCTGCTTGATGCATGTATAGATCATGTACTTGTCTTGAACAAAGAATCAATAGAAGTGCAGACGGGAAATTTCTCAAGCTGGTGGGAGAATAAAGAGAGAGCAGATAATTATGCAAAGATGGAGAATGAAAAACATCTTAGCGAGATAAGTAAGTTAAAGAAGGCATCAGATAGAAGCAGGAGATGGGCTGATAAGAATGAGGATACCAAGATAGGTTATGATCCGATAAAGGAACATGACAGATATATGAAGACTAGAGCTTATATAGGCACAAAGACTAAGAAGATGCAGGCGAGAGTTAAATCTTATGAGACTAGAATTAATCGTGAGATAGAAGAAAAAGAAGGTCTTTTAAAAGATATAGAGAGCGTATGTGAATTACAGATTGTACCTAAGAAGTATTATAAGGAACGATTGTTAAGTTTAAGAGATTTTTCGCTTAAATATAATGATGCAGATAAACTAGCTGTAAGTGGTATTACATTCGAGATTAATCAAGGTGACCGATTATTTATAAGAGGTGATAATGGCTGTGGTAAGTCTAGCATTATAAAAGCAATTTTACAACAGGCAGGTCACGCAGATAGCACAAGTGCTATCAATAAAAATATTGCTGATATATCTGCTGCATTTACAACATCAGGAACTTTAGAGGTAGCATCGAATATAATAATATCTTATATTAATCAGGATACATCTCATCTTAAAGGCAATCTTAGAGATTATGCTAAGATGTATGGGCTTGATTATACAATGTTACTTACACTTTTAAGAAAACTTGATCTAGAGCGTGTACAATTTGAGAAGAATATTGAGACATATTCAGAGGGACAGAAGAAAAAACTTCTTATAGCATCAAGCCTTATAACATCAGCACATCTGTATATCTGGGATGAACCATTTAATTATATTGATATATTCTCAAGAATGCAGATTGAAAAGCTGATTAAACAATATAAGCCTACAATGCTTATCGCCCAACATGATGTGAGATTTACAGAAGAGATTGCTACGAAAAAGATACAATTATAAATATAAGTTAATGGCGAATCAAGTAAAAATGTTGATTCGCCATTGATATTAAGAGATACTATATATATTATAATTATATTTAGATTTTGGATTTAAGTTCCGGATGAGATTTAATATACTCACCAATCTTTTTATCAGAACCAAGTATATGATTAGCTAACCACTCAAGCAAGAATGTTATAAGTTCATTAAGATATTCGTCCTGATTGTCATCGATATTATCAAGTTCACTTAAGTTAATATTAACAAGTTTTTCAATAAATGCACTGTGTGCATGTTTCTGACTATTAATATGTGGATAGTTAATTCGTAACATTAATTCTTCTTCATCGTGAAAATGTGATTCTGTATAATCTTTAAGTTCAGATAACAGACGCATAATTTCATCATATTTATCATGAAGATAAGCAGCATTAATAACATCATTAGTTTCTTTAATGATTTCAAAAAGATGTCTATGCTCATCGTCTACAAGTTCAATTCCGGTCATATATTTTTCGGAAAAATCAAAAATAGAAGAGTCTTTTACTTCATTAGCTGATGCAGACATCTTGCCAATCATCATATCGCTGCTTAGAATATGATGATAAAGCCATCTTACAAGATATGTAAGAAGTTCATTAAGAGATTTTTTTGCATTTTCTTTAGATGAAGTATCAAGTTTAAAATTGTTAATCTTCTCTGCAAAAGCGGCATGTTCTTTCTTTTGAAGACTAAGTTCAGGATCATTAATCTCTTCCATATAGGCTTCTTCATGGGCAAAATGATTAAGAGAATAATCTTTTAATGACTTTAAAAGATTGTTGCATAATGGCATAACATCATCAGTTTTATTTATAAGTTCAATCGATTCATTAATTACTTGAAATAGTTGTCTATGTTCATTGTCAATCTGTTCAATATTTATCATACAGTCTTTTGTGAATTCATACATAACAAAAACCTCCATAGAAATACTTTTTGATAATATCGGATGTGATAAAGCGTAGGTTAAGAATGTACAGGTAGAGAATTTTTTTTGATACTTGAAATGATACTTTAGTGTGACGAAATAATATAAAGATTCAGATTACGGGAATGCGTAGCATGTAGTAATCTGATGAATCATAAATGACGGGCAAAATACCTTTTGACCGTCATATCATATAAAGTTATGGTATAAAAAACGAGATTATGTAATTACCTTAGTGAATTATACAATTATAGGGGGACGATAAAGTGGATCAGGTAAAAACAGGAATATTCATACAACAGACAAGAAAAGAACTTGGATATACACAAAAAGAACTTGCAGATAAAGTAGGTGTAAGTGATAAGACAGTATCAAAGTGGGAGACTGGTAAAGGACTTCCTGATATAAGTTCACTTATGCCGCTTTGTGATGCACTTAAAGTCAATGTTAATGAACTTATATCAGGTGAGAGACTTGAACCGGAAGAATATCCAAAGAGAGCAGAAGATAATATGCTTAATCTGCTAAAAGAAAACAAGATATCCAAAAAAGGAATGAAGATACAGATAATATTAGGGATTATATTGCTGATTCTTGGAATAGTAACTGCATTTGGCTTTGCAACACTTAGAATAGAATGGTATATAGATGTTCCAACACTTACAATTAATGCCTGTTTATGTACAGCTATAATACTGCTATCAGGAAAAAGAGAGAAAAAAGATATACTTAGACTTTTAAGAAAGGTAGTAATACCAGTAGGATTGGTTGTAAGCATGATAGCATTTGTATGTATAATGGCATTATTAGGTAGTGCAACGCTTTTAGGTCCTAATCTGGCAGTAGCGATTTTATCTGCTATGTATTCAATGATAGCATACATAATTATAGTAGTAATAGAGAGTAAAATAAAACCTTAAAGGCTATTCTACGAATATTCGGATTAATTCTACGGTAAGCAGGTTGAGAGATTGCGAGAATCTTCCTACAATTATAGTAAGAATATAAGGCAATAATACGCAAAAGATTATAACAAAGACATGTAATGATAGTGAACCATATTTGCCTTACTGATAAGGAGGAAGATCTATGAAGTTAAATAAAGCAGGAATAACAGGGTTTGTATTATGTTTTACAGCTATACTATTTGGTATAGCGACTAATGGTGGAATGGAGACTATTGTAAGCTATCTTCATCTGCCATCATTACTTGTGACTGTTGGAGGTTCTTTTTTCGCAGTTATGGCAACTACGGATTCATTTGAAGATTTGATATTTGGCTTAAGTGGTTTTATAGAAGCATTCAGGGTAAAAGGACGGGATATAGATCATGTATGTGAGGAGATTCTATATATGTCTGATATAGCAAGAAGAGAGGGAATACTTGCACTTGAAGACAGGATGCAGTCGATGGATAATAGTTTTTTGAAAAAAGGAATGACACTTGTAATAGATGGAGCAGATCCTGAACTTATAAAAGATATTATGGATATAGAGATGACTCATAGATATGAAAAAGAAAGAGAGAGAGTAAAATTCTGGCAGGATTTTGGAGCGTATGGTCCAGCATGGGGAATGGTAGGAACACTTATAGGACTTATTAATATGATGAAGAATATGGGAAGTGATCCTAGTTCGATTGGAGAAGGAATGTCACTTGCGTTAATTACAACTCTCTATGGTTCTGTACTTGCTAATTGGCTATGTATTCCTATTGCAAGAAAACTTGACAAAAACTGTTCAAAAGAATATCTTGAAATGGAACTTATAACAACTGGAACATTGTCAATACAGGCAGGAGAGAATACAAGAATTATAAAAGAGAAGATACAGGCAATTATAGAACGTGAAGATGAAGAGAATAAGCAGCAGCCTGTAGAAAAGGCAGCATAGTTAAAAACTATACCAAAACGCAAAAAAAACATATTTTGAAAAAGCAAATCATTCTGATATAGTGTGTAAAAAGATATTATACATCAGAAAAAGAGAGTGAGGAAATGATATGCTTAATATAAAATATGATATAGTTGGTTCTTTCTTACGACCACAGCAGATAAAGGAAGCAAGAGTAAAATATAATAATGGTGATATAACACTTAATGAGCTTAGACAGGTTGAGAATGAAGAGATTGCAAAGCTTGTAGAAAAAGAAGTAGAGCATGGACTTAAATATGTTACTGATGGTGAATTCAGAAGAAGATGGTGGCATCTTGATTGGTTAAAAGAATTCGAAGGATTCTCAACTAAACATCTTGATAAAGAACGTAATGGTGTAGTCAATCATATTGAATTAGGTTATATAACAGGTAAGATAAGTTATGATTCTTCACGCAGTCATGCAGAGATAGAAGCCTATGATTTTTTAAGAAAAGAAGCATCAAAATATCCAGGTATAGTTGCTAAAAAATGTATCTCCGGACCTAATATGATTCTTGTAGATAATTATCTTCAGCTTGGAATTAAAGAGATACCATACTATGGGAATGATATTAATAAATTAATAGATGATATTGCAATAGCATACCAGACAGCTATAAGAGATCTATATGATCATGGATGTCGTTATCTTCAGATAGATGATACATCATGGACATATATGATAGATGAGAATTTCCTAAAGAAAGTAGATTCTCTTGGTTATAAAAAAGAAGAAGTACTTGAGTGGTTCAGACTTGTGTCAACTAAGGCACTTGAGAATAAACCACAGGATATGATAATAGCTAATCATTTTTGTAAAGGTAACTTCAAAGGTCATCCATTATTTGCAGGATTATATGATTCTGTTGCACCTGTTATTACAAGGATTCCTTATGATGGATTTTTTGTAGAATATGATGATGAGAGATCTGGTTCATTTGAACCATGGTCAGTGCTTAAAGGAACTGATACAACTCTTGTAGTGGGACTTATATCAACTAAGAATCCTGTTCTTGAAGAACATGATTTTATTAAGAAAAGATATGAAGAAGCTAAGAGCATAATTGGTGATAATATAGCGCTTTCACCACAGTGTGGTTTTGCTTCTGTAGAAGAAGGTAATTGTATAGATGAAGATACACAGTGGAAGAAGATAGATCTACTTGTATCATGTAAAGATTTTCTGTAAGATTAAGAGAGAGTAAAAAATTTGCATTATTAGTATATTTATATATGAAATGATGTATTAAAAAAATTTAATATATTAAATAAGTATAGATATTTGGTATATTGAATAATAAAAAGCAGCCCTATATTACACTTATACATTATAAGATTATAAGTTTAAGTGTGATATGGGGCTATTTTTATATATAAGGTATTTTTATTGGACTCAATTTGTGTTAGAATTTAATAAAATAATCTAATGATTAAAGCGACAGTAATAGCAGGTAATTAACAAAAGTAAGTAGCAATATAAGAGAACATAGGAATGGGGCGATTTTATGGAGTATTATGTAGTTATTGATTTGGAAATGTGTATGGTCGATAAAGTTATGAAAAGATATATGAGAGGAATGCGTAGTGAGATTATTCAGATAGGTGCAGTAATGCTTGATATGTCACACAATATTGTTGATGAATTCTCAACATATGTCAGACCGCTTTATGGAGAGCTTGATGAGTTTATTATTGAACTTACAGGAATCACAGATAACGATCTTACTGATGCACCAATACTTAGAACAGCAATTGACAGATTTGTGTCATGGATTGGTGATAGGCAGGTAACAGTAATGTCTTGGAGTGCTTCAGATTATTATCAGCTTCAGAATGAGATGAGAGCTAAAGAGATTAAGAATAATACAATAGATAGACTTTTTGAGACATGGCTTGATTTTCAGAGAACATTTGATAAGATGATAGGTAGTAGTAAGCAGTGTGCACTTGAAGATGCAATGAGAATCGGACATATTGAACCACTTGGACGTATACATAATGGACTTTGCGATGCTTATAATACAGCAAGATTGTTTAGAAAGATACATAGACAGATAGCTGTAATACCTGATTTTGAACCGATTGAACAGTATATAAGAGAACAGCCGGTTGAACAGCTTAGTTATTCTTTGGGTAATTTTTTTACACCTGATATGATGGCGATGCTTAGAAAAAATGAATCAGAGCAGTTGCCAGAGTCTGATAAAGATGTAGAGAATACTGATGAATATGAAGATATGATATCTGATGTTCATTGGTGTTTTAAAAGAAGAGTGCATGAGATGCTTAACGAAGATGAGGATGATGAAAGTAACGGCTTAGTTGAGACTAGGAATACAGATGATAAGACTTGTTGCAAAGATAATTGGGATGGAGAGAATGTAAGGATATTAGAAAGAGAGATGCGAAGAATTGATATTACACAACAGCTTACTAATATGCTTATTAAGAACAGAGTAGATATTGCATGTTGAGTTTGCCTAAAGAGAGAATGTTTTTAGAAGATTGATAAAGAAAGTCAATATTAAAAAGGGAGAATGTTTTATGAAAGATAGTACTTTATTAAAGGGTGGTTTAATAGTTCTTATATTATATGCTATATGGGAGAGCATTACGATGTCTGGATGTCTGGAAGATAAAAAAACATCTGAATGTGCTTTTTTATATTGCGATAATAAGTGCAAATCTGGAGATAAATATTGCAAAGAACATCAAAAAGAGCTTGATGAGTATATGAAGAAAAAAGCTGCTGAAGAAGAAAGTATCAAAGAGAGTAGCAAAGAATCAGAAACAAGAAAATCGACGTCTGATTATAAGAAGAAAAGTACTACAACAACGACTACAACTAACAAGACAACCACGTCATCTGGCAGTAATAAACATACCGGAAGTGGTAGTAAAAAGCATAATTATAATACAAAAGATTCCTATGATGCAGGATATGAAGATATATATGATGACGATGATTATGATTGGGATCGCTATGATAGTGATGATGATTACAGATCAGGTGTTGATGATGCGATGGATGAACTTGATTATTAAGTAGAATTTGAGAGGAAAAAAGATGAAATTTAATTATAAGACAACAATGTATGCCTGCTTTACCGGATATATAGTGCAGGCGATAGTTAATAGTTTTGTGCCACTTTTATTTGTCACATTTCAGAAAAGTTACAATATACCATTATCTAAGATAACGCTTTTGATTACAGTTAATTTTGCAATACAGCTTATTATAGATATGTTATCAGCTGGTTTCATAGATCGGATTGGTTACAGAGCATCAGTTATAATAGCACATATATGTGCAGTTATGGGACTTGGAATGCTTACTTTTTTGCCGGAGATGTTTGAAGATCATTTTACAGGCATAATAATATCGGTAGTAATATATGCGATAGGAGGAGGACTTATAGAAGTTCTTATAAGCCCTATTATAGAAGCATGTCCAACAGACAATAAGGAATCAACGATGAGCCTTTTACATTCTTTCTATTGTTGGGGATGTACAGGAGTAGTACTTGTATCAACTATATTTTTCAAAATATTTGGAATAGAGAATTGGAAGATACTTACACTTATATTGCTTATAATACCAGTAGTTAATATTATATTATTTGCCAAAGTTCCAATATATAGTCTACATGAAGAAGGTGAATGTGGATTCACAATGAGGGAGCTTTTTAGAGAAAAAATATTTTGGATACTAATGCTTATGATGTTATGTGCAGGTGCATCGGAACAGGCGGTAAGTCAATGGGCATCCACATTTGCAGAGCAGGGGCTTGGAGTTAGTAAAGCACTTGGAGATCTTATAGGACCAATGCTATTTTCAGTGCTTATGGGAATATCAAGGCTCATATATGGGAGATATGGAGAGAGAATGGACCTTGACAGATTTATGAGATATAGTACGATTCTGTGTATAATCTCATATATGTGTATATCACTTATCAGAGTTCCGATTATTGAACTTATAGCTTGTGGAATATGTGGTTTTTCAGTTGGAATAATGTGGCCTGGTACATTTAGTAAAGCATCAGCATCAATAAGACGTGGCGGCACAGTTATGTTCGCAATGCTTGCACTTGCAGGAGATCTTGGATGTTCTGGAGGTCCAACACTTGTAGGAATGGTATCAAGTGCATTAGATAATAATCTTAGAATAGGAATATTATCAGGGATAATCTTTCCTGTAATCTTGATAATTACACTTATAATAATTAAGAAAGTTAGTGTTAATAATCGATTTGAAAGAGAAAGTTAAGATTAGAGTATATAAGTTCACAACAAAGGTGGTATAGTAAAATGTGGAAGATAAAGCACATATTTGATGGAGAATATGGATGTGAGGCACTAATGCCTGGACAAAAACCAAAAGTATCAGTTACACTTGTAGATGAGAGTGGAGCTGAGAGATATGTATTAGTTGAAGATGAATGGCTTATACAAAAAGGGCTTGATGAAGGCGACATTTGGACAGATAACTTATAGAATGAATAGGTGGTGTTGATATGGCAAAAGGAACTAATCAAAAATTAAAACTTGTATATCTTACTAAGATTATGCTTGATAAAACAGATGATGAACATAGTCTTACAATGGCACAGATTATAGAAGAACTTGCCAAATATGATATAAGTGCAGAACGAAAGAGTATCTATACGGATCTTAATGATATTAAAGACAAGCTTAAAATAGATATTATTAAGGAATCTGTTGGACGTGAGACTTATTATAGAGTAGGTCAGAGAAAATTTGAACTTGCAGAGATTAAGCTGCTTATTGATGCTATACAGGCATCAAAATTCATAACACAGAATAAATCAAGAGAACTTATTAAGAAGATAAAAGGACTTGTAAGCGAATATCAGGCATCAAAACTTCAAAGACAAGTATATGTTCAAGGCAGGGTAAAGACTATGAACGAGAGCATATATTATAATGTTGATGATATATATAATGCGATTGCTGAGAATAAGAAGATTAGATTTAAATATTATAAGTGGAATACAGATAAAGTGCTTGAGCCAAGGCATAATAATGAATACATAACTGTAAGCCCATGGGCACTTACATGGAATGATGCTAATTACTATATGGTTGCATTTGATGATTATAGTAAGGAGTGTAAGCATTACAGAGTTGATAAGATGAAATATGTAAGTATTACAGACGAGATAAGAGAAGGCAAAGAGCGATTTGAGAATCTTGATATAGCATCATATTCTAAGATTAATTTTGGTATGTATCATGGAGATGTAAAAAAAGTAAAGATACAGTTTCCTAATGATATGTGTGGAATATTCATAGATCGGTTTGGTAAAGAAGTTATAATGCGATCTGTAGATAAAGATAACAGTGAAGTTATTGTCGATGTTGCAGTAAGCAGCCAGTTCTTTGGATGGATATTTAGCCTTGGTAATCGTGTAAAAGTAACTTCACCGGAAGATGTAGTAGAACAGATGCGGGATGCAGCTAAGCAGTTTTTAGATAATTACATGATATAATGCAATTGTATTCTTATTATTTTGAGATATAAAAGATAGAGATTTCACCGATACTATAATACATAAAATATACCTCACAGTAAAAAAATCTTGACCTAAAGTTAAGTTTATATTATATAATCACATTATAATATAAAAATCAGGAGGATTAAAGATGTATATTGAAAAAATTAATGGACCTTTAGATGTTAAGAAACTTACAATTGATGAATTAATAGTACTTGCTGATGAGATGAGACATGCACTACTTATAAGAGCAAGCAAACATGGCGGACATTTTGGACCTAATTTTGGTATGGTAGAAGCAACAATAGCTATGCACTATGTATTCGAATCACCTAAGGATAAGATTGTATATGATGTATCACATCAATGTTATCCTCATAAGATATTAACGGGAAGAAAAGATGCATATCTGTATGAAGAGCATTATGATGATGTTACAGGATATACTAATCCTAACGAAAGTGAGCATGACTTTTTTACAATAGGTCATACATCAACATCAGTAAGTCTTGCATGTGGTCTTGCCAAAGCAAGAGATTTAAAAGGTGAAGATGGTAATGTGATAGCAGTTATTGGTGATGGCTCATTAAGTGGTGGCGAAGCACTTGAAGGAATTGATTATGCAGCTGAACTTAATAGTAATATTATTATTGTAATCAATGATAATGATATGTCTATCGCAGAGAATCATGGTGGATTATATAAGAATCTTAAGCTTTTAAGAGAGACTAATGGACAGGCAGAATGTAACCTTTTTAAAGCAATGGGACTTGAATATATATATGTTAATGAAGGTAATGATATAGCTTCATTGATTGATGCATTTAAAAAAGTAAAAGACATTAATAAACCGGTAGCAGTTCATATTAATACATTAAAAGGTAAAGGATATGCACCTGCAGAAGCTAATAAAGAACAGTGGCATTATCATGGTCCTTTCAATATTGAAACAGGTGAATCTCTATACAAAGGCACAGGCGAGGAGAACTATGCATCAATTACGAGAGATTATCTGCTTGATAGGATGAAAAAGGATAAGAAAGTTGTTGCAATTACATCAGCAACACCAACAATTATGGGATTTACAAAAGAATATCGTGATATTGCAGGTGAGCAGTTTGTTGATGTTGGAATTGCAGAAGAGACAGCAGTTGCACTTGCAGCAGGAATAGCAGCTAACGGTGGCAAGCCTGTATATGGTGTATATTCAACATTTCTTCAAAGAACTTATGATCAGTTGACACAGGATCTTTGTATAGACAGTAATCCGGCAACAATTCTTACTTTTGGTGGTTCTGTATATGGAATGAGTGATGTAACACATCTTGGAATTCAGGATATTCCAATGCTTAGCAATATACCTAATCTTGTATATCTTGCACCATCAACTAAGGAAGAATATCTTGCAATGCTTGACTGGAGTATTGAACAGAGTGATTATCCTGTAGCAATACGAGTACCAGCAGGCAGATTTATATCAGATGGCAAGAATGTGACAAAAGATTTTTCAAAACTTAATAAGTATGAGATAGAGAAAAAAGGAAGTAAAGTTGCAATCATAGGACTTGGTACATTCATGGAATTAGCTTATAATACTGCTGATGAGATAAAAGCTAAGACAGGAATTGAAGCAACAGTTATTAATCCTTATTATATATCAGGAATTGATAAAGAAGTTCTTGAAGAACTCAAAAAAGAACATCAGCTTGTAATTACACTTGAAGATGGTGGCTTTGGAGAGAAGATTACAAGATTTTATAGTATTTCTGATATGAAAGTTCTTAATTATGGACTTAAAAAAGAACTAATAGATCGTTATAAAGTAGAGGATGTATTAAGAGATAATCGTCTTACAAAAGAGCAGATAACAGAAGATGTAATGAGGTTATTATAATGAATACCAGACAAGAAGCCATTGAATATGGTTTATCATTTAATAATACTTATCTTGAAGCACCATTTCATGATGATAATTGGCAGCTTATAAGAGTAAAAGAAAGTAAGAAGGCTTTTTTGTGGATATACGAAAGAGAAGGTTGTATTAATCTTAATGTAAAAGTTGATAAAGAATGGAGAGAATACTGGCGCAATGCATTTGCGTCAGTAATTCCAGGCTGGCATCAGAATAAGGAACATTGGAATACAATAATACTTGATGGAACAGTTCCTGATGAAGTTGTTAAGAAGATGATAGCTGAGAGTTATGATATTGTAACATCGAGTCCAACTAAGAGAATCTATGAAGCAGTTAAGATGATACCAAGAGGCAAAGTTGCAACTTATGGTCAGATAGCTTATCTTGCCGGTAATAAAGATATGGCAAGAGCTGTCGGCAATGCACTTCATAAGAATCCAGATCCTGTTAATATTCCATGTTATCGCATTGTTAATGCAAAGGGTGAACTTGCAGGAAAGTTTGCTTTTGGTGGAGAGAAAGTTCAGGAAGAACTTCTTGCAAATGATGGAATAGAAGTTGTGGATGGGCGAGTAGATCTTAATGTATATGGAATAGATGTTAGTGAGATAAAAAGAGAATAGTTAGTATTAGGCAATTTTAAAGAACTGTGATATACTTACTTGGAAAAACATATGAAAAGGTGGATATATTTTGAAAAAGCAGATTAATTACATCGAATTACTAAAAGAAACGCTTATACTGACAATAGCAGTAGCAATAGTAGCACTTGGTGTTTATTTTTTTATGGTACCAAGTCATACAACAGTAAGTAGCATAACAGGTCTTGGAATAATACTTACTAACTTTATTCCACTTAAACTTTCTGCAATTACAATGATACTTAATGTATTTCTTCTTATTGTAGGATTTTTAACATGTGGTAAGGAATTTGGAATAAAAACAGTATATACAAGTATTGCACTTCCGGTTATTCTTGGAATATTAGAACAGGCATTTCCAGGAAATGAATCGATTACAGGCAGCCAGGAACTTGATGTATTGTGCTATATTCTTATCGTAAGTTTTGGACTTAGTATTCTATTCAATCGTAATGCATCATCAGGAGGAATAGATATAGTAGCAAAAGTTATGAATAAATATCTTCATATTGAGTTAGGCAAAGCGATGTCGGCAGCCGGTATATGTATAGCGCTTTCATCAGCACTTGTATATGATAAGAAGACAGTAGTGCTTAGTGTTCTTGGAACATACTTTAATGGAATAATACTTGATCATTTTATATTTGATCATAATATGAAGCGTAGAGTATGTGTGATAACCAAAAGAGAAGAAGAACTCCGTAACTTTATAATTAATGACCTGCATAGTGGAGCAACAATCTATGAATCAATAGGTGCGTATAATATGGAGAAACGTAATGAGATAATTACAATAGTTGATAAAGGTGAGTATCAGAAACTTATGAATTATATAATAACAGAAGATCCAGAAGCATTTGTTACAGTATATACTGTATCTGATATGCGATACAAACCTAAAAAAAATAGTACTAATAAGTAAAGTCTATTACTGAAAAATATAAAGATTTGAGTAAGACACGCCAGGAAAATAACTTTGTTCGTAGTTTATATATGAATAAAATATAAGAATTTAAGAATATCAGAGTATAGATAATAATGCTAATGAAGATTATATTAGCTATTTATACTCTGATATTTTAATATATTCATAGAACATCTAATAAGATGATGTTGGACAGAGAATATCGGCTAGAGAAGTATCTAGCAAGATGATATTAAACAGAGAATATCAGATAGAGAAGTGTCTAACAGATACATATAGAATAGATAGATTTTAAGAGAATATTTATAAGTATCTGTATAAAAATATCTTTAGAAAAATCTAAACAACATATCATAATTACTATATCCAAGAACTAAATGATAGATAAAAAGTGCATAAAACCGTCAAAATATCCAAAAATAGTATTTAGAATTATTTAAAATATAAAAATATTTTAAAATGAAATAAAAAACATATGGAAAAATATTAAAAATGTGATAAAATAATTAACGTAACATATAAAATAATTGTGCAATTTTACAAGGAGAGGGTAAAAGCACTTGCAGACATAATGTACATCGTAATATGTCTGCAATAAGTCTGTAGATTACGATGTGGGAAAGAGGATTATGATGAAGAAGAGATATGTAAAAGCATTATCATTATTACTTGCAGCAACTATGAGTGCAGGAAGTGTAACATTAGTAAATCCGACAGGTATAATATATGCCGCAGAGACGGACAATGTAACATGGCAGAATGTCCTTACTGATGAAGAAGTTAATGAACTTACGAAGAAAGTATCATATGACAGAGTATCAGTACATGATCCATCTGTTGTATATGATAATAATGGAAGTTACTATATATTTGGTTCTCATATGGGCGTAGCAAAGAGTTCGGATCTTAAGGATTGGACTAATGTAACAGATGAGAGTGAGACATCAGAATTGTTTGGAGATGCTAATGGACAGGTATTGTCATATAATGAAGCATTTAAGAGCAATGCTTATACAGGGACAGTAACTGTAAGAGGTAAAGACGGTGCAGAATATCAGGCTGATTTTGGCTCATATAATATTAATGAGTGGATATCAGATAATACAATTCAGGGTAATATGTGGGCACCTGATGTTATATATAATAAAGCTATGGGCAAATGGTGCATGTATCTAAGTCTTAATGGTGCAAAATGGAATTCATCAATTGTGCTTCTTACAGCAGATGATATAGAAGGGCCTTATGTATATGAAGGACCAGTTGTATTCTCAGGCTTTAGTACATCAGATTCAACTAAATCATACAAAAATACGGATCTTGAACTTATTACAGGCACAACAGATGAGCTTCCTGATAAATATAATAAGATATCAGATGGAACATGGGGAACATATTGGCCACATGCAATAGATCCATGTGTATTCTATGATGATGACGGAAGACTGTTTATGTCTTATGGTTCATGGTCAGGTGGAATATATATGCTTGAACTTGACGAGAATACAGGTCTTAGAGATTATACAGTAAGTTATGAAAGCGATTATGACAGTAAGGGAGCATCAGTAACAAGCGATGAATATTTTGGTAAAAAAATAGCAGGTGGTTATTATGTATCAGGAGAAGGTTCATATATTCAGAAGATAGAAGATAAGTATTATCTGTTTATGTCTTATGGCTTTTATTCACCGGAAGGTGGTTATAATATGAGAATATTTAGTTCTGATAATCCTGATGGACCATATACAGATGAGAGTGGCAACAGTGCTATTTATAATAAATATGTGATGAATTACAGTTCTGTTAATAGTAGTGATAACAGAGGACTCAAACTTTTTGGTAATTACAAATGGAATACAATGGATATAGCAGAGGTAGCACAGGGACATAATTCAGCTATAGTAACTAATGATGGTGCTTTTGTCATATATCATACCAAATTTAATGATGGAACAGCAGGGCATCAGATAAGAGTACATCAGTTATTTACTAATGAAGATGGACAACTTCTTGCAGCACCATATGAATATTCAGGCGAAAGATTATCTAAAGAGCCATATACGAAAGAAGAAGTTGCCGGTGAATATGAAGTGATAATTCATGATTTTCAGGTTAATTATGCAGATCTTGAATATAACGAAGTTAAGAATATAATTCTTAATACAGATGGAACAATAACAGGTGCATATACAGGAACATATGAGATTAATGATAAGAATGTCAATATAGCTCTTGATATTAATGGAAAAGAGTATAAAGGTGTTCTACTAGAGCAGGCAATGGACAATACTAACATTAAGACGATGTGTTTTACAGCGGCATCCAAAGATGGAGTAACAATATGGGGATCAAAAGTCGCAAGTGATGATGTTGTAGTTGCACAGAATGTAAAAGAGTTAAGCGTAGCAATACCATCTGTTGTA
>SAMEA104315435__coassemble_720_pt1 | contig 21380 bp, 14 predicted proteins | sample SAMEA104315435__metabat2_low_PE_020 | metagenome-assembled genome bin SAMEA104315435 (sample SAMEA104315435) | gut metagenome | biome: Monkey gut; feature: monkey-associated habitat; material: faeces | place: China | collected 2013
TTTATTAAAACTTGACTTTTATTGCCATCACGTTTAAATTATTCTTATATCACACTAATTACAACGGAGGATTTTATTATGCTGCATATAAAAAATATTGATGAAGGTCTTAATCTTTTTAAGGCTCTTGGCTCGGAGATTCGTATCGAAATCGTTAAGCTCCTGTTAATTAATAAGGAGATGAATATGAATGAGATTGCCACAAGTCTTAATCTTACAAATGGTGCTGTTACAAGTCATATCAAAAAAATGGAGGAATGTGGTCTAATTAAAATCGATAGTGATTCAGATGGACATGGTAATCAAAAAATGTGCAGTATGAATCTTGATAAAATTCTTATCGATATTGAAATTCCACAGGTAGAATCTAAGGCTTATGAGACTTCAGTTCGTGTAGGTCAATATTCAACATACGATGTCTCACCTACATGTGGTCTTGCAACTGAATCTCACATTATTGGTGAATTTGACGATCCACGATATTTTTCACATCCTGAACGTTTCGATAGTGAGATCTTATGGTTTACCAACGGTTATATTGAATATCCTATTCCAAATCTTCTGCCTTTTAATCAAAAAGTCGATTCTCTATCTTTTATGCTTGAATTAGGTTCAGAAGCTCCATCAACTAACAATGAATGGCCTTCTGATATCGGTTTTTATATTAATGACAAATTCATAGGTCAATGGACAAGTCCTGGTGACTTCGGTGATGTTAAAGGTATCTTCACTCCTTCATGGTGGCCATTTACACTTAATCAATATGGTCTTCTCAAGAATATAACAATTAATCATAATGGAACTTTTGTTGACGGAAAAAAAGTATCTGATGTGAGTATGTCAGATCTTAATCTTGATTATAAGAGCGATATCCACTTTAAACTTGCTGTTCTTGATCAGGAACATAAAGCTGGTGGAATCACTATATATGGCAAACATTTTGGTAATTACAATCAGGATATTTCTGTTAAAATTGAGTATTCTGATATCGAATCTTCTGATGAAGTTTCTGCCATATAGATTCAAAAAAGCACTAATTAAGGCTATATAATTAATACTCCCAGCTTATGCTTTTCTCTTAAAATTTAATAACGTTTTTAACTTCTTAATCATTATATAAAAAGGAAGAAGATGGCTAATCTTCATCGCCATCTTCTTCCTTTTTTTCAAGTATATACATATGAACTTTATCTATTCTATTCTTATCAAGCTTTTCAACTACAAATCTGTAATTCTTATACTCGACACTCTCTCCTTTTGCCGGAAGATGATCAAGCATCTCTATTACAAGACCTCCAAGTGAATCATAATCTTCTGACTCAAGTTCTGTATCTAAAGCTTCATTTATATCATCAAGTTTCATTATTCCATCAATAAGATATTCATTATCTTTTATTCTACGTATGGAATCCTCTTCATCTGAATCATATTCATCTCTTATCTCTCCGACTATCTCTTCTAGAATATCTTCTAGTGTTATAAGTCCGGCTGTTGCTCCATATTCATCAAGCACTATTGATATGTTATTCGATGTCTTCTTCATCTCATCAAGAAGTTCTGATGTCTTCTTGTATTCGTATGTAAAATAAGGTTCTCTCATTATATCAACAACATTAAATTCACTAGTATTATCTGATAGTAAAAGATCCTTTACATTAAGAATACCAATTACATTGTCCTGTGAATCTTCATATACCGGAATTCTTGTATATTTCTCTTTTTTAAACACTGACAATATCTCTTCATAAGAATCATCTTTACCAATGCAAACCATATCTATTCGTGGTACCATAATATCTTTGGCAAGTGAGTCACCAAAATCGAACACGTTATTAATCATCTTTCTCTCATCACTCTCAATTACGCCTTCTTCATGTCCCACATCTACGATAGTTCTAAGTTCAGTTTCAGTTATTGTATTAGTCTTCTTACTTGGATCTACTCTAAATATTGTAAGTACTCCAAGCGATAACTTATTAACAACAAATATAACCGGTGTAAGTACCCACATAAGTCCATATATAATATTGCTATATGTAAGTGCAATCTTCTCTGCATGTATTGTAGCAAGTGTTTTTGGTGTTATCTCACCAAAAATAAGTATTATAAGTGTAAGTACTCCTGTCACTATACCTGTTGCATAACTGCCCCATATATTAATGGCAAGTGTTGTTGCAAGCGATGAAGCTCCTATGTTAACAATATTATTACCGATAAGTATTGCACTTAGCATCTTACCTGAATCCTCAATAATCTTATTAACCTTCATTGCTCTTTTGTTACCTTCTTCGCACAAACTTCTGATTCTGATTTTACTAACTGTTGTAAATGCTGTCTCAGCTGATGAGAAAAACGCTGATAGACCTATTAGAATCACAACTATAACCAACTGCATGACGTCCGTCGAATCCAAAAATAATCATCTCCTAAATATTTTATTCAGTCTATTTGTTAATAACTGTAAGTAAAATTGTATAACACCTGTTATTATTTTGTCAACATCTTTTAAATATTAATCTAAAATCTGTACTAAAAAATTTTTTTCTTAATAAACTATATTAAATAATATAATTATGCAGGTACAATATGAACTTTAATAACCTGATTGCTGTTATAAAATCTCTGACTGCTGCCATATTACTTACTGCACTTCTTATAATAATATTCTCCTTTATTATATTTAAAACAGATCCAGGCAACTCTTTTGTCAGATTTATTATCCCTCTGATCAACATTCTGTCGTGCCTTATATGTGGTCTTATATGCAGTCATCTTGTAACTACACGCAAGATTATATGGAGTGCTATATCTGGTTCAATCTATTTTGTAATACTTCTTATAGTGTCACTTATATTGAATAATGGCTCGGTAAAGACACCTTCTATGCTCATATCAACTCTGTTTATCAGTATTATGTCTGCCTGTGTTGGAAGTTTTCTGTCTGTGTCACGTTAATATCTTTACAGCACATACTAATGCCTGGTAAGTATCCACTACTATACCAGGCATATATTTATTATTCTATTGATTTTAACGATTCAACCATACTTATCTTCTTCATCTTGCGTGACATGACAATATTAACAAGTAATGAGAATACTGCAGTAAGAATAGCGGCTATTATATAACTGCTAATCTCAATATTTCTTCCAAACATTACTTCGTCAACTTCAATTGTAAGTATCATAAACTTCGCAAGAAATGTTCCTGCTATTATTCCACATACTATACCAATTATTGTAAGAACTATATTCTCTCTTATTATATACATATTGACTTCATTATTATAAAATCCAAGCACTTTGATTGTTGCAATCTCTCTTACTCTCTCTGATATATTAATATTAGTAAGATTATAAAGTACAACAAATGCTAATGCTCCTGCTGCAAGAATCATTACAATAACAACTGCATTAATACTTGCTATTGTCTCATTGAATTCAGCTATTATTCCTGATACAAACTGCACAGCAATTAATCTGTCATCTTCTAATAGTCTAGACGATAATTCTTTCTCTTCGCTTGTTGATATATCTTTCTCTTTAAATACCATTGAATTGAATTTTAGTGCTTTTCCTGCCAGTCTTTCATAATATGAAGGTGATATGTATATATAGTGATATACATAATTCTCTGCTATATATTCAATCTTTGCTGCACAAGTCATATCACCATACTCAAATTCTATATTATCTCCAACTTCAAGTCCTAATTCTGCTGCAAGTTTTTCTGTAATTATAACTCCATCATCAGAAAGTTCATATTCTCTTGTCTCGCCACGTTTATGAAGGTGCAGATAATCTTTGAAAAGTTCTTTTGTCTGTGGAACAACTAAATATGTTGCTATTCCATTATCTATAGCATCACTATATGCCTGTATCTCTTCCTGCCTTGTAAACATAACTGATTCTATCTCATCATTAGCTAACATTGATTTATTAAGATCATCAAAATCATTCATATCACCTGTTATTTTTAATGATACTATTGCATCATAGGTAGATATCTCTTTAAACTGTTTAGTTATTATAACTTCAATGGAGTCCTGAAGTCCAAAACCTGCAACAATAAGTGCACTACAGCCTGCTATTCCAAATACTGTCATAAGCATTCTGGCTTTATATCTGAATAGGTTACGTGCTGTAACTTTATGTGAGAACTTCATTCTGCTCCATATTGGTCTTATTCTCTCTAACAGAATTCTCTTTCCTGCTTTAGGTGATTTAGGTCTCATAAGCACTGCTGCTTCTTCTTTAAGTTCTCTATGACAAGTTACAAGTGTCACTACTGATGTACTTACAAGCGATAATATTATCGCTACTACTACGCTCTTCCATGGTATTACCATCTTAAGTGCCGGTAGTCTGTACATCATTGAATATGCACTAAATATGATTTTGGGAAGTGACACAAGTCCTATAGCGATTCCTATTATACATCCTATTGCTCCTGCTATTGTTGCATAAGCAAAATATTTGAACGCAATCTGTTTCTGTGAATAGCCAAGTGCTTTTAGAGTTCCCATCTGTCCTCTTTGTTCTTCTACCATTCTGCTCATTGTAGTAAGACATACAAGTGCTGCTACAACGAAGAAAAATACAGGAAATACTGCTGCTATAGCATCAATTCTATTAGTATCTGACACAAGATTACTATATCCAGGGTTATCTTCTCTTGTAAATGCATACCATACACCTGATGAAAGATCTCCAACCTGATTTCTAGCATTCTGTATTCTCTCAGCACCATCTTTTATCTGACTTTCAGCATCTGTTACTGCTTTATTATATTCTTTTTCGCCTTCGGACAATTCTTTTTTAGCATCGTCAATCTGTTTTTGTCCTTCTTCTATCTCTTCCTTAGCTGCGTCAAATTCAATATTCGCTTCTTTTTTCTTATCTGCAAGTGTCTTTTCTGCTGCTTCTAACTGCGCATATCCATTATTCAGTTCATTTTGTCCATTCTGTATCTCACTATATGCTGCATCAAGCTTTTGTTTTCCTTCCTCAGATTTTGCTGCAAACTCTGCTTCACCACTATCAAGTTCTGTCTTTGCATTCTCTAACGTTACTCTTACACTATCAATCTGTGCTCTTGCATCATCAAGCTGACTCTTCGACTGTTCAAGTTCTGCCTTTGCATTGTCAAGAGTTTGTCTCGCCGCAGCAAGTTCAGCTTCCTTTGAAGCAATCTTATTTCTGCCATCTTCTAACTGCTTTTGTCCTTGTTCAATCTGCCTATTGAATTCATCCACCTGCTGTTTCATATAATCAGGCATACTGTCATAAGGTATATATTTTAAAAGTGCATCTCTTGCTGCTAGTGCTATATCAATCTGTCTTTGTGCTTCATCTGCTGTCACTTTAGCTACCTCAAGCTGTGTAACACCTGAAGCATAGTCCGCTTCGCCCTGATTATATTGTGCCTGTCCTTCATCATATTGTGCCTGTCCACTACTTATCTGTTCGATCGAAGTGCTAAGATTCAGTATACCTGCATTATACTCCTGCCATCCTTCATCTAGTTTTTGTCTGGCTGCTGCTATCTCATCTTCATACGCTTTTTTTCCTGCTTCATATTCTCTATTTGCTGATTGCAATTTTTCTTCACTATCTTTAAGCATTTTTTTGGTATCTGCTATCTGTTTGTCAGCTTCTTCAAATTGTTCTTTTGTCATAGCATATTTAGAATCATATTCCGCCTGTCCTTTAGCCAGTTTTTCAACTGCTGCTGTTATATCTGTTCTTGCATTTTCTAATTCTTCTTTTGCTCCGTCAAGCTTTACATCTGCAGCTTCACTCTCTGTATCAAGTTTTTTCTGTGCTTCTTCTATCTGAGCCATTGTATTATTATAAAAGATATTATATCTATCTTCTCCAAGTGCTACTATATCATCTGCTACCGGTGTAAGTGCCTCTTCATATTCTTTTGTATAAGCTCCATATAAGTCACTATTATCTATTCTTACATATACTTCTGTATATCTGCTATATGTAAAATCAGTATATGGAATATATATATATGTATCAATCGAACCATCGCCAACTGAACTTGTTCCATGATCATAATATACATACATTGGTGATGTTATCTTACCAACTATTGTGAATTCTTTGTCTGTAAGAACATCTGATACAACTGTATCTCCACTCATGTCATTAGCTTTTATAATATCACCAATATTATATGATGAACTTTCTTCTGCCAGACATTCATTAGCTGACTGTGGCATTCTTCCTTCTTTTAGCACAACATCATTCATATCAGCATATTCCTCATTATCTTCTTTTCCAAGTGACAATGCTTTAACTACTTTAACTTTTTTACCATCATCAACCAAAAGATCTATTGAATATCCCGGCATAACTTCTGCGACACCTTCTATAGCCTTTATCTCTTTTATATCATCATCATCAAAACCAAATGTGGAGAGTATTTTAAAATCCATAAGTTTTGTTTTTTCAAAATATTCTTCAGCTGTTTTTTCCATCCCGGGTGCTGTTGCTTTTACTCCTGCAAAAAATCCGGCACCCATGGCAATTATAATCATAATGGAAATGAATCTGTTTTTTGTACGTCGTATTTCTCTAAACAGATCTTTTTTTAATGCACTTTTCATTCTACTTATTCTGCCCTTCCTATTTAATTACCATTCAATCTCGTCAACAGGCAATGGATTATCATTTATCTCTATACTTTCAACTTTACTATTACGCATCCTTATTACTCTGTCTGCCATTGGTGTTATCATTGAGTTATGCGTAATAAGTACAACTGTCATTCCTTCCTTCTTACATGTATCCTGCAAAAGTTTTAATACTTTCTTACCTGTATTGTAATCAAGCGCACCTGTTGGCTCATCACACAATAATAACTTCGGTCTCTTTGCAAGTGCTCTTGCTATAGATACTCTTTGCTGCTCTCCTCCAGATAACTGCGATGGGAAATTATCCATTCTATCTTCAAGTCCAACTGCCTTTAGTGCTTCTTCCACCGGCATAGGATTATCACATATCTGTGATGACAATTCTACATTCTCTCTTGCTGTAAGATTAGGAACAAGGTTATAGAATTGAAATACAAATCCTATATCATGTCTTCTATATGCAATAAGTTCTTTCTCTGACAATGAACTAATCTCTTTTCCGTCTACATAAAAACTGCCACCATCACTCTTATCTATGCCGCCTAGTATATTAAGTACAGTTGTCTTACCTGCACCACTGCTTCCTACTACTATTGCAAATTCTCCTTTTTCAACATTAAAAGTCACTCCATTAGCTGCTGTTATTATAACTTCTCCCATCTTATATCTCTTATAGACTTCATTAAAACTTATAAAACTCTCCATAGTTTCCTCCTATCACTTCTATCATAAGTTCTTCGTCACTATTATTAAGGCTGCAATAACTAAGTATATATCCTCCTGTTAACTTAATCTGTCTTATAGTCGCATTTTGCTCATTTTCAGAGACCATTTTTATATTATTATTATCAATTTCAAAAGATACTTTCTGTGGTGAATAAGCAAAACCCATTCCTATAGCTTTCATATATGCTTCTTTTAATGTCCATATTCTAAAAAAACTTTCATTAGAGCAATCCTTACTAACTATATATTTTTTCTCGTCAACAGTACATATTCTATCTGCCACACCTAACCTGAATAATTTGATATCTTCTATATCAATTCCTATTTCACTTCTAGATATGCATACTGCAACTGCTCCGTTACAATTACTGACATTATAATGAACATCTTTATGCACTGCAAAATATGGTTTTCCATAGCTGTTTGTAAGTATTTCTTCGTTACTGTAATCAATACCATATTCTAAAAGTTCCCTCTGTAATATATCTCTTGCAATTTTTCTTTGCATCTCATGATATTCACTTCTTGTGACATTAGCTCTTCTTGCATGTTTTACAACACATATTTTAGATTTAATAATCATGTTCTTCAATATACTCCATCAGATCACCTACAGTTACAATATTAGTAACATCTCTATCTGAGATCTCTATGTCAAATTCTTCTTCCATAGCCCCTGCAAGACTCATAAGATCATAGGAATTAAGTCCCAAATCTTCAATAAGATTAGTATCTTCATTGATCTTTGATTCTTCAATCTCCACATATTCAAGTATTACCTGTTTAATTCTATCCAACATTCTTTACTTCTTCCTTTCTATCAGCTTCAAGCGATGCTTTTCGTTTTATTTTTCTTGTTGTTGTCTTTACAAATTCATTCTGGCTTATATCTATATGATGTATATGCTTATATGATGGTAACTTTTTATTAACTCTCTTAATATCTTCATGTATAAGCATATCAGCATCATTAATATCATTCTGACTTATGTATTCCTGATCAAATACCATTTTTGCAGCTATTATACCTCTTTCATCTGCACCGGCATTCTCTGCATATACAATTACCTCTTTAACATATGGAACTGATGTAAGTATCTCATTTTCAATCTCTTCAGGATATACATTTTTACCATTTTCAAGAATTATAAGATTCTTCTTTCTTCCGGTAATAGTTATTCTTCCGTTTCTATCAATCATTCCATAATCACCAGTTTTAAAATATCCATCCTTAGTAAAAGACATCTTTGTAGATTCTTCGTCTTTATAATATCCAATCATTACATTATCGCCTTTTACTACAATCTCGCCACATCCTGTGCTATCAGCTTCATCTATTCTTACGTCTACACCATATACAGCTTTTCCAACTGTTTTTGGATCTTTTGCTACATTTTGATTAATTGCAATAAGTGGTGCACATTCAGTAATTCCAAATCCATTAGTAATATTTATTCCAAATTCACTAAGTCCTCTTGCTATGTCTTCTCTTATCGGTGCTCCTCCACATATTATTCGTTCTACTCTTCCACCAAACTTTGCAAGGACTGGCTTGAAGAATTTACGCCTTACATCAATTCCGACTTTGCTAAGACATCTGCTTACTAATAATCCTTGTTTTAGATAACGTTTTAGTTCAAGTCTCTCACTCTCCTGCCATATTCCTTTATATATAGTCTCAAGAAAGAGTGGTACCATACACATAACCTGTGGTCTATATAATTCCATATTACTCATAAGATATTTAAGACTATCATTAAAATATATTCTTGTTCCAAGATACATTCCACCAAGCAACGTGCACCCTAACTCATATGTATGATGAAGTGGCAAAATTGACATTGCAGTCTCACCAATTACAATATCATGTACAACTATATTAACTGTTGTTGCAAGATTCTTATGTGACAGCATAACACCTTTGTTCGCTCCTGTTGTTCCTGATGTGAATATAAGAACAGCCAATGCATCATTATCTATAACTGCATCAATATAATCCCGGTTCTTTTTTCGCACAAGTTTTCTTCCATCTTTAATCAATGTTTTTATATTGTAGAACCCTTCCTTTTCAGGAATTTTGTCAAATCCTATAACCCACTTTAGCTTATTGACCTCTTTAAAGTGTTTTATCATAACAGGTATGTATGTATTCGAACACAATACCGCATCTACATCTCCTTTATTTAACATCCTTATTATCTCTTCATCCGGAAGTTCTTTATCTATTGGTACAGCAACACCACAACCGGCTGCTACAGCAAAAAAAGATACTACCCAGTTATATGAGTTTTCTCCAATAATTGCTATATGACTATCTTTCATCCCCATCTCAATAAGTTTTGTTCCAAGTGCTTCTACATCTTCTTTAAGTTTTAATGCTCCGTATGACATAATAATACCATCCTTTTTCTCACTAAAAAGTATATTATTGCCATACATATTGGCACATCTATCAACTATATCTCTAAGATTACCAACCGGTCCATAACTGAGTATCTCTTTTCGCATCGTAAGATCGTTAAATCTATTTTTTTCCATTATCAACTCTCCCCTTGTAATATATCAAGTATCTCTCCTATTGTCAGTTGTTTATTATCTACTACCATATCCATTGTATTTTCAATATTTAATGCTAATCTTCTAACCGTCTGTTCATCAAATCTGTACTTAAGATATTCATAATAAAAATCAAGACCTTTTTCTTCATTATTCATAATTGTAAGGTACATAGGATTAGAGGATGCTCCATTATGATGCCATCTCGTCCTTGCTTTCGTTCCATTAAATTCAATATGTAATGGCTGATATGTTACAGATATATCTTCATACGCAACTGATGATGTTATATTGTACATTGGCACTCGTATATTTCTTATCTCAAGTGGATTAAGCTCACAATGTCTAAAGCATACAGCCTGTTCATCTTTTATATTCTTAAGCACATCTATCGCTGCCTTCTCTTCTGAAAAGATAGTTCGAAATGGAAAAAAATGCACTCTTGAACCACCACATTTTTTCTCTGTAAGTGTGGCTCTTCTTGCTGCTGTAAGATTAACAGTTACATCTTCTTCTCTATCATTAACTGCACTAAGATGACATCTTACTGCAAGTAGCACCAGGCACTGAAATGATATATTATTATCTATGCAAAATTGCATCCACTTTGCTGTTTTATTTTCATCTGCATACTGCATCCATCTTGCTGTATCCGGATGTAGCAAAGACAATATTGACGCTGCTCTGTAATTATTATTCTTTTTCTTTTTTTGTTCTAATAAAAGTCTTTTCTTTCCATCAATTCCAGTGAATATCGGTTCTCCTTTTTCCCAATATTCCTTCCAGAATTCATAATCTTTTTCCTGCTGTTTTGAATTCTCATACTGTAACTCTTTTATAATTATGCTTTTATATGATGACATAGGCTTTGGCATATCATTTCCTGTCGCAAGTGCATCATATATATCAAGTATGTCTTTAAAAAATATCATAATGCCTGATGAATCCTGTATCATATGATTTACATTCATATATATTCCTTCAAAGCCATCTATATCTCTATAAATATAGATTCTAAACTGTCTTTTTCCAAACAATTTATGCTTTTTAGAAGCATCTTTAAATATTATTCTATCTCTCTTTTCTTCTGTCATTCCATAAAAATCCCATATTCCAATCTCTGGTTCGTCATGTTCAATGAAATACTGCTTTATCTTTCCTTTTTTTCTAACAAATCTAAGTCGCATTGCTTCACACCTGTTAACAGCCATAACTATTGCTTTTTTTAACATCTCATAATCAAAATGTCTGTCAAGCACCACAGATGTTGCAACATTAGTCACGCATTTTTTTATTGAAAATATCTGTGCATACAGATTAACTTTTTGCGATGACGTAATGTCTAGTAATTCTTTGTTCATTCCTACTTCTCCTCTTTATTTTCCTCATATTTTAATATTCTCTTTTAATATATTTTGAATTATTGAAATTTATGCACTAAAAAAGTACCTGCTGCGGAATACTTAATATTTCGCAGCAGATACTCTACTGACATTCTATAATTAGTTATTCAAAGATTCTATAAATCTTGTAAAAGCTCTAATTCCTTCCTCTGTCTGTTTGAATACGCCTGCATCCTCTAATACTTTAAGGAATACCAATCCAATCTCCTCACGTAAAATTGATTCCACATTTTCTGAATTTATACTATCATACTTCTTAGAAAATTCATATACCCATTCAGCATGTTTTGCAATTTTTTCATTGGATTCTATATCTTTTTTGTTAACAATATAGTCTTTTAATATCTCCATTTCTTCTTTTAATCGACTTGGAAGAACTGCAAGACCCATAACTTCTATAAGTCCAATATTTTCCTTTTTTATATGATGAAGTTCATTATGTGGATGATATAATCCCATCGGACACTCTTTAGTTGTTATATTATTACGAAGTGCCAGATCAAGTTCATACATATCTCCACGTTTTCTTGCAATTGGTGTTATTGTATTATGTGGTTCATTATCTGTATATGCATATATATATGCATCTTCATCTGTATATTCCCGCCACTTTTCAAGAATATACGCTCCAAGTTCTATAAGGCGTTTTTCATCTTTACAGCTTGTTCTTATAACAGATAATGGCCATTTTACAATGCCAACTTTAACATCTTCATATCCTTTTATTACAAATTCTTTAAGCACTGGTGCTTTTGCCATTGCAAATTCATAATTACCACCCTGAAAATGGTCATGTGTAAGTATTGAACCACCAACAATTGGTAAATCTGCATTAGATCCAAGAAAATAATGTGGGAATAATTTGATAAAATCAAAAAGTTTTACAAATGTATTCTTCTCTATCTTCATTGGTGTATGCTCACCATTAAATACTATGCAATGTTCATTGTAATATACATAAGGCGAATATTGAAATCCCCAGTCTGAATCATTAATTCTTATTGGAATTATTCTATGATTTTCTCTCGCCGGATGATTAACTCTTCCTCTATATCCTTCATTCTGTTTACAAAGCAGACACTTTGGATATCCTGCCTGTTTGGCATTTCTTGCTGCAGCTATTGCTTTTGGATCTTTTTCAGGTTTTGACAGATTAATCGTGATATCTATATCACCATAAGGTGTCTTAGTAACCCATTTCAGATCTTTTTTTACTCTATATCTTCTTATATAATCTGTATCCTGACTGAATTTGTAGTAAAAATCAGTTGCCATCTTAGGTGATACTTCATATAATTCTTTGAATTCTCTTATTACTTCTGATGGTCTTTTTACCATTGTATTCATAAGTTTTGTATCAAACAAATCTCTGTATACAACACTGTCTTCTATTATATTTTCTGCAACTGCATAATCTAAAAGTTCTTTTAACGTACTCTCAAGATCTACATTACTATATTCTTCTATTGGTTCTTCATACTCATCAAGATCTAGCAGATCAAGAAGCATATTTGTTGTATATATTACATCATCCTTACTTATGAGCCCACTTTCAAGCCCATAAGTAACGAGTTTTTTTATACTGTCATATACCATATTCTTTTTAAGACCTCCAGCATCTTATTTTGCATAGCCATGTGGATGTGTCTTATGCCATTTCCATGCTGATGCTATTATCTCTTCAAGATCTGCATGTTCAGGATTCCATCCAAGTACTTTTCTTGCTTTTTCACTTGATGCGATAAGCTGTGCAGGATCTCCTGCTCTTCTCTCACATTCAACTGCTTTAATAGGATCTCCAGTTACTTTTCTTGCTGTTTCAATAACTTCTTTTACAGTGAATCCAACTCCATTACCAAGGTTGAAGATATTACTGTCATTGCCTTCCATAAGATATTTTACTGCAAGAATATGTGCCTGTGCAAGGTCTGTTACATGAATATAATCTCTTATACATGTACCATCTTTAGTATTATAATCTGTACCAAAGATATTGATAGCTTCTCTCTGATGAAGTGGTACCTGTAAGATAAGAGGAATAAGATGTGTCTCAGTTGTATGAGCTTCACCAATCTCACCACTTTCATGTGCACCACATGCGTTGAAGTATCTTAATGAAACATATTTTAATCCATGTGCTCTGTCTGTCCATTTAAACATCTTTTCCATTGAAAGCTTTGTCTCACCATATGTATTAGTTGGTTCTGTACGATCTGTTTCAACAATTGGCACTCTCTCTGGTTCTCCATAAGTTGCAGCTGTTGATGAGAATACAATCTTCTTAATATCATGTGCTATCATACTCTCAAGAAGTACTTTTGTTCCACATAAGTTATTATCATAATATTTTAATGGATTAACCATACTTTCACCAACAAGTGAATTAGCTGCAAAATGAATTACTGCATCTATTTTTTCTTTTTCAAATACACTGTCTATAAAAGCTCTGTCTCTTATATCACCTTTGTAAAATCTTGCTTTTGGATGCACTGCCTCAATATGTCCTGTTTCAAGATTATCTACAATTACTACATCTTCACCTTTTTCAATTAAAGCATATACTGTGTGTGAACCGATATATCCGGCTCCTCCTAATACTAATACTGTCATATTTATATCCTCCTTGTTAATAAAATATTCTGTATCACCATATATATGATACTCTCACTGTTTATAGCTGTCAAATTTTTTGAAGTTTCCTACATTATAGTAGTCCTGCACCATCACCTATGTCAACTACATAAAAATCTGCTGCATATCCAATTGTATTAAGATACTCTTTACCAACTTTTTCTATAAAATCATCAACTGCTTCTTCTTTTACAATACTTACAGTACAGCCACCAAATCCAGCTCCTGTCATTCTAGAACCAATTACACCATCAACTTTTAATGCTGCATCTACAAGCGTATCTAATTCTTTGCCTGTAACTTCATAGTCATCTCTTAATGACTCATGTGAAGCTATCATAAGTTTACCAAATCTTTCTATATCATTAGCTTTTAATGCTTTAACTGCTTCTATTGTTCTCTGGTTCTCATATACTGCATGTCTTGCTCTTTTAATTCTTACAGGATCTTTAATTGCATCTTTTACTGATTCAAACTCTTCATTAGTAAGTTCTCCAAGTGACTTTATATCTTTAACTTTTCTAATCTCTTCAAGAGCTGTCTCACATTCACTTCTTCTCTCATTATACTTTGAATCACCAAGTCCTCTTTTTTTGTTAGAACATGCAATTACCACTTTCATTCCATCAAGAACTATTGGTGCATATTCATATGACAGATCACTTGTATCAAGGAATATTGCATTATCTTTTTTACCCATTGCAATCGCAAACTGATCCATAATTCCACAGTTAACACCATTGAATTTGTTCTCTGCGAACTGACATATCAAAGATACATTAACCATATCAATATCATAACCTAACATATCTTTTAACATTACTGCTGTCGCAACTTCAACTGATGCTGATGATGAGAGTCCTGAACCATTAGGAATATTACCAAAAAGAAGAATATCAAAACCTTCATTAACAGCATATCCTTTTTTTCCAAATGCCCACATTACGCCCTTTGGATAATTAGTCCAATTAGCCTCTTTTGAATATACAAGCTCTGAAAGGCTGCTCTCTATAACTCCGAGACTTTCAAAATTCTCTGAGAAAAATCTTAACTTATTATCATTTCTCTTTCTTGCAATAAGATATGTTCCAATTGTTAAAGCACATGGAAATACATGTCCTCCATTATAATCAGTATGTTCACCGATAAGATTAACACGCCCTGGTGCAAAATATGATTTTGCTTCACCATCTCTGCCAAATATTTCATAAAATTTTTCTACTAATCTTTCTTTCATTCTATTTCTCCTTTTTTTATCTGCGTCTTTACTGCTCTTACTCTTATATATAAACTTCATGCTGATATTCTGCTTATAATCTCCAAATGCATCTCCAAACAGATTGATTCCTCCATGATGTTTCGCATCGTCCTTTATTCCAATCCTCACAGATATATAATCATTATCTTTAATACCATATCTTCCTATGGGATATTCGTTAACACGTTTATAATCCAGATATGTTCCATCTTCACTAATTGACCACGTCTTAAGCTTACCATATTGTGTATTCTTATCAGGCCACCATTCTGGATTAAGCTTTCCTCTCCTGCCGCCATAATCAGATGGACATTCCCATGTTCCTGCATCAATTCCATTCACCCACAGTGTTATATCTGACGGATAATCCATATTGTAATCTTTTGCTTCTGAACAAAGCTCTGCTGATATCTCTATTGCTTTTACTTCTTTATTCTGAATATAATGATTTGGAAATCTATATTCAAAATAGCCATCTGCTGTCCATATAAGCTTTGCAGTTGCCCTTAATGGACTATAAAAACATCTCGGTTCATCTTCTTCATCAATATTGCCTTTTTCATTAACAATTCCACATGTAGGAATTGCTTTATAATCTACAAAATTACCAATTGGCATATCTATAACATCTGTCTCATCCGCTTGTTCTAGCATATCAAATGTAATATTAATCTCATCCATATTAAGACTACATATCTTAACTGTACCTCGATTTGCTTTTACAAGCTCTGTCTTTACAATACCTGCTTCTTCTAATGCCTTAATATTAAGAGCTGTACTTGACGCTGGTGCACCTGTCTTCTTCGCTATGTCATTAATACTCATATTCTGTTTTTTAAGTAATCGTATTATCTCTATCTTCATCTCTGAAGATAATGCCTTGCCGATAAGAATCAGCTTCTGTTCATCATCAAGTGTATATCTGTCTTTATCCAATCAGCCACCTCCAAACTGTATATGGTGCAAAAACATTTTTTATGTTTCTATACATTTTTTATGTTAGTTTCATTTTACCACAAAACACTTATCTGTCAATATTTTTTTATACATATTATACAATTTAAAACATTTTTTATCTTTTACTTCACAATCACTTATCTATATCACATTATATCTTTCTTATCCTAACTAAAACATAATTTTTATTCTACTTCACGATTACTTATCTATATCACATTATATCTTTCTTATCCTAACTAAAACATAATTCTTATTCTACTTCACAATTACTTATCTGTACCATACTATATCTTTCCTATTCTAACTAAAACATAATTCATGTCTCACTCACTTCTATATCTTAATTTTTCTTAAATTAACATTTTTTAAGTTGTATTATTATCAATTCATTGTTATTATGAATTCAATCAATTATATGATTATTACTTTTTGTGATACGCATATATCTTTGATTCTACCGTTCATATTAACTTTGACTTGATATATTATATTCAAAGCCGATATAACGTTACACTTAACACTAATACAAAAAGGAGTTCCTTAATATGAATAAATTTATAATTTCATCAGACACAACTTGTGACCTTTCTTCAGAATACCTCATTGACAACAATGTAGATATCCATGTTCTCTATTACAGTCTTGACAATGTTATCTATGGTAAAGAACAGACAATAGATTCTATTGATTTCTATCATAAGATGGACGAAGGTGCCAAACCTACAACTATGGCAAGTAATCCCGAAGAAGATTATAATCAGTTCAAAAAATTCTTAGATGAAGGTTATGATATTCTTCATATTGCTTTCTCCTCAGCACTCAGTAGTAGTTATAACAATGCTTCTATTGCAGCATCTAACTTAATGGAAGAATATCCTGAACGTAAAATTGTTGTAATTGATTCGCTCTCTGCATCAATGGGGGAAGGTCAGCTTGTATACCGTGCATGCGAATTAAAAAAGCAAGGAAAAACAATGGATGAGATCGAGAAAGCTGTATATAATTATATTCCTTATTCATGTCATCAATTCACTGTTTCTAATTTAAATGATTTATATCGTGGTGGCCGTGTATCTAAGACAGCTGCATTTCTTGGTACACTTGCTAACATAAAGCCTGTTCTTCACTGTGATAATGAAGGCCGTCTTATTCCTATTGCTAAAGTTCGAGGACGAAAAAAATCACTTGAAACGCTTGTTGATAATATGGCTGAACGTATGGGAAAATTTAAAGACGAAAATGATGTTGTATTTCTTGGTCGTGGTGACTGCGAAGAAGATGCAGCTTATGTCGAAAAACTTATCAAAGAACGTTTTGGATGCAAAGTAATTAATAATATTATCTGCCCTACTGTAGGTGCACATACCGGTTCGTCAATCATTGCTCTTTTCTTCCTTGGTGAAAAAAGATAACATACTAAATAACCCACTAAATAATATACTAATAAAAGCATATATTCTCATACTTTATTTTATGAGAATATATGCTTTATTTATGTCTTCAATCTTACTGATACACTTATTGTATCCAAGTTATCACTATAATTCTAATTATTTGATAATGATATATTTCTAGAACTCATATGTTATTCAACAGCCATCTTCTTAACCTGATTCATTGCATTCTTAACAGCTGGTATAAGCAATAATACAATTGTAACTAACATCTCTGGCAATATATAAGACAGATTATATAAGAATGATGCCCATATAGCTGCAAGATTCTCACTCATAACACTTGTATATTCAGTAAAAAATATAAAACCTGATATTGAATGCATTACAAATCTTCCTGCTACACCCACTGCATATCCTGCAACAAGCCCATTTTTCTTATTTGTAAACAATCCTGATAATCCTAAAGCTCCAAACGCAAGAGGATAATCAAGTAATAACTGTACCGGATGTACAACGTATGCTCCAAATAATAATTGTAACAAACCATAAGCTATACCTGCAGCAATTCCAATCTTTGCGCCATACCAGTATCCTACTACTGCTACAAAAAACATACTAAATAGTGTTATTGAACCACCGTATGGTAAGTCAGCAAACTTAACAAAAGAAAGTGCTGTTGCAAGTGCTATTGCCACTGCTGAAAATACAAGTTTTTTTACTGTAAATTCTTTTTTATTCTGCATCCTAATTCCTCCCATTCCGGCATCTATTCTCTGATATTTATTCTTTAATATTCTATCACTTCACCGGATTTAAATATTATTTAATTATATTTTCCATTTATTGTCAAGTATATATTACAATTATATAACAACATACATTTTGATTAATATAATAATACCAAAAACCGACTCCTAATCATTAGAGTTTAATTCTAACTTTTAGGAATCGGTTTATTAGCAATCTTATATATAAGTTATTTTAACTTAATTCATATATTCATTTCACTAGCCAAATCTATCATTCTTACAAGACAACATCCTGTATCACAATATATCTTAAAACATATTAATTATTTAAAATATTTAACACCAGACTCAAAGATCTTAAGATCCTGTTCTCCATAGATATTAATTGCAACACTCTCGCCACGTCTCTCTGAATGCGCCATCTTACCAAGACATCTTCCATCTGGACTTGTAATACCTTCAATAGCCATATATGAACCATTAACATTCCATTCTTCATCCATTGAGATATTACCTTCTGGATCACAATACTGTGTAGCAACCTGTCCATTTTCAAATAATCTATCTAACCATTCTTTTGGTGCTACAAAACGTCCTTCACCATGTGAAGCAGGATTACAATATACTTTACCAAGTTCAGCTTCCTGTAACCATGGAGACTTATTAGTAACAACTTTTGTATATACCATCTTTGATATATGACGGTTAATAGTATTAAATGTAAGTGTTGGTGCATCTGCTGTCTGACCTACAATCTCACCATTTGGTACAAGTCCAAGTTTAATAAGTGCCTGGAAACCATTACAGATACCAAGTGCAAGTCCATCACGCTCATTTAATAATCTATGAACAGCTTCTTTCATCTTCTCATTTCTAAATGCTGTTGCATAGAATTTTGCTGAACCGTCTGGTTCATCACCTGCTGAGAATCCACCTGGGAACATAATAATCTGTGCTTTATTAATTGCTTTTTCAAATTCGTCAACAGATTCTCTGATTCCATTTGCATCAAGGTTATTAAATACTTTTACTATTACATCAGCACCAGCTCTTTCAAAAGCTTTTGAGCTGTCATATTCACAGTTTGTTCCTGGGAATACAGGAATAAATACTGTAGGTCTTGCAACTTTATGTTTACATACATATACATTATCTGTATTATATAATTTTGTTTCAATAGGAGTTACTTCTTTAACTGCTTTTGTAGGGAATACTTTTTCAAGTTTCTCTTTCCATACTTTTAATGCATCATCAACAGTTATAACAACATCTCCATATACAAATTCAGGCTTTTCTGTAACTTCACCAACATATGTATAATCTACATTAATATTAGCAGTATCTGTAACTTCACATACAATACAACCATATTCAGGAGCAAATAAATCATCACTCTTAACATTCTCTGTATCGATTACAAATCCCATCTTATTACCAAAAGCCATCTTTGATAATGCAGGAACTAATCCCTTTCCATCAAGTACATATGCAGACACGATTGTTTTATTCTGAATAAGCTCATGAATATATGCATATAACTTCTTAATGCTCTCAAATACAGGAAGATCATACTTATCTTTCTCTATTGCAAATTTAACAAGTTTGTTACCGGCTTTTTTAAGTTCAGGAGTAATTATATCTCCTTCTTTCGCAACATCAACAGCAAAAGATACAAGTGTAGGTGGTACATCAATATCATTGAATGTTCCTGACATACTATCTTTACCACCAATTGATGGAAGACCAAATCCAAGCTGTGCTTCATAAGCACCAAGTAATGCTGCAAATGGCTGACTCCATCTTGAAGGATCTTCTGTCATTCTTCTAAAGTATTCCTGGAAAGTAAATCTAATCTTTGAATAATCTCCACCTGCTGCTACAATCTTAGCTACTGAATCTGTTACAGCATACATTGCTCCATGATATGGACTCCATTTTGAAAGATATGGATCAAATCCGTAACTCATCATTGTTACAGTATCACACTTACCTTTAAGTACTGGAAGTTTTGCAACCATTGTCTGTACTTCTGTAAGCTGATATTTACCACCATATGGCATATACACTGAACCAGCTCCAATTGAACCATCAAATCTCTCAACAAGACCTTTCTGTGAACACACATTAAGATCAGATAAAGTTTCTAACCATTTTGCTTTCACATCATTAACAGCTTCTTTTTTGAATACGTTTTCTTTTTCTTCAGGTATATCAACAAGTACTGATGTCTCCTGATGAGCTCCGTTAGTATCAAGGAAAGCTCTCTTTATGTTAACAATTTCTTTACCTCTCCATTCAAGAACAAGTCTTGGATCTTCAGTTACAACTGCAACTTCTACAGCTTCAAGATTCTCTTCTCTTGCATATTTCATGAATTCTGCTACATCTTTAGGATCGATAACTACTGCCATTCTCTCCTGTGATTCTGAGATTGCAATCTCAGTTCCGTCAAGACCTGCATATTTCTTAGGTACTTTATCAAGTGATACTCTCAATCCATCTGCAAGTTCACCAATAGCAACTGATACACCACCGGCACCAAAATCATTACATTTTTTAATTAACTTACTAACTTCTTCTCTTCTGAAAAGTCTCTGTATCTTTCTCTCTGTAGGGGCATTACCTTTTTGAACTTCAGCACCACATGTCTCAATTGAAGTCTCTGTATGTACTTTTGATGAACCTGTAGCACCGCCACAGCCGTCACGTCCTGTTCTTCCGCCTAATAAGATAATGATATCACCTGGATCAGAAGTTTCTCTTATTACTGCACGTCTTGGAGCTGCACCCATAACTGCACCGATTTCCATTCTCTTTGCTACATAATCTGGATGATATATCTCCTTAACATAACCTGTTGCAAGACCAATCTGATTACCGTATGAACTATATCCTGCTGCTGCACCTGTTACAAGTTTTTTCTGTGGAAGCTTACCATGTAATGTCTCAGAGATAGGACCTGTAGGATCTGCTGCACCTGTTATACGCATAGCCTGATATACATAAGTACGACCTGACACTGGATCTCTCATTGCACCACCAAGCCATGTTGCT
>SAMEA104315435__coassemble_731_pt1 | contig 20917 bp, 12 predicted proteins | sample SAMEA104315435__metabat2_low_PE_020 | metagenome-assembled genome bin SAMEA104315435 (sample SAMEA104315435) | gut metagenome | biome: Monkey gut; feature: monkey-associated habitat; material: faeces | place: China | collected 2013
GTGAGATTGAGATAACAAGTGTTAATAATGAATATTTAAGAAGAGGTAATCTTAAAGTTGAGACTTTAGGACGTGGATTTGCATGGCTTGATACAGGCAACCATGATGCGTTACTTGATGCAGCAGATTTCGTTGCTGCATTCCAGAAACGTCAGGGATTATATATCTCATGTATTGAAGAGATTGCTTACAAACAGGGATTTATTTCAAAAGAACAGTTACTTGAACTTGCAAAACCTCTTATGAAAACAGAGTATGGTAAATACCTTGTAGAGGTTGCAGAAGGTCTATAATAAAATAGTATAAAAGAAAGGGTAATTGTAGTTGATGCAATTACAATGGTATAGAAAAATGGGAAAGATTATAGTTGAGACATGTGATATTGAAGGATTAAAAGTTATCACTCCTACAGTATTCGGAGACGAAAGAGGATATTTTATGGAGACTTATAATTATAATGATTATAAGGCAGCAGGAATTGATCAGGAATTTGTTCAGGACAATCAGTCTTCATCAAAAAAAGGTGTTTTAAGAGGATTACATTTTCAGATTAACTTCCCACAGGACAAATTAGTAAGAGTTGTAAGCGGTGAAGTATTTGATGTTGCTGTTGATTTAAGACCAGGTTCAAAGACATATGGCAAATGGTATGGTGTAGTTCTTTCAGCTGAGAATAAAAAACAGTTCTTTATTCCTAAGAACTTTGCACATGGATTTGTAGTATTATCAGATTCAGCAGAATTTGCATACAAATGTACAGATTTCTATCATCCAAATGATGAAGGTGGTCTTGCATGGAATGATCCTGATATTGGAGTTGAATGGCCAATTCCAGCAGATATGGAATTAACTATTTCTGAAAAAGATCAGAAATGGGGCGGAATTAAAGCTTTTACAGAGAGTAGAAACAAATAATATATGATATATAATTAGTTAGCATAAAAATAATGCAATTAATTAACTACTATAGATATCATATATTGATGTTAAGTCTATAAAGGTCATGCTTAGAGCTTAGGCATGACCTTTTAAGGCGATATAGAAATCAATATAATCAAATATGTTAAGAAAAGAGGGAGAAAATTATGAAATATGACTTTGATTTAGATCTGACGAACAGTAATTCATTATTATTAATATTAGAACAGATACGTAGAGGTTCTGTTGTTTTGGAATTCGGTCCAGCTAATGGAAGAATGACAAAATATTTAAAACAGGAATTAGATTGTGACGTATACTTAGCAGAGATTGATGAAGAAGCTGGGAAGCAGGCCCTTCTTTATGGCAAAGATTTGGTTATAGGTGATGTAGAAAATTTTGAATGGTTTGAGCGATACAGAGATATAAAATTTGATTATATCGTTTTTGCAGATGTGCTTGAGCATCTTAGAGATCCAAAGACAGTTCTTGACAGATGTAAACTTTTATTAAAGCATGAAGGTTCGGTATTATTATCAGTACCTAATCTTGCACATAATTCAGTACTTATCAATCTGATGAATAATGAATTTGAATATACATCAGTAGGATTGCTTGATAATACACATATACATTTCTTTACGAAGAATAGTCTTGAGAATATGGTAAGTCAGGCAGGATATTTTCCAATTAAGAGAATGGCAACATATTCTAAAGTTGGTACAAATGAACTTGTGAATACTGTTGATTCAGTAAAAGGAATACCTGCATCATATTGGAATACCAGAGAATATGGTGAGATATATCAGTATGTATATGAGATAAAAGCTTTCAGAGAACAGACTGTCAATAGTGAAAATTATATAAGACCTACACTAGGCAACTATTATGCTGAAGCATTTTTGGGAAAAGAAGGTTATACACCGGATAAATCGCTTAAAACAGAGATTGAAAATATAGAAGGAGTGTCAAGAATTGTATTTAAATCAGATATGCTTCTTGATGAATTCAGATTTGATCCTGTTAATACATCTGCTATTATAAAGGTTCATCAGATGACAGGGTTTGATAAAGATAATAATGCACATGAGTTATGTTTGAAAAATGCTAATTGTGAACTTTCGGGAAATGGTATTATGATATTCTTCACAGGAGATCCGATTATGATTATAAAGAGTTGCGATGAAGCTGATATTGTAAGAGCAGAATTGGTCGTAGAATACATCTCAATAGATGGTGAAGCAATAAGAAAAGTATCAGATGCAACTATAAAAGCAGCTATGACAAAAGAATTTCAATCAGAAAATGAAATCTTACGAGCAGATATTGCACTACGTGAACAGAATTATAATAATATAATTGCTTCAAAAGATGAACAGATAAGGGAATTACAGCTTAAGATTGCTAACCTTGAGCAAAAAGTGTCAGATAGTGAGAATGAGATAATGGCTATGCGTAACTCAAATAGTTGGAAGATGACAAAAATCTTTAGACGTTCATAATGTAATAAAGGAGAACCAGGTAATGACAGATATTGAGATAAAAACATTAAAAGAGGCTATAGAGAATGCCAATGTAATATCTTTTGATATTTTTGATACATTATTATTTAGAAAAGTAAACAGACCAGAAGATATTTTTGTAATGCTTGAAAAACTTACAGGAATAGAAGGATTTGCTAAAAAACGTGAAGAACTTCAGACGCAGGCAAGCATGAAAGCGGAAAGAGAATGTGGACTTCCTCATGCAGATTTGGATTATATATATAACTATATCAGTGCGAATATGAGCGAAGATGCAGATTTTGAAAAAATAAAACAGTTAGAAATAGAACTTGAGAGAGATGCATTGTTCACAAACAAAGAGATAAAAGAGATATATGATTATGCAAAAGCAAAGAATAAAAAAGTAATCGCTGTAAGTGATATGTATCTTATGAAAAAAGATATAAAAGTATATCTTGATGATAATGGATATGAAGAGCTTGATGCAATATATGTATCAGCAGATGAACATAAGACTAAATATAATGGTGATATATTTAAATATGTAGCAGAAAAAGAACATGTATCATGCGATAAAATATTACATATAGGTGATAATTATCAGTCTGATTATGTTAATGCTGTTAAAGCCGGAGTAAAAGCATTCCATTATAAAGCATATTCAATAGGACCACTTAAAAAAGACAAATTTCCGGCTGTTAATGTTATTAATTCTGTTACAAGAAACTCAGACGATTTTTGGTATAATCTTGGAGCGAAAGTTGGCGGACCATTATATTCAGGAATATATGAATGGTTTACAAAACGTATAAAGAAAGAAAAATATGATAAAATATTCTTTTTGGCAAGAGATGGATATATTCTATATAATATATGCAAAGAAAGACATATGGAGAATATTGATTATCTATATGTATCAAGAAGAGGTTTGTTGTTAGCTGGAATTACAGAACTTGATAATGAATCACTTGATCTGCTTCCACCTTATACTATAGGTCAGACAGTTAAGGAAGTTCTTGAATATCTTAATGTTAAGGAAGTATGTACAAAAGGAATTACTCAAGCTGGATTCTCTGGAATTAATGCTAAGATAAAAGACAGAGAAGATATGGCTCGTTTTAAGAAGATATATAAAGCTAATGAAGAGGCATTTCTAAAAAGATGTGAATATGAAAGACAAAATGCTCTGAAATATTTTACTGAAAAAGGCTTTATGGATGTAGATTCAATAGTATTTGACTGTGGATGGAATGGAAGTTCACAGTATCTTCTCGATAGATTTCTTGATGCAGTGGGATATAAAGGAAGCAATCAGTTCCTTTATATAGGTATCAAGAATAGTGAGAAGAGTAAAGTACAGTTACATGATAAGAAATATGATACTTATATTTTTGATATAGATAAAAATAAAGAGTTGCAAAGTCGAGTAATGCAGGCAGTTGTATTATTTGAACTTTTCTTTGGAGCACCACATGAATCACTATGGTATTATGGAGAAGATGGTCCTGTACTTGAAAAATATGGTAAGTCAGAACATACAGCAGGAATAACAAAAGGTGTTATGGCATATCTTGAAAATGTTCTTGATTTTTATGAAAAATATAATGTGTATATAAGTTCTGAAGATGCATGTTACAGTGTAGAAAGACTTGTTAATATGCCAACTAAGGACGAAGCAGTTAATATTGGTAATGTAAAGAATGTAGATGGATTTGTAAAGACAAAAAATAAAGAAAAATATATAGCAAAACTTGGACTTTTTGAGTATATGTTTAATCCGGATATGGAGATGTATTGGCTTCAGGGACTTCTTGTAAGACCTGATATTAATAAGATACTTAAGAAGAAACTTGCTAAAAAATATGATGTTGATTATGAAGCATTTGCAGCAGGAGATGAAGTTACTATATCAACTGATAATATTGAAAAAGGTCAGATAAAAGATATACTTGAAGATATAAAGAAAAAGGAAGGCAAAGTAACCTATGAATATATGAAAAAATATATGGATGGTGAAATAAGCGATCCTTACAAGAGATGGCGTGAAGAAAATGAAAAAGATAACTTAAAGACAGAGCCATTAGCATACAGACCTTTAATATCATCAGTTATTCCTGTATACAATGTAATTGATGAACAGCTTACAGAGTGTATTGAATCTATTCTTAACCAGACTTATGACAACTTTGAACTTATACTTGTTGATGATAATTCTAGCTGGGAATCAGTAAGAGATATACTTAAAAAATACGAGAATAATGAAAAAGTTCATATAATATACAGAAAAGAGAATGGACATATCTCAAAAGCCACAAATGATGGTATAGCAATTGCAAAAGGCGAGTTTATTGCATTTACAGACTGTGATGATGTGCTTGCACCTAATGCATTCTATGAGATGGCTAAAAAACTTAATGAGAATCCGGAACTTGACTTTATATATAGTGATGAAGATAAACTTACAGAAGATGGAAAGAGAAGACATTCGCCATTCTTCAAACCGGAATGGTCACCAGATACATTTATGTCAATAATGTTTACTAATCATCTTGCAATATATAGAAGAAGTATAGTAGAAGAAGTTGGTGGACTAAGAAGTGAATATAATGGTGCACAGGATTATGACTTCACATTAAGATTCATGGAGCATACAGATAATAAGAGAGTTGGGCATATTCCAAAAGTTCTATATTATTGGAGAGAACGTCCGGAATCAATAGCATCTAATCCGGAAGCTAAACCATATGCATTAGAAGCTGTTAAAAATGCTAAGATAGATGCACTTAGAAGAAGACATATAGATGGTAATGTTGTATATGTAAAGGAATTATATCAGTACAGAGTGGAATATGAGAATAAGAATAACCCACTTGTAAGTATAATTATTCCTTCAAAAGATAATTATACAATGTTAAAGAGATGTGTAGAATCTTTAAGAAAAATAACAACATATAAGAATTATGAGATAATAGTAATAGATAATGGCAGTAATGATGAGAATAAGGCACTTATAGAGAAGATGCTTAGTGATAATGGTGCATCATATTATTATGAACCTATGAAGTTTAACTTCTCAAAGATGTGTAACATGGGAGCTGACAGAGCAAAAGGTGAATATCTGTTGTTCTTAAATGATGATATAGAGATATTCAAACCACGCTGGTTAGAACTTCTTGTTGGACATGCAAGCCTTGATTATGTTGGTGCTGTAGGAGCTAAACTATATTATCCTAATTCCAATATAATACAGCATGCAGGTGTTGTAAATCTTCCGATAGGACCGACACATAAACTTATTGGAATGTCTGATTCACAGACTTATTATTTTGCAAGAAACAAAGCAGATTATAATTATCTTGTAGTTACAGGAGCATGTCTTATCTTAAGTGCAGATAAATATAGAGAAGTAAATGGCTTTGATGAAGAACTTACAGTAGGATATAATGACGTTGACTTGTGCATGAAATTGTATGAAGCCGGATACTACAATGTGCTGCGTAATGATGTTGTCTTATACCATTATGAGTCAGCAAGCAGAGGTTCAGATGATATAAGTAAAGAGAAGATGGAACGTCTTAGAACAGAGAGAACAAGACTATATGCGAAACATCCAGAACTTGAAGGCAAAGATCCATTTTATAATATAAATCTTACGCCGGATAAAGCTAATTATGATATAAAGCTTGATGAATATAAGGAACTTAGTGAGATAACTCCACTTACAAAAGCTGTGCGTGAAAATCTCAAATATGGCGAAGTAAAGGCGAATATTGATACAATATCACTTAACCATATAATAACTATAGAAGGATGGCAGTTTATAGAAAAAGACAAGTGCAATGATGAATCAGAAGTATATCTTGCGATAACAAATGCAGGTGGCAAAGGGTATCTTGTTAAAACTGAGAGAAAATACAGACCAGATATAAGAGCAGCATATCCAAATGGTAAAAAGATATTAATATCAGGTTTTGTATGCAAGATAGATGCGAAGATGTTAAGCAAAGATGTGGAACAGTATTATATAACTCTAGTAATAAAGAGTAAAGGATTAAAAGGAAATGTTATCTATGCTATGGATAAGAGCATAGATATGACAAGAATATATCCGGATATTGAAAAAGCCGATACAATAAGAAGCATAGATTTGAATCAGATACCACAGCATCCACTTATGACTAACTTTGAAGATATAGAATGTGATGGTGATGAGATGCAGATAAGAGGTTGGGCTATTCAAAAAGACATTGGATACAATGATAATTACTTAAAAAATATAATTCTTGTATCGGACAAGGGTGAGTCGTTAGAAATTGTTGCTTCAAGAGAAGAAAGAGCTGATCTTGTTACAGCATATAGAAAAATACCTAACATTAGATTTTCGGGATTAAAGAAAAAGATAAAAATTAATGAGTTGAAAAAGTATGGAAATCGTTTTAAAATGGGAATAATTGTAAGAGACAGCTTTAGTAACGATGTAAAGTATATAATGACAGAAAAAATACTTGATTTATCTAAAGAACAGGTAAGTGATAAATAAGGAGTGAAGACATGAGTGAAGCAGTTATAAAGGCAAGCAATATATCAAAACTTTATAAACTTTACGATAGACCGGGAGACAGATTTAAAGAAACATTCAGTTTGTCAAAAAAGAGCTATCATAAAGAATTTTATGCTTTAAAAGATATTAATTTCACAATTAACAAAGGTGAGACTATTGGAATTATCGGACGTAATGGGTCCGGTAAATCCACACTTTTAAAGATTCTGACAGGAGTACTTAATCCGTCAGAAGGCAATATTGAAGTGAATGGTAAGATATCAGCATTGCTTGAACTTGGAGCCGGTTTTAATATGGAATATACCGGAATGGAGAATATCTATCTTAATGGAACGATAATGGGAATTCCAAGAAAAGAGATGGAGAAGAAAGTTCAGGATATACTTGATTTTGCAGAGATAGGCGATTTTATATATCAACCTGTAAAATCATATTCAAGTGGTATGTTTGTAAGACTTGCATTTGCAGTTGCTATTAACGTTGAACCAGAGATACTTATTGTTGACGAGGCACTTGCTGTTGGTGATACAGGATTCCAGTTAAAATGTATGGACATATTTGTTGAATTCATGGAAGCAGGCAAGACAGTATTATTCGTAAGTCATGATATTAATTCAATAAAAAGATTCTGTAAGAGATGTATATGGATCAATCAGGGGAAGCTCATAATGGATGGTGAGACTGATGAAGTATCTGATAGATATATGGATTTCTTAAAATATGAATGTAGTATTGAAGAATATCTTGCACAGGTTGAAAATTCTAAAAAAGAAGCAATGGAACTTGCAAAAAAAGCAGAAGAAAACAAAGAAGAGCCAGTCGAAGAGAACGTTACAGAACAGGATATAGATAAAGTAGATCTAGGTGAGATATATGATATGCGTCTCTTTAATTCAGAAGGTAAAGAGATTAATGATATTACTCATGGAGAAGATGTAACAATTAAGATAAGATACATTGTTAATGAACTTAATGTTGATAATCCGGTACTTGGAGTAGCAATAAGGACAGTTGATAACAAATATATTTGCGGACTTAATACATTACTCGATAATCATACGATTAGCTGGAAACGTGGTATGAATGAAGTAACGCTTACATATAAGAAATTTAATCTTACTGGAGGAAATTATTTCTTTGATGTGGCATTATTTGATAGAACAGCTACTGTACAGATTGATTACAGATCACAGTTTAAGACATTTTTTGTTAAGATGAATTATATTGCGGAAGGAGTTGTAGTGCTTAATCATACATGGAATTAGGCAGAAGATAATTATGAAGAAGAGAATTATAGTAACAATTGTATCAGCACTTGCCATGTTAGGACTGCTATTCCTTCTCAATCCATTTCAGGTTATGACGATTAATATATGTTATGACCTTACAACTGAGAGCGAAGGACTTGCTGAATTCTATTATGCACCAGATTCAGAACATATATCACCATCAAGACTATATGCTGATAATATGAAGCAGGGAGAGACACGTTCTGTTAAGAAGAATATTGAAAAAGAAAATTATATCTTCAGAATAGATCCTTGTAATATCGAAGGAGAAGATGTAACAATTAGTAATCTTCGTGTAAAATATATGTGGATTGAAAAAGCAATGGATATGTCAGAATATCAACTTATAAATGATATGGACAATGCAAATATAAGTGAAGATGAGATAAGTGCAACAGCAACAGGTGAAGATGCATACGTTGTATATAGTGCAAAAGATAAAATTGCAGAAGTTAATAAAGCGACAAGAACAGTAGCATATATAGTATATTGTATAGCTGCAGTACTTACAGGTCTGTTCGTATTTGCACAGTATAGAAGATTTAAGATTGTTATGTATTGGGCAATAGATATAGTAAAGAATAGAAATCTTATAGTACAGCTTGCAAAAAACGATTTCAAATCAAGATTTGCAGCATCATATTTAGGTGGTATATGGGCATTTATACAGCCAATAGTAACAATAATAATATATGTATTTGTATTCCAGTATGGACTCAAAGCCGGCGCACCGGTAGAAGGAATAACATATGTACTATGGTTAGTATCAGGAATTGTTCCATGGTTCTTTTTCCAGGATGCACTCTTATCAGCAACAAATAGTTTGATAGAATATGCATATCTTGTAAAAAAAGTAGTATTTAAGATTAACATTCTTCCAATAGTAAAGATTACATCAGCATTATTTGTGCATCTGTTCTTTATAATCATAACAATATTATTGTATATTGCTAACGGAAGAAGCTTTGACATATATATAATACAGATTGTATATTATTCATTCTGTGCCATGATACTTGCAGTAGGATTGTCATATATAACATCATCTGTAGTAATATTCTTCAGAGATCTTGGACAGATTGTTAATATTATACTTCAATTTGGAATGTGGTTAACACCTATTATGTGGGATGTTTCAATGATGGGACCAACACTTAGAAAACTGATGAAACTTAATCCGGTATATTATATCGTATACGGATACAGAGATGCTTTTTATAATCAGACATGGTTCTTTGAAAAGCCAGATCAGACAGTATATTTTTGGGTAGTAACAGGACTTATATTCTTAGCAGGAATGTTTGTATTTAAGAAGCTTGAAAAACATTTTGCAGACGTATTATAAAATTGTGAAAAATATTTTAGAGCCACATTAGATTAAAATGTGGCTCTAAATGTATATATAGATGTAAGAAACTGTATATAAAAAATGTACATAAAAATATAAGATGATATACATATATACAGATACAAAATATTACGTTTAGATAGTATATAATAGATGCGATGCAGATATCAAATATATAGATATAAGAATGTATCCGACAAAATATGGGGTGGTGACAAAGATTAATGCAGAAAAAGATAAGATGGATGTTAATATTATTTATATGTATAATAGCAGGAATAGCTGTAGGGAGCAGATTCGATTCTAAAGCATGTATAATAGCATTAGCAACAGTTATAATGATTAGTATAATGTCAATAACGTATGTTATGCGAGATAAAGTATATAATATAAGCAAAAATGTATTCAATAAGATAATGAGAATTATAATAAATCATTCTATGATATTTCTTATAAGTACATTACTGTTAATATCCATAGTAGTATTTTGGAAATATTTAACGATGAGATATGTATATATATTTAAGGATATTGCATCAGATTCATACAATCAGACATATCCATTTTTATATAGTATAATTCATTATATAAAGACAAAGGGTAAGATTCCAGATTTTATGTTTACTATGGGACTTGGCGGAGAGCCTAAGAATGATATGATATTTCCATATAATGTAATATTACTTCTGTTTAATGAAGAAACTTTTATATATGCACTTCCATATATACAGATTGCAAAGATTATTTTGGCAGGTATCTTTTTCTATGCATATATGCGTGAGAGAAAGATTAGCAAATATACATCAATTATAATGGCATTAAGTTATGCGTTCTGTGGTCCTATGATGTTGAGAAATATGTGGTATACATATTCAATAGAAGTAATGTTAGTTGCATTAATACTATGGGGATTTGAACTATATTATAATAATAAGAACAGACTTATACTGCCACTTGCAATGTTACTTATGCTCAATACACTTAGTACATATTATATGGTGCTTTATACAGGAATAATAATTGGATATACGATATTCAGATATTTTACAGAATTTGAAAAAGCAAAGAATAATAAAGGATATACCAAGAGATATATACTCAAATATACTATATGCTATCTAATAGTATTGCTCATAACTGTACTTATAAAATATAGTGATATTAGAGAAGTATTATTTAGTACAAGGTTTAATGATGGAATAAGCAAGAATTCAGTTAATTCGGTTAATTATAGTATTATAGCAAAAATAGAGGACTTAGTTACTGCGTATATAAGTAATTTCTCATTATCAATTAATATTGTAGATGGAAGTTACAAGGGAGAGTTAAATCAGCTCAATGCACCAACATACTTTGGAACAATGATTACATTTATATTTGCAATAATGAGTATACATATAAAACCTGTGATCATGAAAAAAGAGATACAAAAAGATATAAAGAGCAACAAACTTATATATATAACGAAATATAGAAATACAAAAACATATAGAAAAGATACAATAGCACAGACAGTATTAAAAATAATATCAGTGATATTGATAATTATATATACAGCATCACCTATTTTTCGATGTTTTATTAATGGAATGAGTTCAGAGTCATATAAGTTATCATCTCTTTGGATTATAGTATTGATGATGTATTGGGCGTCTTTAGAGATAGACAGGTGGAACAAGACAAAAAGACTAGAGCGATATAAACTTTGCATAGTAACACTTACTAATATATTACTTATAATAATAGTTGCTGTAACCAATAGAGACATAATTAACAATATTGAACTTGTAAGTATAATAATCTTGTTGCTATTGCTGATGATATTTATGACAGCTAATAATATACATTACAACATACAACGTGCAACAGTAATGGGAATAGTTATAATCCAGGTACTTACAGGAGCAATGAATGCAATAAATATTAATGGTGTAATAGAGGCAGATACGTTAAGCCTTAGAAGGGATTATAACGATTATACAAAAGAGTGTTTAGAATACATAAAATCGATTGATGACAGTGAATTTTACAGGATAGACAAAATATATAACAGTCCATATCTTAACGATTCACTTATACTTGATTTTTATGGAGTGAAGTCATATATTGGTGGAACGGATTTTAACAGTAATGTAAGAGAATTTGTAAAAAGTCAGGGCGGACAATTCCTTAGCTATGGATATATGTATGGATTCTACGGAATAACAGAGACTAATACTTACTTAGGAGTAAAATATGTTCTTGCTAAGACAGATACAATACCATATTATGGATATAAGCTGATAAAACAGATAGAAGACATATACATATATGAGAATGAGTATGCACTTCCACTTGCATTTTGCTATGACAGTTATATAACTAAAGATGAATATGATGCTATGACACTTGAAGAGAAAAGAGAAGCTATACTTGAGAATGTAGTAGTATCAGAAGATAAAAAATGGCTTAGACATACAGAGACAGCGGATAATATAACCGGTGACGATGAGAATATAACAGCTACAGGAGAAACTAAGACTAGTGATAAGAGTACAACAGCTACAGGAGAAACTAAGACTAGTGATAAGAGTACAATAACGACAGAAGAACAACTTATCAACAATAGTGGTTATACTGTTAATAAGAATGATCCTGACACAACATTGAAGATAGAACTGAATTTTACATCAAAAGATGAGAAACAGGGATATCTGCACTATGTATCAGCAGGAGAACTTAAATCAATAGAACTTGTAGAGCATAAAGGCAGTAACAATTATGCTATAGAGCTGAATGAAGATAATATAGAATCTTTTTGGGTTAATATACCAAGTTATGGAGAATATGATAGAATAGACGGAACAGTAAAATACACATATTGCTCAAAAGAAGAAAGATATAGTAAATACAAGGAAGATACTGAAAAATTAAGAGATTCAGCTGTCAATATAGAAAGTTTTGATGATGAGTATATAGTAAGCAGTATAGAAGTTACACAAGATAGAATGTTATGCTTTACAATACCATATAGTACAAAATGGCATATATATATTGATGGTACGGAAGTAAATGTGTATAATGTTAACGAAGCATTCTTAGGATGCAGAGTAAAAACAGGAAGACATACGATAGAAGTAAAATACATACCTTAGGTTCATAAGGATAATGTAATAAAAAGAAAAGAGGAAAACTATGTACAGAATATCGGTAGTAGTGCCTGTATACAATGAATCAGGCAATGTAAAAGAATTGTTCAGAGAGATAAAAGAAGTATGTGTAAAAGAAAACTATACATATGAGATAATATTCGTAGATGACGGTTCATCAGACGATACAGCTAAGCAGTGTGCAGACTTAAAGCCACTAAAACTTATAAGATTTCGAAGAAACTTTGGACAGACAGCAGCTATGGATGCAGGAATTAAAGCAGCACAATATGATTATATCGTAACAATGGATGGAGACAGACAAAATGACCCTGCCGACATACCTAATATGCTAAAATATATGACAGAGAATGACCTTGATGTAGTGTCAGGCTGGAGAAAAAACAGAAAAGACACAGTAATGAAAAAATTTACATCAAGAGGTGCCAATTTCCTCAGAGGAATAATAGTAAAAGATAATATCCATGACAGTGGATGTTCATTAAAAGTATATAAAAGAGAATGTTTTGAAAATCTTTCACTTTATGGAGAAATGCACAGATTCATACCGGCACTCCTTAAGATAAAAGGATTTACAGTAGGTGAGATAGTAGTAAATCATCGACCAAGAACAGCAGGAGTAACTAAATATAATTGGAAGAGAACATTCAAAGGCTTTGTAGACATGATATCAGTATGGTTTTGGAATAAATTTGCAGTAAGACCATTACACCTTCTTGGAAGTACAGGAATAGTATCAATCTTCATAGGAATAGTGTTCGCTATATGGTCACTTGTATTATTTATAATGGGTAATAATATGTCAGACTATATGCAGCCAATAGTAAGTGTTCTATTCTTACTTGCAGGATTATTCCTATTCGTATTCGGTCTTATGAGTGATATTCTCGTCAAGACATATTATGGAAGCAAGATAGACACACCATACAATATCAAAGAAGTTGTAGAGAACAAAGAAGATTAATTAATATAACAATACGAACGGAGCAAAGATTATGAGAATAATGATGATAGCGCCAACACCATTCTTTGCAGACAGAGGATGTCATACAAGAATATATGGCGAGATAACAGCATTACAGAGACTAGGACATGAAGTTGAACTTGTGACATATGGTCTTGGCAGAGACATAGAAGGTGTAAAAACAGTACGTTCATATAATTTTCCGTGGTATAAAAAACTGACAGCAGGACCATCCGTATGGAAGATCCTGCTACTTCCATTCATATACCACACTGCAAGAAAAGAGATAAAAAGATATAATCCTGATATAGTACATGCACATCTGCATGAAGGAGCATTTATAGCCAAATTCTGTAAGACATTTGACAAAAATAAAAAGCGTCTGTATGTATTCGACCTGCAAGGGTCATTAAGTGGAGAGATAATACAGCACAAATTCGTAAAAGAAAATGGAATCTTCCATAAGTTCTTTATAGCCCTTGAGAAGAAGATAAACAGTTGGTTCCCTATAATAACACAGTCGGAGAACCTCTATAACCAGTTAATTACAATGGGAGTTGAAGAAGAGAGAATAGTTAACGCAATGGATGCCGTAGACACAACAGCATTTGCACCAACAGAACCAGATAAAGAACTTGTTCATATGTTAGATCTTGATAATGGTAAGAAAAAAGTCCTGTTTATGGGACTTTTAGAGAGTTATCAGGGAGTTGACTATATGTTTGATGCATTCGGAATGGTAAAAAAGCAGTATGAGAATGTAGAATTTATAGTAATAGGATTCCCAAACATTGATAAATATAGAGCAAAAGCAAAAGAACTTGGAATAGAAAAAGATGTTAAATTCATAGGAAAAGTAAGATTTGAAGATGTTCCATCATATCTGTCACTATCAAAAATAGCAATTGCACCAAAGATAGCAAGTGCAGAAGGCGATGGTAAGATATACAACTATATGGCAATGGGAATGTCAGTAGTAGCATTTGACAGAAGTATATCAAGAGAGATATTAAGAGATACAGGAATCTTTGCCAAGATGAAAGACTCAAAAGATATGGCAGATAAGATACTAAGTCTTCTTAATGATGATGAACTTGTAGAAAGACTTGGCAAAGCAGCAAGACAAAGAGCAGTAGATTATCTATCAACAGACATAAGTGCAGCCAAGATAGATGAATTCTATAAAAAAAATCTATATAAGAAAAATCTAAAATAGACTGTTCGTCTATGAGCATAGTATAAGTTATGCAATCATTACATAATAGGCAGGTGGATCTGATATAGATAGGATAATGCTTGCACATAAGTTATATAGATAAGATAATGCCTGCACATAAGTTAGGACGTGCAATTGTATGCATAATAAAGACATCAAAAAACTGTTAAAAGACATCTAAAAAATAGAATGGGGTGGAATATAAGATGATTAAAAATGTATCATATACACTTCTTGCCAAGATAGTAGCGATGGTATTCTACCTTGCAACCGACATAGTAGTAGCAAGAATGTTAAATATAGACGGATACAGCGAATGGACATATTTTTATTCAGTTGCGACAATGCTTGGATATGTTACATGGTTTGGAATTAACGCATCTGTAAAAGTATTTGTATCAAAACAAAATGATGAAAAAGAGAGAACAGAATGTCTAAGAGCCGGACTTATATTAAGACTTTTGATAAGCATTTTCTTTGCTGTACTTATAATGGTTTTATCATATCCATTTGCAAAAGTACTTGGTTATCCTAATAAATATGCTAATCTTGATAAACTCATACTAATGTCAGGAGCGATGGTATTTGCATCATCATTTACAGAATTCTTCAAAGAGACAAGCATAGGACTTGAGAGATACAAAGATGTGCTTATTATAACAACGATAGAGTTTGGGCTAAACTTTCTGTTCAGTTTCATAGGTATATGCATATATCACAATCCGACAGCAGTTGCAGCAGGATACATAATAGCAGGAATATTCGAACTAATAGCAGGTTGTATGATATATAGACAATATATTATTATAGATAAAGATATAAAAAGCAAACTTGATACAGCAAGAATTACAGCTTTAGCTAAGAAAATAATGAAATATGCTATTCCACTTGTAATCATAAGCTTTGGCGGAATGGTTCTTATAGAGATGGATACAGTAATGCTTGGAATGTTAAGCAGCAGAGAACAGGTATCAGTATATGCAGTAGCCAAGAAACTTTGCCAAAAAGCAACTCATATTAATTATGCACTATGCACAGGAACGATGACAGCATTCTCTGTGCTTACATACGAGACAATAGTGGAAAAAAGAAAGAAATTCAACAAACTATGTGGAATAAATATAATTGTTGCAGTAACAGTAAGTCTTGGATTCATAATAGCAGGACCACTAGCAATAAAGATACTATATGGAAGTGAATATAGAGAAGCCGGTGATGTAATAAGACTATTAACACCATATTATATACTATATAGTATATCTAATTTCTATTCACTCTTTCTTGATTTTCATAACAAAGCAACTTTTAGAAGTCTATGTTATGTACTTACACTTGTAATTAATCTGATATTAAACTGGATGCTCATACCGCCAATGGGGGCAAATGGCGCAGCGATAGCAACAGCAGTATCATTGATACCATATACAGTGCTTGTAATAATACAGACAGAGAAGATATTTGCGAAATACAGAGCAAAATAAAATATAATTATGTTGATGAACAAAATGATAACATAGAACAATATGGGGGAATTGGATTATGACAATGGAGAATAAAAAAATTAAAACTTTGTGTCATATAAGTATTGTAATACTTGCAGTAATAGCAGGTATTAGTATATATGGATATGAAAAAACGAGAATATTCTATGAACAGAATCTTGGGCTTATAGAAGTTATGTGTCTTGTGGGAACACTGTTACTTATATATTTTTCATCATATATCTGTACAGGGAGTATAATAAGTTCATTTATAGGAACACTTGTCATTATGCCTATTGTATATATGGCACTTAGAAAACTTACATTCTATCTCACAGTAGATGAGATAAAAGCAATCAATGAGCAACTCTATATAACAGATGCAGATTCATTTACAAAAGTAGGAAATCATTGGTTTTCAGGCGATTCAAGGACTAACTATGTAATACTTGGAACACTTGTAAAGCTTGCACCACTTGAATGGTTCAAAATACATGGAGTATCACCGGAACAGGTAACCAAAGCACTGCATTGGATTATGGGAATGATAACTATAGATATAATAGTAGTCGTGACATATATACAATCTTTTGGACATCGTAAAGATACATCAGGTCAGAATCATAATACTAGTATATCTGAGAATAGAAGCACAGAGAATATTAATCAGAATAACATACAGCATAATACCAAAAATAATGCTAAAAATAATGCTAAAGAACAATATTCAAATAATATAATTACACACATAATCTCTGGTATGAGAGAAGAAACCATAATAATAATACTTTTTTATGCGATAATGAGTCTTCAGGTTACATTACTATCAATTAAGACAGTTAACTATGATCTTAACTCACTATTACTAGCACTATTATCAGTAATGTTAATGATATATGCAATACGAAAAGTAAGCCCATTAAATGCATTAATGGCAGTTGTATCAGCAATGCTTGCGACACAAGATAAGATGCTTGCAGGTCCAATGCTATATCTAGCACTACTCATTATGGTAATAATTCTCACGATAAAGGTTATTAGAAAAAATATTAAGATACCACTAGTATTAATAGCAGCAGCAGTTACAATGATACCTGTGATAATGAGTTATATGGCTAATTATTATGTAGGATTTTTCCTAGCAGGCGGTAATATACCATCAGTAACATTTCATGATACAGTATATTCGTATGTACAATATTCATTAACAATACTAGAGTCAATCAGCAGTTTTTTTGCACTCTCAGATAAAGCCGTTATAGTTAACCTGCTTATGCTATGGGGCATATTCACGATAGCTTCATATATTACAAAAAGTGTTGCGAAAAGCGTTGATAATAATGTTATCAACACTAGTGCAAAGAGAGTAAAAATAATATCGGCTATAGTAATTGCATTGGTATTTATGATGTTCATAATCGCAATAATAAGTATTAGACTAACACCATTTGTATATATGTCACCATTATATAAGATGGATGTTGGAAGTTATAATTCTAAAAGCATTATGAATGGGATTACATATCATTTTAATGCTAAGAGTATGGCAGAGCATTATGCAAAGCTTGCAGGAACAATAATATATATATTCTATAAATCGGTGCCGGTAGGTTATATGGTACTGTTAGCAGCAGTTGGAGTTGTTATGTATATATATAAGAAAAGACCGGATATAAGTAATATGTTGTTCATACTTTTATCAGCAGTTATATTTCCATTACTCTATTCAGCAATACAGATTACACCTAATGAGAGATACCAGAATGTATACATATTAATATTTGCATACCTTACGGTAGTGACACTTGTAGAGCTGGTTATAGAAAATAAAAAAATATACCTCTATGCAATACTAACAGTTATGCTCATAAATGCAATAGACGTACATAGATATGACTATGCATATACAGAATACTTTGCTATATGGGATACAAAATATATAGAACAAAGAGAAGAATGTTATACCGGAAAGATGGTTCCGGGCTATCATGCAGCATGGGGTGAGCATGTTATATATGCAGGTGAGATGCTAGGAAGATATGCACATGACAACAATATACCATATAAGGACATGAATATACACTATGAATATTATGGAGAATACTATAATAATGGTGGAATGAACATAATAGTAGATGGAAGTGAAGCATGGAAGACATGCGAGATAGGAGAACATGACTACTTTGTAGTATCCAGAGGAGCAGCGACAAAAGAAGGCGAAGGAGGACTTTCTATAAAGCTCATTAATAACGCAACACCAATGTATACGTTTGGATATAACGGAGCAACCGAGATGTGGGTATATAGTGGAGAAGAAGTTATGAAGTGGCGTTAGAGATTGACTATATTAGGATTACATTATATAATAAAATAGAAAATAGAAATTTCAATTTTGTGAGGTGATTATATGCTGTTTGAATATATTATCAATAATTATGACAAGGATGAGCCGATTTTTATATCCGAGTTGCCAGGAAAGTCAAAAAATAGTATACGTCAGGAATTAAAAAAATTGGTAGATGAAGGAAAATTGGAAAGACTTTATAACGGAGTATATTACCTATCATATACTACTATATTAGGAACAAAGGGACGTATATCTGTGGATAAATTCGTAAATAAAAAGTATATGGTACATGAGGGCATAACAATTGGATATATTACAGGGATGCAATTAGCTAATATGTATGGATTTACATCTCAAAATCCATCATGTATTGAAGTGTGTTCAAATGAAGCAACAACTACACAACGAAAACTTAATATAGCTGGGCGTACTGTTATAGTATATAAGCCTTTAGCAAAAGTAACAGAAAAAAATAAAACAGCATTACAATTTTTGGATTTTATGACAGTTATAGATATATATAGTGAAATATCTGGTGATGCATTGCAATATAAGTTGAAAGAATACGTGAAAGAGATTAATATTGATTTCAAAATTGTACGAGAGTATATAGCATTATATCCGGACAAAGTATACAGAAATATATATCAGGGAGGATTAATGCATGAATTGGTATAAAGAGTATTCTAATGAATGGAAGGAGATTATTGAAACTGTAGCCAGAGAGTGTGGAAGAACAGAACTTATGGTTGAAAAAGATACCATTCAATCAATGTTTTTGTATGAACTATCAAAATCAGAATTACCATTTGTATTTAAAGGTGGGACATCACTGTCTAAAGCTTACAATTTGATAGATCGTTTTTCAGAAGATATAGATCTATCAATGAACAGAAAAATAACAGAACGTGAAAAAAGACAGTCCAAAAATGAAATAATAGAAATAGCTAACAATTTAGGAATGATACTTATTAACCCTGAAAGTATAAAATCAAGATATGATTATAATAAGTATATATTCAAATATAAATCATTATTTGTGGAATTACCTATGGAAATTATTATAGAGACTAGCTATTATCAAAGAGTATATCCTGCAAAAGAGCATATAGTTGAAAGCTTTGTAGGGAGATTTTGTAAAGAAAGAAATATAAGTTTGCCAATTATATTTGCAGCATCTGATGTTGTGATGAATGTACAGTCTATACAACGTACATTTATAGATAAAATTTTTGCAATATGTGATTATAGAATACAAAATATGCAGGATAGAGATTCACGACATTTGTATGATATATGTAAGTTGCTAGTGCAGGTAAAGTTGGATGATGAGTTGGATGAATTAATAGATAAAGTTAGAAGTGATAGAATGTGTTCAAAAAACAATCCGTCAGCACAATTAGAATATAACATTCCTGATATGCTGAATGAAATAATAAGAAGTAGGTTTTATGAGCATGATTATATAACAGTTACACAGCGATTATTATATGAAGATGTTGATTATGACTATGCGATAAACAATGGTATAGCCATTGTTGCAAAATCAGATGTATTTGAATATAAAAAATAGTAAAGTAAGATGTGAATTATCTCTTAGTGATAAGATGTAGTTCACATCTTCTTATATTATAGAAGTAACTTGATATACAACTTGACATAATAACTTAACATAAAACTACGATTTTGTGTGCTTTGGGGCGTTTATTAAGAAAGTTTGCAAAAAAATAAAAAAATTTTAAATAAGGGGTAAAGTATCTCGTACACCAATCCGAATTATAGAGCATAACAAGTTAATTGTTGTTTAATCAAGATAAAATTGTTTTTATAATAATACAAAATTAGGTGTAAAGACAATTGAAACTTGGGACGATAATTAACATGTCAAGCGGAGGTTCTACTAAGTAATTGAAAAAGATCAGTGCTGGGAAAACAAGAAAGAAAAAGGCAGCTGATTAGGGGGTAAGGATGTAGAAAACCGATGCACATGTAATAGAAACATTACAAACAAAAAAGGAGGGTGGTTAGATAACTTATAAGGTAATAAGTACCACAGACAACTAGATATCACACTATTATGAGTTAGAGAATGTACTTATAGTGTAAGTATGTGTCGTATTATTGAATCAATAGAGCTTT
>SAMEA104315435__coassemble_763_pt1 | contig 19545 bp, 16 predicted proteins | sample SAMEA104315435__metabat2_low_PE_020 | metagenome-assembled genome bin SAMEA104315435 (sample SAMEA104315435) | gut metagenome | biome: Monkey gut; feature: monkey-associated habitat; material: faeces | place: China | collected 2013
GTCTCCTTTCAATTACATATGATTTTCTTTTTTCTAAAAGCTTTAACTTTTTATAGCTTCCCAAAACACCAATCTGTCAGTTTTTTTGAAATTTTATTTGAAAAAGTTAAAATTTCCCGTTTCAAAGTATAAGTATTTGTTGTAGAATTAAGCATAAGGAGTCCTCCTGATTTTTGTTTAGTATCTTTTTGATTAGACACCTTAATTTTACTACAAAACAGGAAAGGATTCCTTATATTTTGGACATTTTTTAAAAGTTGTTTATGACGATGATTATGAAAACGAGGCTTTGTGGATAAAAGTACGGAAACTCAAGCAGTTCAATGATTGCAATGATGAAAAACGTGTGGTATTATGGGAAAAAGAGATTTACAAATCGGTATTTGTTAAGTTGGTAGTAATTTTTTGCAATAATGAAGATAAAGGAGAGCATTTTATGAGTACAAGTAAGACGATAGGAGGGTCTTTGGGAGCTATCATTGTATTGATAGTAGCTCAAATATTAGCTCAGTTAGTGGCAAGTTTGTTTGTTTTGGTTAAAATTCCAGAAGGTATATGCAATATTATAGCAGGAATTATATATGTTGGATTAGCATTTGTTTTAAGTGAATTATTTTCAAAAAGACTACTTAAAATAAAAATAGAAAATTTGGGAATGCCAAAATTTTCAATTAAAGCTAAATGGATTATTGTAGGTGTATTATTACCTGTGACAGTAAAAGCGGTTTATCTTTTTTTCTTTTCTGGAAAGTACGTTTCTTCTGGAATGAATAGTAATCAGATTTTTTCAACACTGAGTGCTGGTATTGCTTTTACAGGCATAGCCGCTGGTTTTGTTGAAGAAATGGTTTTTCGTGGAGTTATTCTAAATCTGTTAAAAGAGAAATGGAATATTAAAATAGCTGTATTAATTCCATCAGTTTTATTTGGATTAGTACATATTATAGGAATGGATTTTTCCATTGTAAGTAGCCTGTTGGTTCTTATTGCTGGAACAATGGTAGGAATAATGTTCTCAATGGTTGCTATTGAAAGTGGTTCTGTTTGGAACAGCGGAATTGTTCATTCACTTTGGAATATTTTAATTATTGGCGGCGGTTTATCGATAAGTGAAAAGGCAGATGAATATTCAGTTATGACATATGTACTTGATTCAAAAGACTTTGTTTTCACTGGTGGAGAATTTGGAATTGAATCATCAATTATTGCACTATTAGGTTATGTTATAGTTACTTTAGCAGCAATATGTATGATTAAGAAAAAAGCAAAAGTGTAATAAGTATCAAAAAACAAAATCCAGTTTGTATAACAGGAATTTATCAGAAAATGAGGAATAGTTGAAATGGAGGCGCTATAATAACATGAAGATTGAAGGGAACCAGAAAGAACTGGATGCAATGGTAGAATTTCATAATGGAAACCGTGTCGAGGGGCTGAGACTGCAAGAAGTATTTGCAGCGGAATTTCGTAAGGAGTATAAAGACAAAGATCACTGTCCTTGCCTGAAAGCCTGTCGTTATCACGGAAACTGTAAGGAATGTGTAGCAATCCACAGAGCGCATCAGGAACATGTTCCTAATTGTATGCGACCATTGATTAATAAAAAATTGAAATTGATGTCAGAATTAACAGAGCATACCTTGGCAAATGAAATAGAAGCTCCACATGAGATTTTAAGAAAATAGGCAAGTCAAATTCAAGTTTGTCGGTGCAACACTAATACCACACATAACTAAATATCAACACAGCGTTAGAGCGTATGGGAAAACCTATACGCTCTAATTTTTTATCAAAAATGGTGGAAAAACATGAAATTTACTTGCAAGCTGCATAAAAACTGCCAGCAGATAAATTTCTGCTGGCAGGAAAAATTTATATTTTTTCAATTGTCTACTTGACGGGGAGCAGTTCAAAGTGAACAGCCCCATTTTATCTGTATATTAATTATTTATCTGCTTACTTAATCCATACATTCTAGTTAATTATCTTATTGTAATTACTTAATCCATACATTCTAGTATAACCGTCATTAATTAACTAGACTTTTCAAGAGACAATGTTTCAACCTGCACCTCTTCATTTGGATCAATCTCATCGAGTTTGTATTTCCAATGATAAACTACAGGTTCTTCATTTGCTTCTTCGAAATATTTATATATACGCTCAACAAGTTCATCTTTTGTTTTTACTCTGATTCCCTTTAGCATTTGCCGCATCATCTTGCTAAAGAAACCTTCTACGAGATTAAGCCAAGAGCCATGCTTGGGTGTAAACACAAATTCAAATCTTCCGGGAACACTGGCAAGATATTTTCTTGTTTCTACAGAAGAATGAACTTTTAAATTATCCAATACAAGACGGATTTTTTCCTCTTTTGGATATTTATTGTCAAGCAGTTTTAGAAATTCTACATAATCGCTACTGTTATGAGATTCCTTTACCAGGGGAATTGCTTCTTCTGTTTGCAAATCAATACCTGTAAGCAGAGATATCGTTCCAAGGCGTTTGTATTCGTAATCACGACTGATTGTCGAATGATTATCATCCACTTGTCTGTTATGATGGAATGACCGGGGATCTGATAAAGATCCAGCTGCATGATGGAACACAGTATTCCTGCACCGGAGTAGTTGATTTTTTGCAGCCGGTACTGGATGAATATCTGCATGACTATCCGGAAATCCCTATTCTGCTTCGTGGTGATAGTGGTTTTTCTACGCCTGATCTTTATAAGCAGTGCGAGGAAAACGGCACAAGCTATGTGATCCGGCTGAAGGAGAATGGCATCCTACGTGGAAAAGCATCCTATCTTGTGAATGAGCTTGATGAAATCACAAGGAATAACAAAGTGGATTATGCGGTAGTTTATGGTGAATTCATGTACAAAACAAAGTCATGGCCTTACGAACGGCGTGTGGTATGCAAGGTTGAAAAGCCGGAAAACCAGATGGTTTACATGTACACCTTTGTTGTCACAAACATGGATTCCTTACCAGAGTATCTTATCAAATTTTACTGCAAGCGAGGGCTGATGGAAAACTTCATCAAAGAAAGCAAATCCGGTTTTGATTTTGATTCCGTAAGCAGTCATACCAGAATCGTAAATGCAAACAGGCTTCAGGTACACGCTCTTGCTTATAACATATTTAATTGGTTTAGACGATTGGCGTTATCAGCAAACATGCGAAAACAACGCATTGATACCGTCCGTTTAAAACTGCTGAAGATTGCTGTGAAAGTAGTTCATTCAGCAAGATATATCACATTCAAGCTGTGTAGCAGCTGCCCTTATAAAAATGAATTCTATGAGACACTTTCAAATATCGGTAAGCTGAATGTACAGCTGGAATAGTAACTATTAACGAACCTTGACAGCTTAATAACCGCTCAGAACTCTGCCACAGGGATTTTATACCCTTTTTTGGAGATTGGTTGAGCGATGTTTAGGCTACATGGGTCAATTTTTGGATTCATGGTACTGTTACCAGTTCAGATACTGTTCCGTGAATAATTCAGATTAATCTTTATCCATTATACCAATATCCATTTCCTTCATCACAAGCTCTTATCCTTCTTTTGCGAACCAGGGAATGCAGCGATTCACTTTCTTACAATAGATTTCATATTCATGTCCATATAATCCACTCAACCATTTTTCTTCTGTTTTCATTACGAATACCGTCATGTATATATAATAAATGACAGGCAAGACAAGTAAAACAAAATTTGCCTCGATAAATATCGCCCCTGTACACACAATAAAGAAGGCACTATAAATCGGATTACGTACAATGGAATACACTCCGGTAGTTACTAAATGATTCTCTTTTATATTTTTATCTATCTTTGCCTGAAAATTTGAACTGTACCACATCCATATACCAAATATGATCAGTGCAACACCTAAAATCAGCAGTGGAATATTCAGTAATTTGATTTTCACCGAACACAACATTTTCATTTCCGACAATGTAATTGCAACTGCAGTAACAGCCAACTGTGGGATAACAATGATTGGGCCAACACCGATAAATGGCAAATGTTCTTTCTTATCAACATTATTCTTCACGTTCCAATCCTCCAGATATGAATTTTTCCTTGAGAACCATCTCATCAGCCTATGTGCAAATGCCAGATTCAGCGCAATAACTGCAGTTCCAATTAGACTATAAATAATTACCTGATACGTGGAATAATCAAGTAGCATCATGCTTTTGTAAATTACATATAGACTAATCGGCAGGGCAATAATACTTGTGATGAAAGCCGGTATATATTTTCTTATCACAACCGACTGAACGATATGTACCAGAAAATGTAGGGTGCAGCCAATGAAGCCACCAAGCCATAATCCATACCAATCGGTAACAATAGAAATGATGCAAAAGAAAATGCATACGAGCAATTCTTCAAATACTGCAAATGCAAACCCCTCTGATGTCACCTGTTCATACGGTTTCAGAAATGCAGGGTACTTTTCTTTGAGGAATTCCCGATTATGCTTCAACCAAGGAATATAGCCAATAATCTCCTCCATATCGTGAAATATAAACAACAATGGAAATAACCAAACATACTCTAACATAATATTTTCTCCTTTTTATTCCAGCAATGCTATGGTTAGTTAAAACTAATTGAATTGTACCACATTTATGTCTATTATGTAAAGCACGCCATATTGGTCTTTCAGTTTTTCTGGTATGCAAATATTATCTGCTCCCTTCGAACCAATAAGCATATTTCATACTTCATGGGGCAAGTCCGATAACTTCTATTTGGATTAATGGAATGGAAGATGAATGAGTTAGTGCTTATTGTACAACTAACATAGAATATACACGTATTCAAACCGTTGATTCCATTTATCATTGAGAAAATACCCCAAATTAGAAATACTAGTATAACCGTCATTAATTAACTAGACTTTTCAAGAGACAATGTTTCAACCTGCACCTCTTCATTTGGATCAATCTCATCGAGTTTGTATTTCCAATGATAAACTACAGGTTCTTCATTTGCTTCTTCGAAATATTTATATATACGCTCAACAAGTTCATCTTTTGTTTTTACTCTGATTCCCTTTAGCATTTGCCGCATCATCTTGCTAAAGAAACCTTCTACGAGATTAAGCCAAGAGCCATGCTTGGGTGTAAACACAAATTCAAATCTTCCGGGAACACTGGCAAGATATTTTCTTGTTTCTACAGAAGAATGAACTTTTAAATTATCCAATACAAGACGGATTTTTTCCTCTTTTGGATATTTATTGTCAAGCAGTTTTAGAAATTCTACATAATCGTTACTGTTATGAGATTCCTTTACCAGGGGAATTGCTTCTCCTGTTTGCAAATCAATACCTGTAAGCAGAGATATCGTTCCAAGGTGTTTGTATTCGTAATCACGACTGATTGTCGAATGATTATCATCCGGAAGAAGGTCATCGGATGTTGTAGCTATCGCTTGTATTCCAGGTTTTTCATCAAACTGCAATGATAACTGCTTATACACCAGCAATACATTATGCATTTTCTGGTCGAAATCCGGATCACGATTCTTGCAGTAATATTTTATTTTGTTTGGCTTTATATCAGCTTCTTCGAGGATTGTACGAACCTTTGACTGACTTATTGTTGAAAGCCTTGTATGCCCTGCTTCTTCGGCAAATTTGTTGATATGCTTTGTAAGCAAAGCTCGGGTCCATACTTCTGCCGAATAACCTAAATCTACGGGTTTTTGGCAAGCAATATTAATTATCCATGCTTTCTCGTCGTCTGTAATCTCGGCATTACGACCACGACCAGGAGCATCGAAAAGGGCATTCTCAATACCGCCCTCATTAAATTTATTAATACAGAGCATAACGCTTTTTCGATTCATATCGACTTTATCAGCTATAGCTTCTATCGAATAACCGTCGGCTTTCAGTAATAAAATTCTAGCTCTAACAACGGTTTGTGCTTGGATAGTACGTGCTTTAGTTTGAGTTTCAAGATATGCTCTGTCTTCGAAGCTAAGAGTTATAGTGGATGATTTTCTTCCCATAGTAAATGCTCCCTTCTTTGTATAAGAATATTATACTACAAAAAGAAAATACAGTCCATTTATTTAAAAACATTTATACTAGTTAATTATCTTATTGTAATTACTTAATTCATATATTCTAATTAACTAATTTATCTAACTATTATACATCTTAGCATAGAATCCATTAAGTTTTAGCAGTTCTTCATGATTACCCTGTTCGATTATATTACCATCTTTCATAACAAGAATGATATCTGCATTCTGAATTGTTGACAGTCTGTGGGCTACTATGAAGCTTGTTCTGCCTTCCATCAGTTTTGTAAACGCACTCTGTATCTTAAGTTCTGTACGGGTATCTATTGATGATGTCGCTTCATCAAGAATAAGCATAGGTGGCAGAGATAACATTACTCTTGTGATACACAAAAGCTGTTTTTGTCCTTGTGATAACATTCCTCCATCTTCACCAATCACTGTATCATATCCATTAGGAAGTCTTTTTATAAAAGAATGTGAATGGGCTGCTTTAGCTGCTGCTATTACTTCTTCATCTGTTGCATCAGGCTTACCCATAACAATATTCTCTCTTATAGTACCCTGTTTAAGCCATGTATCCTGAAGCACCATTCCATAAGACTTTCTAAGACTTTTTCTTGTTACTTCCTGTATGTCATTACCGTCAACTTTAATCTTACCCGAATTCACATCATAGAATCTCATAAGAAGATTGATTATTGTAGTCTTACCACAACCTGTAGGTCCTACAATAGCTATATTCTGACCTTGTTTTACATGAAGATTAAAATTCTCAATAAGTTTTTTATCAGGAACATAAGAGAAGTTAACATTCTCGCAGTCAACAATACCTTCTGTATTATTAAGAACAACTGCATTATTCACTTCTGGAACCTGTGGTTCTTCTTCAATCAGTTCAAATACTCTTGCTGCACATGCAAGTGCATTCTGAAGTTCTGTTACAACTCCTGATATCTCGTTAAATGGCTTGGTATACTGGCTTGCATAACTTAGAAAACATGAAAGTGTACCAACTGTCATTCCTCCGCTTATCGCAACAAGTGCGCCTGTAAGTGCAACTGCTGCATATACAAAACTATTAACAAAACGTGTTGTAGGATTAGTTATTGATGAGAAGAATATAGCTCTAAGTGAACATTTCTGTAGTCTTCCATTAATCTCATCAAACTCCTTAAGTGCATCTTCTTCATGTCCAAATGCTTTGACAACTTTGGCATTACCTATCATCTCATCTATAAGTGCTGTCTGTTCACCTCTTGTCTCTGACTGTAATTTAAACATCGAGAATGTCTTTTTTGCTATAAAATTGGCAGCAAAAAGTGAAAGTGGTGTTATACATACAACTACAAGTGTTATCCATCCATTAAAATATAACATAAATCCAAGTGTTCCAAGTATTGTTATAATTCCTGTAAACAACTGTGTAAATCCCATTAAAAGTCCATCTGCAAATTGATCAACATCAGCTATTACACGACTTACAACCTCACCATACGAATGTCCATCAATATATTTTAATGGGAGAATCTCTATCTTCCTTATCGCTTCATTTCTTATATCTCTTACTACATTGTAAGTTACTTTATTATTGATTACATTCATAATCCACTGTGCGAATGCTGTAATTACAATAAGTATAATGCCTTTTAGAAGAATACCTTTTATCGCATCAAAATCAATTCCATTGTCAACTATACAGTCAATTGCATTACCAACTATTATTGGTATATAGAGTGTAAGTGCAACAACAATTCCTGCAAGAATAATAGAGGTTACCATAAGTCCTATATATCTCTTTACATAGCTTAATACTTTTGATAAAGTCTCCTGTTTCTTCTGTCTCTTTGAGCTGTCTTTTGATCCACTTGTGACACTGTTTTTATTACCTGCCATTATTATCACCACCTTTTCTATACTGTGAATAATAGATCTCACTATATATCTCACAATCTTTAATAAGTTCATCATGTGTTCCCATTCCGACAATCTTACCATCATCAAGAACTATTATCTTATCAGCATTCTGGATTGCTGCTGTTCTCTGTGATACTATGAATACTGTCGGATTATAATCAAGCTCTTTAATAGACTTTCTAAGTCTTGCATCTGTTGCCATATCAAGAGCTGATGCACTGTCATCAAGAATAAGTATATCAGGCTTTTTTACAAGTGCTCTTGCGATTGTCATTCTCTGTCTCTGTCCCCCTGACAGATTCTTGCCTCCCTGCGCTATAACTGCATCTGTTCCGCCTTTTGCATTAACTACATCTGCTGCCTGTGCAATCTCTACTGCTTTTGCAATATCTTCACTAGTTGCATCTTTTTTGCCCCATCTTATATTGCTCTCAATAGTTCCTTTGAATAAAACTGCTTTTTGAAGAACTATTCCGACTTTCTTCATAAGTACTTCCCTTGGATAATCCTTAACATTAATACCATCGATAAGTACTTCACCTTTTGTAGCATCATAGAATCTTGGTATCATATTAACAAGTGAACTCTTACCGGAACCTGTACCACCGATAATACCTATTGTCTCACCTTTTCGAACAGTAAAATCAATATCTGTAAGTGATTCATCACCTGCTCCACTGTAAGTAAGTGCCACATGCTTAAATTCAACCGCATTACTATTATCAGCTTTCATATTCTCATCAAGACTCTCTTTGTATTGCATACTTGTCTTAATCTCAAATACATCCTGTATTCTGTTCGCACATGCAACTGATTTATTAACTGTTATAATAAGATTTGCAAGTTTTATGAGTTCTACTAATATCTGTGACATGTAGTTGTAGAGTGATACAACCTGTCCTTTTGTAAGAACACCTGCATGAACCTGTAATGCTCCTGTCCATATAAGGTAGAGAATCGCAAGATTAATTATTACATAAGTAAGTGGATTCATAAGTGCTGAGAAACTTCCTGACTTTTGCTGTTTGGCTGTAAGTTCCTCATTTTTTCTTGTGAATCTCTCAACCTCTTCTTCTTCTTTACAAAAAGCTCTTATTACTCTTACACCTGAGAGATTCTCTCTTGTAATATTAAGAACTGTATCAAGCTTCTTCTGAACATCTTTTAGCATAGGGATATTAATTAACATAATTCCAAATACTACTATAGAGAGAAGAATTATCGCTACTACAAATATAAGTGCCGACTTTACATCTATTGTAAATGCCATTATCATCGCACCAAATACAACAAATGGTGAACGAAGAAATAATCTAAGCACCATATTAACACCAGTCTGTGCCTGGTTAACATCGCTTGTCATTCTTGTAATCATAGTCGATGTTCCAAGTGTATCAATCTCTGTAAATGAAAGACTCTGTAAATGTTTAAAAAGTGCATGTCGCAGATTAGTCGCAAATCCGACCGCTGCTTTTGCTGCAAAATATTGTGCTGTAATGGATGTTACAAGTCCTATAATTCCAAGTAGTATAAGCACACCACACATTCTAACCACAAGTCCTTTGTCTGACTTTGCTATACCACTATCGATTATGACTGCCATTACAAGAGGAACTATAAGTTCAAATGATGCTTCAAGCATCTTAAAAAGAGGCGCAAGCACACATTCTTTTTTATAATCCCTTAGGTAAATCAGTAATTTTTTCATAGACTGCCTCCGGAAATATTTTTTTCTTTTATCTTACCACATATTTTTTCTTAGTACACACATTATGATATACAAATTTTATTAACTTGTTAATATTTTTTGATATCATTAAAAATCAATAAAAAATACAGCATCCAAATGTATATATACTATATTACACTTGCATACTGCATTTTTCTTATTTTTTATTCTATTTCTATCCTAGTTCTACCTATTGTAGATTATATTCTACTGGCGCTCCCACAGGCAAGCCTATGGATTCTTGTCACAGATTAATAACCTTTTTTCTTATATCCACTTTCTTCTGATTCTACATTATTCTTCTTACTTCCTGATGAACCTTGTAAATCATCATCTTCTGTATCTTCACAAGTAGCTTCTATTGTATCTTCGCCTCTTGATTTTAATACCATATTATATTTATCAACTGCTTCTTCATAAGTATCATCGTAGATAAATTTGTAAAGTTCAATCACATTAACATCCCAGTCATATATAAGTGAATATGGTATTGGACCACCTTCTTTAGTATCTGTATATGCATCATCAACCGGAAGTCTTGAAGTATCCATTGTCATAATCTTATTATCAACAACCTCTGATATGACTTTCTCAATCTCACTCTCTGACAGATCAGTTGTTACATAAGACAGGCACTTGCCTGTTATATTATAAAGTTCAAATATATCATTAGACATATATTGATCAAATATTGCCTGAAGAACTTTTCTATGTCTTAATGTACGTCCATAATCACTGTCATCGCCTTCGATTGTAGCAACTTTTCTTACTCTGCAATATCCAACAACCTGATTACCGTTCAAATGGTTCATACCTTTTCTTAAAGTATGATTGCTATAATCTGAGATGTAATTCGTTGTATTAAGATATTCAACTTCTTCTGATGAAAGTTCAATATCTATTCCTCCAAGAACATCAACTACATTCTCAAAATCTTCAAGATTAACTGTTGCATATCCATCAATAGCAATCTTGTAATTAAGTTCTATCGTATCAATTAAAAGATCTATTCCACCTTTTGAATATACTGAATTGAGCTTATTACTCTTATATCCGGGAATCTCTACATAACTGTCTCTCATAAGTGATGTAAGTTTAATCTCATCAGTCTTTGTATCAACTGTTGCAATAATCATTGTATCTGTATTAGATGCACCTTCTATATCTTCTATACCTATTATAAGAAAATTAGTTATATAATCTTCATCTCTTACATCATATTCTCCACTTCCTATATCAGTCATATCAATACCGGCATCTTCTGTCTCACTTATATTAGATTCTGTCTCATTAGCAACTTCTGGGGCAGGTGTTGTCTGTTCTTCAACTTTCTTAACATTACTGTAGATATAATGAGCTGCTATCTTATAAAAAATTTTCTTGCCAAATATCAGCAAAAACAATGCAATAACCACTACAATTGCAAGCACAGTAAATCCTATTTTCTTTTTCTTTGATTTTTTGTCATCAGCCATGGTTTTTTTCTCCTTACTTCGTCATACGGAATAACCTATTGTATTCCTCTATTATATATTTTTGCACTATGTTTTTCTAATTATAACAGTATAGCTTATATAAAACTTTAATTTTTTCTTACAATATTTTACATAAATACCGATATTTTATATGTGTTAGGTGACTTTACAACTCATATTTAATAAACACTACTTACAATATAGTATATTTGCAGGTCTGCTTATTAAATATGAGTTCTACATTCGCTTATTATCTATTAAAACATAAAAGGAGATTTACTTATGAGTATTTTTACAGCTTCCCATGCTCTCATGGCGATTTTATATTATATAGTATTTCTCTTACTGTTCCTTAACAGCCGTAACCTCGGTATTAGAAGCAGTAAGATATTTCATTCAATTATTCATATTACTAATGTTACGCTTATACTTAATGTACTTACATCGTTTATATTTTATAGAAAAGATCATACCATAAGCACTATAGAGGTTCTTCTTGTAAGAATCTATATAATTGTGCTTGTCTGGGGCATATATATGCATCTGTGTTACATTAAAAATCTATGCGAGAGATGGACAACACACTGCATTAAGATTGATCTTCCATTACAGATAATCGCAACTATTATCATGGCTTTTGGAAGTCTTAGCTGGATATATGTAAAAGGCAGCTCAAATATCGGCGAAACTGTAAACATTATAGGAACTACAGTAGTAACAGCATATACTGTATCTGCAATACAGATAGTCTTTGGTATTATCAATGTAAGACTTGTCTGGAAACATCTTGATAAAAAAGAAAAATTCTCACTGCGTCTTGGCTGTATTATATGGCTTATATGCCTGTCTACACAGCTTATTTTTGATGTCTATCTTGATATGTTATGCACAGTATTTGTTATGACAATGTTCATATACTTCCATACATTCGAGAATACAAGCATGATAACAGATACAGATACGGATCTTTTTAACCGTAATGCCTTTTCTAAATATCTTAATGAGCAGATACGATATGATAAGAATTTATATATTATAAATGTATATTTTGGTGGAATATCTTATGTACGTTCACAATTTGGTGATGATGAAGCTGACAGGATTCTCTCTCGTGCAGGTAATATAATTGAGAGACTTTCTAATAACCCGGCATTTATTATTAATCACTCTAACCTTATCTGTGTAACTGATTATGATAAAAAAGATGTCCTAATTGATAAGCTAAAGCTATCACTTAAGGATGATTTTACTGTACAAAATACTAATATTCAAAGTGAGCTGCATCTTCTTACCATGGATACAGCACACCTTAATCATGCTGATGAAGTTAATGACTTAATCGATTATATTGTTGAAGAATGTGGCAAAAATCTACATTCTGAGACTGTTATAAATATAGGCTCTGAGATCATTGAGAAGCAAAGACGTGTTCAGACAATCATTAGTATTCTTCAAAACGCAATAATCAATGATGGGTTTAACATTCTATATCAGCCAATATATAATACCCATACTCATACTTTTAGTTCTGCAGAAGCTCTTATAAGAATAAAAGATACTGAGACTCTTGGTTTTATATCACCTGAAGAATTTATTCCTATCGCTGAGAAGTACGGTTTAATATCCCAGATAGGTTATATCGTATTTAATAAAGTATGTGCATTTGCCAAAACTGAACAGTTAAATTGCAAGGGCGTTGACTATATTGAGATCAATCTGTCTGCATTACAAAGCATTGATACCAAACTTCCAAGACAACTCATTGATATTATGTATGTATACCAAATCGATCCGTCTTTTATTAACCTTGAAGTTACAGAAACTGCTACTGTTAATTCTGAAAAACAGCTTGTTGAGAATATGACTATATTAAAAGAAGCAGGATGTACTTTCTCAATGGATGATTTTGGAACAGGTTATTCTAATCTGTCTCAGATCGCATCTATGGGCTATGACATTATAAAACTTGACAAAAGTCTTTTATGGCCATGTTTTGGAGATTATTCAAATGAAAAATCAAAAGTAATCCTCAAAAACATCATAACTATGATATTAGAACTTGGCATACATATAGTCGCAGAAGGTGTTGAGACTAAAGAACAGGCAGATCTTCTTACATCACTTGGTGTACACTATCTGCAGGGCTATTATTATTCAAGACCAATATCACAGGGTGATTACATTAAATATATTGAGATTAACAACAGATAACTTAGAATTTTGACTCTTTCTAATAGTTGTGATAGACTTATAACAATTAGTTAATACTAATTATAATTTATATATGTGTATCAAGCAGGAGAATGAATTATGAACTTTTATAAAACAACAAACCCAAAAGACTATAGCCTTCATTTTTATAAAGAAATAGGCCTCAGTTGTTCTTCTCATTCAGATTTTGAGCAAATTTGGAATAATCCCCAGATAGGTTCTATCCATATATGTGGCTCTCTTGACAATATCCAATGTGGAACCGGCGATTATCAAATTCCTACTGATATTATGTCAGAATTTGATTATACATCTTCTTTTTTACATTTCGGCATCATATATGAAGGAATAACATATTCTATTGTCCATAAAAAATTAGAGCCTTTATCCCATCCATCAGCCTTTCTATCCTTAGAACAATCCGAAGGTGGAATTATATGTTGGAAACGTGGTCAACACTTTCGTGGTATAGAAGTTTCTATAAATGTTGACTACCTAAACAATCATCTTCTGCCTTTCTTAGGATACTCTAAAGACGCTCTTGGCTTCATCAATCCTAATGTACGATACAGTCATATATCTGATGAGCTTAAAGATATCTTATCGCGCATAGAATTTCTTATCAACCACAATCGTATGACTCTTGCTCTGCAAAAAGCTCTCTGTCTTGAATTTATCGCATATCTTGCAGATAAAAAAATTACTTGTATCTCCGACATTTCCTCAAATACTTCTGACAGATATGTTAATCTTGGGGGGCGGAAAATAAAGCTAACTGATGCCGATGTTAACAAAATAATTCTAGCCCATGAACAAATTAAAAAAGAACCCAGCTCATTCGTAACAATCTACGAATTAAGCCAGGCCTTGGATATCAGCGAACAAAAATTAAAGGTCGGTTTTACAAAACTATACCAACAGACTATATGGAATTATGCCAATAATCTTAGAATGAATCAAGCTGTAAAGTTATTACAAAATACAACTTTAAGCATATCTGATATATCTTCAACTATCGGATATCAAAGTTCCTCTGCGTTTACTCGCATGTTTAAGAATTGGTGTGGGCTTACTCCCGGACAATTTCGTACTCATACCATTTCTGATGAATGATACCTTCCCTTCGGTATAATCATCGGTGCTTTTGATACAGGATCTTTAATCACCTCACAGTCAAGACCATATATATCACTTATAAGTTTTGGTGTTACTATCTCCTGTGGCGTTCCCTCAGCTATAATACGTCCATTTTTCATTGCGATCAGATTATTCGCATAGCGTGCTGACAGATTAATATCATGTAATACCATAACTATTGTTGTATTATATTGCTCATTTAATTCCGTAAGCATATCAAGAATATCTACTTGATATGCTATATCAAGGAATGTAGTAGGTTCATCAAGAAATAATATATCTGTCTGTTGTGCGAGTGCCAATGCAATCCATACTCTCTGTCTCTGACCTCCTGAAAGCTCATCAACCACACAGTCTGCTAATTCTGTAATCTTCATAATCTGCATTGCTTTCTCTATCGCATTATAATCATCTTTGTTCATACTTTGCAAAAATTTTCTATATGGAAAACGCCCTCTTGATACAAGATCAATAACTCTTATGCCTTCCGGAATGACCGGTGATTGCGGCAGCATACCCAATGTTTTTGCAATTTGCTTTGATGGAATAAGAGATATATCTTTTCCATCAAGTATAATCTGACCAGTTTTAGGTGTAATCAGTCTTGCAAACGTTTTAAGAAGCGTTGACTTACCGCAGCCATTTGCACCCAAAATCACGCTTATCTTATTCTTTGGAATCTCTACGCTTATACCTGAGAGTATGTTTTTATTAGAATATCCTGCATCAATATTATGTGCCGCTATTACATGACTATTCATCATTCACTCCTCCTGTTTATCCTAATTAATAAATATATAAGATATGGTGCTCCTAAAATTCCTGTCACTACTCCAACCGGATATCTCGATGGTAATGCATACTGTCCTACAATATCAGAACTCATAACCAAAATAGCTCCCGTAAGTGCCGATGCTATAGTATTATTTCTTCCATGTCCGACTATTCCTGATGCAATAGGTCCAGACAAAAATGCCACCGATGCAATAGGTCCTGTTACAGAAGTTGCAAAAGCTATAAGAAGTAATGAACATAACATAAGTCCAACTCTTACTGCTCCTTTTCGTACTCCAAGTACTGTTGCATGTGAATCTCCAAGTTGTAATATCTGCAAATGTCTATTCAATGCAATAATTAATCCCACCGAAAAACATACTGCTATTGCAAGCCTTGGAATCTGATTCATTGTGACTCCATTAAGACTTCCGCTAAGCCATCTTAATGCACTTGACACATCATATTCAGCAGCCTTTAGCAGCATCCATGATATAAGCGAATTTAAAAATGCCTGCATACCGATTCCCGTAAGAATAATTCTTCCATTAGAAAAACTTTCTCCTCGTGACAACATATATATAATTCCTGATACAGCTAATCCTGATATAACTGCCATCCACGATATAATATCGCCATTAAGCCTTAATACAAGTATTCCAAACACTGCTGCCACGCTTGCTCCTGAAGTAACGCCAATAACATCAGGACTAGCAAGCGGGTTACCAAAAAGTTTTTGAAATGTATTACCAGCTACACCGAATGCAACTCCTGTAAGTACAGCAGCTAACATTCTTGGCATTCTAAGCGTTTTGATTGTAAATGCCGCTCCTTTCATCTCATCACTTTTTAATATTCTAATAATCTCTTTAGGCATATATATTGTATTACCATAAATCATCATAAAACAAGCAATAACAACCACTAATATTAATAATATTCCTGTAATAATTATATATCTTCTCTGCCTTCTGATGTGTCCTTCCATAATTGTACTATTATCTATCATAAAGAATGTACCTTGACCTTTCGAATAATCAATATAAATACCGGAACACCAATCAATGCTGTAATAATTCCTGACTCAAGTTCTCCAGGTCTTCCAAGCAATCTTCCAAGAACATCTGATATAAGCAAAATACATGCCCCAGTTAATGCCGATAATGGCATTACCCTTTTTATCTCAGGCCCTGTGAATGCTCTAATCACATGCGGAACCATAAGACCTATAAAGCTTATCGGCCCTGCAAGGGCTGTCACCGATGCACATAATAATACACCTGCAACTGCTGCAAGCATACGAACTGCTGTAACATTAACTCCCAGTCCTGTCGCTACATCATCTCCAAGTGCAAGTGCATTCAAAGATGGCATAAGCAAAAATGCTATAGCAAATCCAACTATAATATAAGGCAACATAAGTCTTATATCTTCCCATGTAGCACCACTTATACTTCCAACTTGCCAAAAGCGAAACTGATCCATCACCTGTGTATTAGGCAACATAACTGTATTGACAAGTGACTGTAAAGCTGTCGATGCCGCAGCTCCTGCAAGTGCAAGTCTTATCGGCGTTGCACCTTCACGCCCCATTGATGCAAGACCATATACAAGAACTGCAGTAATTATTGCTCCTGCAAAAGCCAGCCAAATATATTGATTACCATTTTGAATATTAAAAAAAGTAATTCCACATACAACAGCAAGAGAGGCTCCTGTATTAACACCAAGAATGCTTGGATCTGCTATAGGATTTCTAGTTACAGACTGCATAAGCTGTCCTGATATTCCAAGTGCAGCCCCTGCAAGAATTCCAAATACAGTACGTGGAATTCTTGCAAGCACAATATTAACCTCTATCTTTGGAGCAGCATTAGGCACAAATGCTCCTATTATACTTTTAATACCTACATCTCTTACGCCACACGTCACAGATAATGCTACGCAAATGAATAACAGCAAAAATATTGCTATATATGCTAAAACTATTCTTTTTTTATCCATTAATCTTACCACAAGCCTCTGATAGAACATCTAAATATTCATCAATCGTTGCAGGAATTGACAAAATACTTGGTGTTGTAGATGCTGCAAGACGTGATGTACTATCAAGAAGAACTACTGCTCCATTTTTAATCGCCGGAATCTCTGACATTATCTTGTCTGCCTGTAATGCTTTTAATAATTCCTCATCACCATATACAACCATTAGATCAATATCCGATAAAGCTTCAACACTTTCTCTGCTTAATGTCACTGAGAAATCGCTGCCACCTCCAGCTAGATTCTTAATGCTCTTTGGAAGTTCAAAGCCAAGATCCTGCAGATATGATGCTCTTGGATCTGCTGGCAGATATGCATAAAAAGTACTAAAATCATCTGCACTTATCCAAAAAAATCCTGCCTTAACACCTTTAAATTCTGGATGTTCACTTACTTTTTCTGCTATCATATCTTCTGTCTGTTTAACAAGTTCTTCACCCTCCTCTTTCATTCCAAGACCTTCTGCGTTACGAATTGTCTGTTCTCTCCAGCTTGTCTTCCACGCAGTTTCTTCGAAAGGAACAACTGGCGCTATCTCTGAAAGAGTATTATATTCTTCCTCTGTCATTCCCGAATATGCTGCAAGAATAACATCAGGTGCAGCATCACTTATTGCTTCATAATCATATCCATCTGTGTCATCAAACACATTTGGCTCACTTTCACCAAGTTCTAAAAATGCTTCATCTGTCCATTCATGTAACTTGTGCTCAGTTACATATCCATAATTAGCAGCTGATACTCCAACTGGTACTATTCCAAGAGCAAGAGCTGTATCCTGATTGCCCCATCCTAATGTTACAACTCTCTCCGGTTTAGACTCGATTACAGTCTCACCATATGCATGTGTAATTGTAACAGGATATTGAGTTTCTCCTGTTCCATTATCTGAACTATCATTATGCTCCTCGTTAGCAGTAGTGTTATTATTTTCACTGCCTGTTTTACTTCCACATCCTGACAACACTCCTACAATCATTGTAATTCCAAGAATAACTGATACTATTTTCTTTTTCATCTTAACACTCCTCTTACTTTCGTTTTTTTATGCTTACTTTTGTTAGTTCCATCTAACTGTTTTGAAAATATATCACACACACTATATTATGTCAATAATTGCACCGAAAATAATACTGATTTGCACCTGATTTAGCATATTAACTATACTTTTTCTTGACTTGACATAATATTATATGATATAGTTTTGAAAAATTTACAGGAGGGTTCTTAATGAATTTAAAAGTGTTTAAAACGCTTAATAACTACCGCAAGGAATATCTTTTTAATGATATCTTTACCGGTATTGTTATCGCAATGGTATCTATACCTATTGCAATGGGATATGCCCAGATAGCCGGAATATCGGCTGTTTATGGACTATATGGTTCAGTTCTTCCCCTATTTATTTTTGCAATGTTTACAACTTCACCACATTTCAACTTCGGAGTTGATGCAGCTCCATGTGCACTTGTCGGTGCAAGTCTTCTTGAGCTTGGAATTGAAGCCGGAACAGATGATGCATTCGCTGTTGTCCAGTTAATAACTCTTTTAACAGCTGCATGGCTTTTAATATTCTATTTTATTAAAGCAGGACGAATTGTAAACTTTATCTCAACACCTGTTATGGGTGGATTTATCAGTGGTATATGCTGCACTATTATTCTTATGCAGTTTCCAAAATTATTCGGTGGTACTGCAGGCACAGGTGAATTATTTGAACTTGCCAAACATTTTGCCATATCGCTTAGTAATATCAATATTCCATCACTTATACTTGGTGGATCGTGCCTTGCAATAATGTTAATCTCCAAAAGATTATTTCCTAAATTCCCGATGGCAATAGTCATCATGTTACTTGGTGCTTGTCTTACAGTATTCGTTCCTGTAAGTGACTATGGTATAAAGCTTCTAAGCAGTGTCGAACCCGGACTTCCTAAATTCATTCTTCCACGCTTTGATGTAATAGGAATAATCGATGCTCTTAAAGTAAGTCTTCCAATTGCAGTTGTAATTATGATGGAAACACTTCTTGCAGAGAATAATCTTGCTACTAAGAATAATTATAAAATAGATGAAAATCGTGAAATTCTCGCTTTTTCAATGAGTAATCTTGCTTCAGCACTAACCGGTGCTGTTCCTATTAATGGTTCTGTATCAAGAAGATAACAGAACAAAGCATGAATATACAAGTAGAAGAACAGC
>SAMEA104315435__coassemble_769_pt1 | contig 19436 bp, 14 predicted proteins | sample SAMEA104315435__metabat2_low_PE_020 | metagenome-assembled genome bin SAMEA104315435 (sample SAMEA104315435) | gut metagenome | biome: Monkey gut; feature: monkey-associated habitat; material: faeces | place: China | collected 2013
AAAAGATATATGAAGCAGAGTTAAGAGAAGAAGCTCGTGAAGAAGGACGTACTTTGGGACGTGAGGAAGGACGTGAAGAGGAACGCATTAAGAATATTCGAAAAACCATCTTTCTTTTACACAGACTTAATTTTAAAAATGAAGATATAATCAGGGAAATTTCTCAAACATTTGAAATTTCTTTAGAAACAGCAGGCAAATATATAGAAGATTATTACAACGAATTATCTAAGAAGAACTAATCGTTGCAAGTAATTATATAAAAATTTGCAAGGAAAAGACGCAGAAAGTGAACTGACAAAAGCTATTGATAAGTCAGTCGATGAAGCTGTCAATAAAAATTCTATAACAAGAAAGAAGTGAAAATAAGTATGACAAGAATGTCAGAAAAAGAAACTTTGAGTACTAAACGTAGAATGGACAAAGAAATATCATTAAAGTCATTTATATCGCCAGAGAAGAAGACTCTGGCGATTATTAGTATATCTGGAATAATATACAATATAGGAATGACAGCCGGTCCATACTTTGAGGGACGTTTAGCCAATTGTTTTTATGAGATTGTTAAGAAAAACAGAACATGGAGAAATATGCTATCACTTGCAGCTATATATCTGCTTACAATATTGTTAGTTCAGGCATCAAGATGTATTAAAAGATTCTATGTTAGAAGATTTGCTAATAATATAAGCCGTAGTATGAGACATATCATATACAATAATATAGTATTTATGAATAAGAAGAGTCTTGATAGAGAGAGTACCGGAAACATAATGACTAAAGCAATAGCAGATGTTGATGCATGTGCAGAGGGAATGAGAAAATTTACAACAGAGATATTTGATACAGGAGTTGTGCTTGCGGCATATATAGTTATGCTCTTTGTATATGATATCAGATTGGCATTTATATCAATAATATTTATACCAATAGCATATATAATAGCAGAAAAATTAAAAGTTGTTGTTACAAAGCAAAATGAGAAATATAAAAAATGTGCAGGAGAACTTAATATGTCAACTCTTGATAGAATAGAGAATGCAATTACATTCAGAGTATATGGCAGAGAGAGTAGAATAGACGATGAATACGAAAAGGTACTTTCTGAATATGAGAAAAGTGCAACCTATGCCAATATGTGGGAGAGTGCAATGCAGCCACTTTATAATATAATATCTATGTGTGGAATTATATTTATTCTCTATTATGGTGCTAAAAATGTTATGGGAACAGGATATGCATCATGGGATATAGGCGTATATACAACATTTATATCATGTTTTACAAAGATGGCATTAAAGTCTTCTAAGGCGGCAAAACTTTTTAATGCTGTTCAAAAAGCCAGAGTATCATGGAAACGTATACAACCATTTATGAAAGAATGCAAAGAGCGTGAAGATAACAGGTTAGTAAAATATGATGTTGATAAGATTACAGTTAAGAATGCATCATTTTCATATAGTGATACTCCAAATTCTGATGAATATATTGCCAATAATATTAATTTCACGTGCAAGAAAGGACAGATTGTAGGTATAACAGGTGAAGTGGCGACAGGAAAATCTTTGATAGGAAAAGTACTTATTGGAGAAGGCAGTTATAAAGGAAGTATTTTATTAGATAATATAGAACTTAGAAATATCTATGACAAAGAATGTTATGTTACATATATGGGACATGATCCGGAACTTATGAGCGACACAATTAGTGAGAACATTATATTAGATGATGCAGTATGCTTAGATGATATGCTATCAAAGAACAAAAAACATAGTAATATTGCAGGCTGTAATATATATGATAATTTATATGATATAGATAAAGATGATTATGACATACACGAGAATTCACATAATATAGCTGAGAATACTTGTAATACAGATAAAAGTTTACATAGCATATATGAAAATTCAGAAGATAATAGATATGAGAATATAAAATATAATAAAGTAACAGAACTTGTATGCATGAGAGATGAGATTAATGATATGTCTGATGATGATAATACCTACATAGGAAATGGTGGTATAAGGATGTCTGGAGGTCAACAGGCACGAATTGCACTTGCGAGAACACTTTATCATGCAGGAGCAATACTTGTTCTTGATGATCCATTTTCAGCAGTAGATAAGAAGACAGAACAGAAGATTTTTAAGAATATTAGAGAATATGCAAAAGATAAGATTATCATAATCATATCACACAGGTTAGAGATATTTAAGCAGTTTGATGAGATTGTTATGTTAAAATCAGATGGAACTGCAATTACCGGAACACATAATTATCTTATGAATAATTGTAAGGAATATAAGACATTGTATGATATACAGAGTAAAGTAGGTGATATAAGTGAATAATAGAATTGTAAAAATTGTTGTGACAACATTAAAAAAACATATTATTATGTCTTTTTCAACATTAATATTTATTACAGGTGCAGTAGTCACATCATTGATTCCACCATTAATCCTTGAGAAGATGGTTGATGAATTAACAATAGGAAGTATGCCGGCTGCCAGGTCAATTGTATTATATATGTTTTTTATAGCACTGGCAGGAATTATGGAATCAGGGCAGAATGTTGTGATAATAGCACTTGGGCAGAAGATTACACATGGTGTAAGGAGTGCTATGTGTAAGAAACTTACTAGAATGAAGACGGAATATTTTGTAGATAATGAGGCTGGCAAGACGGCATCATATTTTGTAAATGATGTTGATGCAGTAGATTCATTATTTACTAATGGTATTGTAAGTATGTTTGCAGATGCATGTAAGGTTGTAAGTATTATAGCGATAATATTTGTAAAAAGTGTAGGACTTGGAATTATTATAGTTATATTAACACCGGTTCTTATGATTATGACAAGGCAATTTCAAAAGAGAATGCTTGCTGCCCAGATTAAGAACAGAATAGCAATAGCTAAAGTTAATAATCATGTTCCAGAGACTATTAAAAATATAAGAACCATTAAAAATCTTGCACTTGAGCGATATATGGAACAAAAATATGACAAATATATTGAAGAAAGTTACAAAGCAACAGATAAATCAAATCTCTATGATTCAATATATTCGCCAATAATTATATTTATAAGTTCGTTTGTTGTTGCTATACTCATGGTATTCTCATCATTTGGTGGTATATTTAGCAGCTTTTTTGGAATAACAGTAGGAAGTGCAGTAGCTATAATATCTTATGTAGGTAAAGTATTTGACCCACTTGAGAGTATAGGAATGGAGATACAGAATATCCAGTCAGCGATTGCAGGAATAGAGAGAATTAACGAATATATGAGAAGTGCTGAAGATGAATATAGAGTAAATAATAATATTAAGAGAGATATTCATAGTGATATGCATAATGATGAGTGTAGTAATAATGCAAACAGTAATATTATTAGTATTACAAGTATTAATCCAAATAGTAGTATCACTAATGATAACAATAATCCGGATAGTAGATTTGCTAATAATAGCAACAATATAATAGAATTTCGGAATGTAAGTTTTTCATACGATGGCAATAATAATGTGCTTAACAATTATTCTCTTAGTATAGAAAAAGGAGAGCGAGTTGTATTATCTGGAAGAACAGGAGCAGGAAAGAGTACAATATTCAGACTTATAATGGGACTTTATGAACCACAGAAAGGTCAGATATTAATAAAAGATAAAGAAGCACATACTATAAGTGAAGATAAGAGAAGAAAAATATTTGGCTATGTCGAGCAACAGTTTCATCCTGTAACCGGAAGTATAAAAGACCAGATCACATTACATGATGATTCATATACTATGGAAGAGATTATAGACGCAGCAAAAATAGCAGGAATACATGATGTTATTATGTTATTAAAAGATGGATATGATACATTATATGAAAAAGCAGAGTTATCACAGGGACAGATGCAACTTCTTCAAGTAGCGAGAGCAGTTGTATCTGATCCTGAGATAATGCTGTTAGATGAGATGACAGCCAACCTTGACAGTAATACAGAGAAAAATATATTAAATGCTTTGTTAAATGCATCTAAAGGAAGAACAGTTATATCAATCTCTCATAGACTTATGGAGGGAAGTATGGCTCATAGTCTTTATACACTTGAATAATAAAGGAAGCTCAAAGATAAGCATGAATATCCAACCTGTCATATTAGCAAGTGCAAGGCTGTTAAATTTCATATCCAACAGTGATATAAAAATGTATGCTGATAAGGCTCTAAAAAACATATTAGTCATAGTACTATAAAGAGTAACCTTAAGATCACCAATGCCTCGGAAGAATCCCTGGACACCATTGGTGATTCCTGGTAAGAAGTACATAACGCTTATTAGTTTTAAGTAACTTACACCAAGTGATATAACTTCAGTCTCATTGCTTTTTACGAATAATCCCATAAGCATATCAGAGCATAGATAAGTCACAATACATAGAATAAGTGAGTAGGCAAGTTCGATTTTGATACCACACTTAAATCCTTCACGTTCACGTTCTTTTTCGCCTGCTCCACGATTCTGTGCTATAAAAGTAGTCATTGCATGAGCAATATTCTGTTGAGGTGTTACAGTAAAATCATCAATTTTATTAATTGCTGTATAAGCTGCGATGAATGCAGGGCCTTTGGCATTGATTACAACCTGAACGACAACCTTACCAAGTTGTACACACATCTGCTGCAGTGCACTTGTTATACTATATCTAAATGTAGTAACCATAATGCTTTTTTCAAATACAAGCCACTTCTTGCCAAGATGTAGAAGTGGAATTTTGTATTTAACATATATAATACATAGAATACAGCTTATTAGTTCACTTAAAACAGTCGATATAGCACTTCCAAATACTCCCATATTAAGTGTTACAACGAAGAATAAATCACCAACTGCATTAATTACAGAACTTATTATAAGAAAATAAAGTGGTGTCTTACTATCTCCAAGAGCACGCATAGTCTGGGAGAAAAAATTATAGATAAAAGTAAATATAAGTCCTGCAAATACCACTTTAAGGTAGACAGATGAGTCATAGAGAATCTCATCAGGAACATTCATAATGACAAGAACCGGTTTTGCAATTATGAACATAATCAATGAGAGAACTATAGAGAATATAAGACCACCTATCATTGTAGTGCTTATCTGACGGTTAAGTTCATCATATTTTTTCGCACCATATTTAGAACTCATAAGAATTCCGGCACCCATACACATTCCGCTTATAAACAGAATTGCCATATTCATGATAGGACCTGAACTGCCTACGGCGGCAAGAGCATTCTTACCTACATATCTGCCGACAATAATTGTATCAATAGCATTATATGTAAGCTGGAACAGATTGCCAAGCACAAGTGGAATTGTGAATTTGATTAACTTTGGAGTAATTGCACCCTCAGTCATATCGTTTTGCATATCAATCACCTCTGTAAAAAATATCATTTGATATTGGTATAACCAATAGACTTTCATATTCTAGCACAGTGAATGTATAAGATACAATATTTAATTATACAAATTATATAAAATTGTATTGATTTTTATATGTTCGTAATGTACACTATAATTAGTATAGGAACTAAACAAATGCATTTTGTGTCAAATAAGAGCATGAATTATAATAAGTAATGAATGACACAATCCTTTTAAATAAGCAGTAACTGGCTTTTGTAGAATTAATAATAAAGCAACAGTTTAAGTGATGGCTACATATGATGAAGAATAATAAAATATAAGAGAATAGAGAGGTATAGAGCATGAAATATGATAATGTAGTATGTGATAATGTATTTGACGAAGCGATTACATATAATAATCCTGTGCAGAGGGGATTTTTTCCGGATCCTTCAGTTGTAAGAGTTGGAAGTGATTACTATATGGTTAATTCTACTTTTCAATATTTTCCGGCAATAGCAATCAGTCATTCAACAGATATGATTCATTGGGAGCTTATAGGTCATGCGATTACTAATCCAGATTATCTTGATCTTTCGGATATTCGCAATTCACATGGAATATGGGCACCTGATATATCATATTCTAATGGCAGATTTATAATAATGGCAACACTTAGACTTAATGGAGATGGAACAAGAGGTAATGATGTATTACGAAGACAGCTTGTTGTTACTTCTGATAGACCGGAAGGACCATATAGCGAACCGGCATGGCTTGAAGTAGATAGTATAGATCCATCACATTTTGTTGATGATGATGGCAGACATTATATGATTATAAGTCCGGGGATTAATATAGTTCCATTAAGCGATGACTGTACAAAAGTTCTTGGAGAACCAATACCAGTATGGCCTGGAACTGGAGAGAGATGTCCTGAAGGTCCACATATATTAAGACATGGTGAGTACTACTATGCGATTCTTGCAGAAGGTGGAACAGGATATGGACATGGTATTAATGTAGGACGTTCTAAAAATCTGTTTGGACCTTATGAAGCATCACCATATAATCCATTAATGAGACAGACAGATCCTGATGCATTGATTCAAAGAACTGGTCATGGCAAGCTAATTGATACAACTAATGGTGATTGGTGGGTATATTATCTTATGGGAAGAAGAAATCAGGGTAATTATACAACAATTGGAAGAGAGTCAGGACTTGATCCGGTAAAATGGTTAGATGATGGCTGGTTTGTTATCAATGATGGCAATGGTCCAAGTATTACCCAGAGAGCACCAAAGCTTAAGCAGATGAATGTTACTAAGTGGACAAGAGATGATTTTGATGATAAAGAGCTTAATCTTAACTGGGAATTTGTAAGAAATCCTGCAAGAGGAAGCTATTCACTTACAGAACGACCAGGATATATGAGAATATGGACAAGAGATGGAAGATTAGATGAGATTAGAGCGAAGAATACACTGTTAAGACGTGAACAGGAATTGTGCTATGAAGCATCTACAAAGCTTGAATTCTATCCGGCAAAAGATGGTGAACAGGCAGGACTTACCTGTTATTATTCAACAGTAACGTATGCTAGATGTGCAATTTGTTATGAAAATGGCCGTAAGATACAGCTTGTCATTAATCGTAATCATGGAGAAGAACTTATTGCACAGGTAGATGATGTTAAGGAACAGGCTATATATCTTAAAGTAGTTGTTAATAATCTTAAGAGAACGTTTTATTATAGCTATGATGGTGAACATTATGAAGTAGTTGGAATACTTGAGAATTGTATATATCTGTGCGATGAAGGTGTGCCGGATGATCCTAAGAGACATACCGGAACTTTGGTTGGAATCTATGCTAATAATGGTGGATGTGGCAGTAGAATTCCGGCAGATTTTGATTATTTTGAATATTTAGATTTATAATAACATAAGACACTCTTCTTATTACAGTGATATCTTAATTGTTTTGAATCTTAGATTATAGAAGATGAGATTTAATGATAACAATTATCAGTATTAAGCTGTAATGAGAAGGGTGTTTTTATATGATTATTGACAAAGATATAGCTGAGTGCTATTCTGAAAAACGTGTCAATTACTACAGTTATCTAAAATATGATATAGATTTAATTGTAGTATTAGTTAATTGGAATATTATAAAAAATGGAGGAAAAAATATGGATTTAGCAATAATCACAGCGACACAGGTTATAGAACTTTTTATCCTTATATTATGTGGAGCTGTATTATACAAGACTAATGTAATAAAAGAAGAAGGAAAAGGCATATTATCCAATCTGCTTATATATCTTGTAATTCCTGCTATGATTATAGACTCATATACAGCTACATTCGATTATGAGAAACTCACTAATCTCATAAAAGCTTTTGAGTATTCAGCAGTTTTGTTAGCAGTTGGAATAGGTATATCGTTGCTTGTGACAGTTAGAACAGCCAAGGATGTAAGAGGAATCATACGAATGGCATGTTCTTTTTCTAATGCAGGATATATGGGATTTCCACTTATAAAAGCACTGTTTGGTACAGAAGGTTTATTATATGCAACAGCATTTTTGACATTGTTTAATATTCTTATATGGACAGTTGGACTTGGTTATGTAGCAGGAAGTCAATCACCAAAAGAAGTAGCGAAGACAATATTTACAAGTCCGGCGGTATTATCAGTATTCGTTGGATTAGCGATATTCATTGGAAGAATACCAGTTCCGGAGTTTATAAAGACACCAATTGCAATGGTAGGAGATATGAATACACCAATATCAATGGTTATTACAGGTATTACAATCGCAGGAAGTAACCTAAAACAACTTGTTAAGAATAAGAAATTATTCTTTGTTATTACTGTGAGAATGTTTTTGATACCAATCGTAGGACTTCTCGTTATGAAACTTATTAACGCATCAGGTGAAGTTGCGATGATTACGCTTATTCTGGAAGCATGTCCAACAGCAGCGATAACAACAATGTTTGCAATTAAGTATAATAACAATGAAGAACTTGCTGCAGGTTCAGTTGTATTCACGACCTTACTTAGTATAATAACATTACCAGTATATGCATTCATACTTAGTTCGCTATTTTAGAATATTGGTGGATAATGATATTTTATATTCTGTAATTAGAATGTAAGTAGATGATAACATTCTTATATTTGGAATGTGAGATATTGGTGAACGATGATATTTTATGTTCTGTAATCCAGAGTATTAGTGTATGATAATATTTTTAGATTTTAATATGGTTTGTAAAAATATTAATGTTTAACAATATTTACTGTGACGAAAGTACTAATTTACCGTCAAAATTATATACAGATGAAAAGGTGATTGTAAAAAAATCATTTTTTATAAGGATTTTCCTTGTTATTCATAATTATTACTAAGCAGTTAATGAAAATTATCCGAAAATTTTACTTACATTTTTATAAAAAAAGTGTTAATATATATTATATATTAATCAGATACAATGGTATGTATAATATAGTGAACATGATTGTTGAACGGTAAGAATTCACTTATTTGCACTTAATTAAAAATGGAGGAAAAGATATGTTTGAAAAGAACAATGTTGTATTTCACACTTCTGCAGGTATATGTCAGATAGACGATATACGCAATGAGAATTTCACAGGAGATGAGAGATTATATTATGTAATGCATCCGGTTAATCATAATGGAAGATCTGTTATCTATGTTCCTGTGGATGCCAAAAAGAGTCCGATAAGAAGTGTATTGTCAGAAAAAGAGATTAATCAGGTTATAATTGATTCAAAGAACGAAGATATTGAATGGATTGATAATAATAATCTTAGAAAAGCGTCTTTCAATGAGATTCTTCATAGTGATAATATCAGTAGAATAATTGCTATGATTGCAATTTTACACAGAAGAAAAGAGAAGATTATGACTAATGGTAAGAAGATGCCAGTTGTTGATGAGAGAATTATGAATGATGCAGAGAAAAAAGTTCATGAAGAATTTTCTTATGTATTATCAATTGAAGAAGAAGAAGTACCTGGATATATTATTAATCAGATGGCTAATGTATATTAAGGGTCTAAAGTCTGATTTATAAGCTAGAGCGTACCCCCCACTACCTTTAGGTGATGGCTAGTTCACAAAGCATTTCAAGCAAGAATATAATCATAGTTTTAGATTAACATATAGCCAGTTAAAAATGATGGTTAAAAATCAATTGTTTGACTAATCAAAAAATAGTTGAAAACGTAACAATGTTATGATATACTACGTAAGTTATTTTACAAATCGCATAAGTTCATTGGTAATAAATTGGAAACGACACATGTGTGTAGCTCACATGATAACGAACAACACATATGTGTCTTTTTGCGCCCATTTTTAGGAAAAGGAGGGCATTGATTTATGCCAAAAACAAAATTACAAAATATTATTTTTACATTAGTTATGGCTTTTGTCATGGTATATGCAATGGTTTGCTATAATGTTGCACTTGATAAGGGAATTATGTCTAACGAAGTATTTCTTATAGCATTCCATGAGATCCCAATTATGTGGCCGATAGCATGTATTCTTGAATACTTTGTTGTTGAGAAGTTATCTAAGAAGTTAGCTTTTAGATTAGTATCACCTGATGATAAGCCAATATTTATTCTTCTTGCAATATCATCAATGATAGTATGTCTTATGTGTCCTGTTATGAGCCTTATTGCTACAATCCTCTTTATGCATCCAGGTAAAGAGATAGTTGCATTATGGTTAATGAAGTGGACACAGAATTTTCCTATGGCACTTTGCTTTCAGATATTTTTTGCAGGACCTGCAGTGCGTAACCTATTTGGACTTTTAGCAAAAAAGGCAGAGAAACATTAATTGCAATTATTAAGTAAAAAAGTATAATCTATAATTTATAAAACTGCGTATCAGTAATGTGACCTATTATAAATTTGTGGCGAAACCCCATAGGCTTGCCTGTGGAAGTAGTCAGAAGAGAGATGGTTCAATAATTGATACGCAGTTTTTATATCTTTAATATATCTAAGAAATATTATGAGATAGAAGTATAAATACATATATCCAAAATAAAGCAGCAAATTAATATATTTACAATAAAAGTATTGAAAAAAATGATGATATGATATATTATGTACTTGGAGTTAGTCACAACTAACAAAAGTAAGCAAGCGTTGATGAATGTAATCTTGTGTTATATATGCAATTATATGATATGACAGGCATTAATAAACATAATAGTAAATATGTAATTATGTGAATATAGCAGGAAATAAACATAATAGTAAATGCGTAATCATGTGAATATAACAGAAATCAACAAACATAATAGTTATACGCCAATTATATGATGTAGCATATACCAAAGAATAGCATATATTAATTACATAATTATGTTAGTGCTAATATGATATAAAAAGGTTAGTAGTTAGCTTACTTATAATAAAATGATGCCAGGGTCAAAAGCTCTAACTCCACGTGAGCTTACTCATAGGTGGGTGAAAGAACTTTTGACCCAGACATCATTAAAACTAGATTTAGGAAAGGTATGGTGAATATATATGTCCGAATTTGTTACATTATTTATTCCATTTGCAGGTACTACACTTGGAGCTGCAATGGTATTCTTTATGAAAGATAAGATAAGTCCACTTGTTGAAAAACTTCTTCTTGGATTTGCAGCAGGAGTTATGATAGCAGCTTCTGTATGGTCACTTTTGATTCCATCAATAGATATGGCAAAAGCACAGAATATAATAAGTTTTGTACCGGCACTTACAGGATTTTTGTTTGGAATACTATTTTTGTTGGCACTTGATACATTTGTACCACATCTGCATCTTGAAAGTGATAATCCCGAAGGCGTTAAGACGAATCTTTCGAAGACAGCTATGCTTATGTTCGCTGTTACATTACACAATATACCAGAAGGGATGGCTGTTGGAGTTGCATACGCAGGAGCAGCAATGGGAGATACAGGAATAACTGTGGCAGGTGCAATGGCATTATCAATAGGGATAGCAATTCAGAACTTTCCGGAAGGAGCGATAATATCAATGCCACTTAGAGGTGAAGGTGTATCAAGATGGAAATCTTTTATATATGGGATGCTGTCTGGAATAGTAGAACCAATAGGCGGTTTTATCACGATATTAGTAGCGGCACAGGTCAGATTACTGCTGCCATATCTGCTCTCATTTGCAGCAGGTGCAATGATATATGTAGTTGTTGAAGAACTTATTCCAGAAGCTCAAAGTGGCAAACATAGTAATATAGGAACAATAGGAACAGCTCTTGGATTTGCACTTATGATGGTTCTTGATGTGGCACTTGGCTGATGGTAAAAATAGTAAAAAAAGGAATAGTAAAAAATATTTTGTAAATTAAAAAAAGTATATTGACAAACAGAAAAAGATTGTGTACAATCTAATTATAAACGAAGATTGTACACAATTAAATGGTATGCAAGGAGGTTATATTATGTCAATATATGATTATTCGGTAATAGGAGCAGATGGCAATGATATCTCATTAAGAGATTATGAAGAATTTCTTACAGACAGGAATGGTAATGTGGTTGCCAGATTTGAGCCAACGCACGATATGAAAGATATCGATAGTCAGCTTGAGAAATATCTTTAATAATAACATGTAATATCTATCGTAACTTTTTATATTGACTTCAAATCAGATTAGTGATTATTTTTAATAATAAGAACAAAAGAACAAAAAGAAAGGAAGGCTCGCTCTAATATATCCAAAAATCAGTATATCAGAGTGACAGGTGATAATATGGCAAATGACAATATAAGGTACGACATAGCAATAATCGGAACAGGGCCGGCTGGAATATCTGCTGCCATAACAGCTAAAGTTCGTAATAAGAACATAATACTTTTTGGAACATCAAAAGTAAGTGAAAAAGTAAAAAAAGCCCATAAAATTCTTAATTATCCCGGACTTTTAGAAGTAACTGGTGAAGCTTTTTACGAAAAACTATATGAGCATCTTAAGATGCTTGATATTGAAGTTACAGACAAAAAGATAACAACTGTATACTCAATGGGTGATTATTTTGCATTACAATCCGGAAGCGATATGTATGAAGCAAAGACAGTGATTCTTGCAACGGGAGTAGTTAATTCAAGAGAACTTCCGGGTGAAAATGAATGGCTTGGAAGAGGTGTAAGTTATTGTGCAACATGTGACGGAGCATTTTATCGGGATAAAAAAGTTGCAGTAATCGGATATAATGCAGAGGCATTCGAAGAAGCAAAATATCTCGCAGAGATTGCAAAAGAAGTTCTCTATTTCAGAATATATAAGAATGAACAAGACGAACTTACGAATATAGAAAGTGTCAGAAATATTAAGATTATAACAGAAATTCCGAGATCATTAAGAGGAGAGAAAACAGACAGAATAATAGTTACTGATAATGGAGAATATAGTGTTGATGGTATCTTCATATTAAGAGATAGCATAGCACCTGATAAACTCGTACCGGGACTAAGGACAGACGGCAGTCATATAGAAGTTAATCTTAATATGGAGACATCAATAGAGGGCTGTTTTGCCTGTGGTGATATAGCCGGAAGACCCTATCAGTATGTAAAGTCAGCCGGACAAGGTAATGTTGCAGCATTATCAGCAGTTGCATATCTTGCACATATGTAATGCATATACTAATTTGTCAAAAACAATATGCAGTAAAAAGTACAATAAACGATAACAGATTAATGCAAGGCGATAGTGATTACCTTGCAAAATAAGAAAGGATGTATTAATATGGTAAAGAAAATAGTAAATAATAATTTGGAAGAAGCAGTAAAAAATAAATATGCAGTACTTGATTTTTCAGCAACATGGTGTAACCCATGTAAGATGCTTGCACCTGTTCTTGAAGAAGTATCAGGAGAATATGATAATGTTGAATTCTATGGTATTGATGTTAATGAGAATCATAGTCTTGCTGTACAATTTGGAATAGTTAATATTCCAGCATTAGTAATTCTAAAAGATGGACAACCTGTAAGTCAGAATGTTGGCTTTGTCCCAAAAGCAGCACTTAAGCAATTTATAGATGAGACAGTTAATAGATAATATTTTTCGCATATTAGCGCTTCTTGAATAATGGAAATGGCAGGGATTATTTGATGTGTGATGATAAATATGAATGTTTAAAAATAGGAAATCAGCTATGTTTTCCATTATATGCGTGTTCAAAAGAGATAGTAAGAAGATATAAACCATTTCTTGATGAGCTTGATTTGACATATACACAGTATATTGCGATGATGGTAATGTGGGAACATAAGAGAATTAATGTAAAAGATATGGGCAAAATATTGTATCTTGATTCAGGAACACTTACACCTGTATTAAAAAAACTTGAGTCTAAAGGCTACATTATAAGAGAGAGAGATAAGACTGATGAGCGTGTACTTAATGTAATAATTACTGATGAAGGTGAAGAATTAAAAGAAAAAGCAATTCTTATTCCGGATAAATTATGTGCATGTGTAAGCCTTGATAAAGAAGAAGTGGCAGCTCTTAAGAAGATATTAGATAAGCTTATGAATAAATTTTGTGAATAAATCAATCAAAAATACTTGACAATTGAATACAATGTAGTAATATTATCTCAAAAGCCTGTTAGCACTCGGCAGTTTTGAGTGCTAACAATATTAAAAACAGCAAGTCAAAGTTTGGTATAAAACTTTGACTTGCTGTATGTAGATATATTAAGGAGGCGTATTATTATGATAATAAGACCTATTTATGATTTGCTTTTACTTCCGGATGTTAGTTTTTTCTTTGATAAAGAGAGTTTTTTAAAGGGAGAGAATCCTAAAAAAGGTGATGAAGTTTTATTTCTTCTTGAAAAGGAAGATGTTGATCCAGAAGAATATACATCAGATGATTTTTATCCGATAGGACTTGTCGGTACATTTGAGAAGATAGTTGATGATAATGTTCATATAATAATTAGAAAAAGAGTTGATGTATCAGATATAAAAGTTAATGGGGAACAGTTTAGTGCAGAATATTGTGAGAGTCAGGAGATTGATGATTTTAGCGAAGAAGATGAAAAAGAACTTTTTAAAGAAGTACAGATTAGGCTTGTATCTTTTATGAAAAAATATCAATGGGATATGAGACTTGTAAGATTTCTTATGCATCTTGACACATTATCGAACTTAGTATGCGCACTTTCGCCATATGTAAGTTCGGGATGGGAAGAAAAATATGGAATAATAGCCAGCCCGTCAAGAAAAGAACGCTTTAATAAGATAAAAGATATTATATATGAATATATAGCTATGTATGAAGTGAGTGATCTTGCAGAGCATAGTCAGAATGAAGAACAGCAGAATGCATATAAAGAGATGGCACTTAAGAAGAAGATAGAATTCTTACAGAAACAGTTAGACGATATGCATCCTGAGAATGTATCTGATGAACGAATGTTTGAAAAAAAGATTAATGAATCAGGAATGAATGAAGAAGCTAAGCGAGAAGCAGAGAGAATGCTTAGAAGACTTAAGCTAGAAGGCAGCGAGAGTCATGAATATGGTATGCTTTATGATTATCTTGATTTTATGACATCACTCAAATGGAAAGTTGATGAACAGCCGGATATAGATCTTAAGAGAGCAGAGGAAGTTCTTGACGCTAATCATTATGGATTAAAAAAAGTTAAGAGAAGAATAGTTGAACAGCTTGCAATTATGGCACTTAAGAGTAGCCAGACAGGTTCGATTCTATTATTTACAGGTCCTCCGGGAACAGGTAAGACAAGTATAGGTAAGAGTATAGCAAAAGCACTTTCAAGAAAATATGTAAGAGTAAGTCTTGGTGGTGTTCATGATGAATCAGAGATTAGAGGGCATAGACGAACCTATGTAGGAGCGATGCCTGGAAGAATAATGGATGGAATAAGAAAGAGTGGTTCAGCTAATCCGGTTGTTGTACTTGATGAAGTTGATAAGCTTGGTGACGGAAGCTATAATGGAGATCCGTCAAGTGCACTTCTTGAAGTGCTTGATCCTGAACAGAATAGTACTTTTACAGATCATTATCTTAATGCACCATACGACTTGTCAAAAGTTATATTTGTATGTACAGCCAATTCAACAGACACTATACCGGAACCACTTTTAAATCGTATGGAAGTTATTAATTTTAATGGATATACACCGATTGAAAAGTTCTATATAGCGAAAGAACATCTAATTCCAGAAGCTATGAAAGAGACTGGTATAAGTACTAAGAATGTTAAGATAACAGATGATGCAATACGTAAGATAATAAGTGGATATACAGCAGAAGCAGGTGTAAGAGGACTTAAGAAACAGATTAACAAATTGCTTCGTCATGTTGCATATAAGATTGCATTAGGAGAAAGTAAGAAGATAACAGTTGGTGTTACTAAATTGCATGAATATCTTGATGAACATGAATATATGCATGAGACTCTTAATCGTAAGAATAGACCAGGTATAGTAACAGGTCTTGCATGGACACAGGCAGGTGGAGAGATATTATTTATCGAGAGTGCATTTACAAAAGGTGATGGCAAATTACAGATTACAGGACAACTTGGAGATGTAATGAAAGAGTCAGTCCAGATAGCTGTAAGCCTTACAAAGATGCTATATTCTAAGTATGCAGATAAGTTTGATGAAAATGATCTTCATATTCATGTACCTGAAGGTGCTGTTCCAAAGGATGGACCATCAGCAGGTGTTACAATCACAACTGCACTCATATCACTTATTACAGGTAAAGAAGTTGATCCACATATAGGAATGACTGGAGAGATATCATTAAGAGGTTATGTAATGCCAATAGGAGGACTTCCAGAGAAACTTATGGCAGCAGAAAGAGCAGGCGTTAAGAAAGTTCTTATACCAAAAGATAATGTTAAAGATCTTGATGAAGTTCCTGATGAGACAAAAGATAAATTAGAGATTATACCAGTTGAGACGATAAAAGACGTTGTAAAAATAGTATTTGACAAATAGAATACATAATAAAGCGAAAGCACATAGTACCAGATATAAAATGGTATTATGTGCTTTTTTGTTATACATTATAAGTTTTTCAAGAAAGTCTGTTGGCAGCTTGAATTATAAGTCGTGTATATCAGATGTATTTAATAATTAATATTATCAGTCAATATAAACAGTCATAATCGGTGACGAATGTAAGGAGTGAAAGTAAAACGTCAAAAACGTGCATGAACACAAGAAAATTATGCAAAAATCCCTTAAAAACATCATTAAAACATCGAAAACATCACATATCTTACTACTCTTGAAAAAGATAACATGATTTATATATAACAAATGTGGATTAACATAATTATATTCTGTACAAAATGCACAAAAAAGAAAAAAATATTTGTGAATTAGTTTGATTGAAAATGAACGAATATGACGGTATAATAAACTCAACAAAGAAAAAACAATCATACAAAAGCATATAATGCTGACGTATAGAATCATACAAAGTATAAGATAATAACAATGAATATTTTATACAAAATAATAGACGTCAGTTATTACCTGCTTAGAAAGGAGAAGTGACTCAATGATATATACCGTAACATTTAATCCATCACTTGACTATATAGTTGATGTTGATGATTTTAAGCTTGGAATGACTAACAGAACAAAGACAGAACTTATGCTGCCGGGGGGCAAAGGAATTAATGTATCGATTGTTCTTAAGAATCTTGGATTTGATAATGTTGCACTTGGTTACATGGCAGGATTTGTTGGCAAAGAAATCGAGAGAAGAGTTTCAGACTTTGGAATTAAGACAGAATTCATCGAGATTAGAGAAGGAATCTCAAGAATTAACCTAAAGCTCAAATCAATTGACGGTACTGAAATTAATGGACAGGGACCAGTTATAGATGAAGAGAATATAAGGCTTCTGATGGCAAAACTTGATAATCTAAAAGAAGGTGACATACTTGTTCTTGCAGGAAGTATTCCATCATCGATGTCAAGTGACACATATATGAATATAATGAGACAGCTAAAAGACAGAGGCATTATGTTCGTTGTTGATGCGACAAGCAAACTTCTTATGAATGTCCTTCCTTATGGTCCATTTTTAATAAAGCCAAATCAGCATGAACTTGGAGAGATATTCGGTGTTACACTTCGGACAAAAGAATCGGTTGTACCATATGCAATGAAACTTCAGGAAAAAGGTGCAAGAAATGTACTTATATCTATGGGAGGAAAAGGTGCAGTTCTTGTAGCAGAAGATGGAAGTGTATATGAAGCACCGGCACCAAAAGGCGAACTTATCAATTCAGTCGGTGCAGGAGATTCGATGGTAGCAGGATTTATAGCAGGATATCAAAAAAGTGGTTCTTATGAAGAAGCATTTAAGATGGGGATATCAACAGGAAGTGCAAGTGCTTTTTCTAAAAATCTGGCAACAAAAGAGGAAGTTATGGACTTGTACAGACAAGTAGATGTTACCAGAAAAAGATAATGCAAGATAATGCAAAATAATGTAGAAGGTATATTAAAGAATAAAACAGGGTGTAAAGATTACTAACTGTGTAAGGGAAGACACAGAATATAATATATGAGTATAGCGAATACTCAGAATAGGAGGTTTATATGAGAATTACGGATTTATTAGACAAGAGAAGTATTAATCTTAATGCTTCACCAAAGACAAAAGAAGAAGCACTTAATGAAGCAGTTGCACTTATGGCAAAAAGTGGCAAGATTAAAGACACAGAAGCTTATAAAAAGCAGGTATTTAAGAGAGAAGAAGAGAGTACAACAGGTATTGGAGAGGGCATTGCAATTCCACATGGCAAATGTAGTGCAGTTACAAAACCGGGACTTGCAGCAATGGTAGTAAAAAACGGAGTTGACTTTGATTCACTTGATGGTGAACCAGTTAATATCATTTTCCTTATTGCTGCACCTGATACAAAAGATAATGTACATCTTGATGTATTAAGCAAGTTATCAGTACTTCTTATGAATGAAGAATTTACAGAATCACTAAAATCAGCAAAGAATGTTGATGAATTTTTAAAGATTATTGATGAAGCTGATAACGAAGCAAAGAGTATTGACGAGAGATTAGAAGCTACATCAGGCAACAATGCGAAGATTCTTGCAGTTACATCATGTCCAACAGGTATTGCACACACATATATGGCAGCGGAAGGAATTGAAAAAGCAGCTAAAAAAGCAGGATGTGCAGTTAAGATTGAGACAAGAGGGTCAGGTGGTGCGAAAAATGTACTTACTGCTAAAGAGATTGAAGAAGCAGATTGCATTATTGTCGCAGCAGATGCACAGGTACCAATGGACAGATTTGATGGCAAACATGTTATAGAATGTCCGGTATCAGATGGAATCAATAAAGCAGATGAACTTATACAGAGAGCACTTAGAAAAGATGCACCTGTATATACATCTAAGAATGCACCACAGAAGTCAGAGACTAAAAAAGGCGGAATCGGACATCAGATATATACACAGCTTATGAATGGTGTATCACATATGCTTCCATTCGTAGTAGGTGGCGGTATTCTTATAGCAATAGCATTCCTTATTGATGGTTTCAGCGTTGATATCAATTCATTAGCTGAAGCAGATAGAAGTAACTTTGGTACAATTACACCAATAGCAGCATTATTCAAAGGAATAGGTGGTGCCGCATTTGGATTCATGCTTCCGATACTGGCAGGTTATATTGCTATGGCAATCGGTGACAGACCGGCACTTGCACTTGGATTTGTAGGTGGTTATATAGCAGCTAATGGTAAGTCAGGTTTCCTTGGAGCAATAGTTGCAGGTTTCCTTGCAGGATATCTAATCCTTGGACTTAGAAAAGTATGTGAAAAACTTCCAGAAGCTCTTGAAAAAATAGCACCAGTTCTTATATATCCTGTAGTGGGTATTCTTGTTACCGGACTTTGCATGAACTATATTGTTGAACCAATAATGGGTATAATTAATAC
>SAMEA104315435__coassemble_774_pt1 | contig 19378 bp, 13 predicted proteins | sample SAMEA104315435__metabat2_low_PE_020 | metagenome-assembled genome bin SAMEA104315435 (sample SAMEA104315435) | gut metagenome | biome: Monkey gut; feature: monkey-associated habitat; material: faeces | place: China | collected 2013
AGAGCGCACGGCTGTTAACCGTGATGTTGTAGGTTCGAGCCCTACTCGGGGAGTTCTTTTTATGTAATAATACAAGTTAACATAATATTAACGGGGTGTGGCTCAGCTTGGCTAGAGCGCTTGATTTGGGATCAAGAGGTCGCAGGTTCGAATCCTGTCACCCCGATTCCTAATATATTTCTTAATAAAAATCTCCTCTGAGGATAATTTCAGAGGAGATTTTTTGGTTTCATAATATAAGTTATAAGCAGATGACATTTCAAAAGATATTCGACAACTGCTACAAGACGATAACAAACCACAAGATATTCGACAACTGCTACAAGACTATAACAAAACATATAGATAAATACAAAATATGAGATATCAGCATATATGACAATATAACCACAAGAGGGTTGTCGAGTAGTTTTGGATAAATTACATACCTTAATATCTACATATCATAGAATTCAAGATTAGTCTGGAGTGGAGGTGTTATTATACCACCATTTTTACTAACCTTAAGGTTGACACCTTCAGCACGTTTTTTCTTGTTAGCAGTCTGAACTGCATACCTTTCTAGTAACTCTTTGAACATAGGACTTTGTGAAAGTGTTGTACGGTATTCTTTAGAAAATGGACAATATGTGAAGATAATTCGCCTTGCAACTTTATTAAGTCTTGATGCTCCTTTAGATTCATATATAATCCATTGCTCGTAATCCTTGGCAAAAAGCTCTCTTGTACTATTTCTTGCTTTTTGAAGAGAAGATTTGAGCTTCTCTTTTGCCTGATCTGATAAATCTCTATTTTTCTTATAAAACTGTACATAATCACAATATTCAGCAGTAAGAGATTTCTCAGACAGATCATTCCATCTTGCACCTTGTATACGACGACATATCTCCCAACGATATCTTCCAACAAGTCCGACAAGAGTCTCTAGAAGTTCTTCTTGAAGAATAACAGGCATTGCGAACCTTGCAGGAGTATTTCGCTTAGAATTACCAAGTTCCTGCCACATATGTCCCTTTGTTCCTGAATTAGGAAACAATATAATATCGGGAAGAACTTCCTGTTGAACAAACTCTTTGTCAAGTCCATGTTTTATATCAGAATACATAACTTCTCTATAGAAAGCTGAGAAATCTATAGATCTTATCTTGTTAAGAGTATCGTCAACCTTAGATGCATTAAGACATGAAACTGCAAGTGGTTTTATAATAACATCATCTGACAGGAGTGGACAGAATGTTGAGATACGACCACAAGTTACTCGGTTAGCAGAGATGAAGAAGTTACGCATCTCAAAATTAAGTCTCATATCCATATTATTCATATATTCATTAAGTTGAGCAGCTGTTATTCTTCCTGATTTTTTCTCATCTCTAAGATAAGCAGGATAATCAAGGTCAAAATCATTCTTGGAAGGATCACGTCTACCGGTATAGATAGCTTTGAACCATTCGAATATTGTAAATATATGTTCACTGTTAAGTTCATGGATGTTCTCTGCATAACCATATATCTGAATAGCATTATCTATGCCAACAAGCTGTTCATCGATATATCCAAAGTTAAGAAACATAGATATAATGGTTGGAACATTAGAATCATGAATGGCTTTAACGAGTATTGATTCATATATATCATAATATAGCTTGGTGATTTCTTTTCGTGTCTTCATTGCATTATCACCAGTATCACTGCGATCTTTGAAATTCTTAAAAGTATGCACAAGCGATTTGAATCTTGTTGCAGTATCTTCATCAGTTTCTGAGTATTTAAGTATTGTATTTATAGAATCCTTGATGATGAGTTTGATCTTCTCAGGATCAGTATCAACATGAGTTTTATTGGCATTGTCATCAGTAGGAATAATCTCACCTACAGGAATCTCAGTAAGTTCAGTTTTAAATCTCTTTACACGTTCGGATGTCTTGTTAGCATCATACAGTTTAGATGATATTATAAAATCTGAGAGTTCGTTAACCATTGCAATAACACTTTTGACATCCTTGCCTGAGCGTGTAAGATCAAAAGCAAGCTCACATAGACATTTAAAAAAATCTTCATGTCTGTCATTGATGAGATTGTTCCTTAGATCGAATACATAATCCTTGATAGACTGAACATCATTAACAAGTGATACAACGAAGTTACTGGCTTCTGATATAATATATGCCGCAGTTCCGGGACTGCATTTGTAATAAGCATCAGAGATATTCTTAGGCATATGGCTGACACCATGATAATAAGATATAGTCAGCGGATCAACTGATGATATGTCAGGATCGTTATTAAGTATACTGATGTCGGTATATGGCAGTGGAGCAATCTTGTTATCTGCACAAAGTGTCTGATATTTTCCATAATTGTTTGTAATATAATTCTTTAATTCTACTGAATGATTGATAAAAATACGCAGATAATTGAGGTATTCATTAATATATCCGGTAATTTGTTTTACAAAAAAAGTTGCATAATTGTTATATGAACGCATTATTATCTCAATATCTTCGATGCCGGAATATGGAAACAATATTACTGTACTATCTTCCACAGCAACATAAGAAAAATTGTATATATCGAAAGAAGCGTCTAATATTCCGGCTATCTGACCGGATTCAATAGTGAATCCGATACGATTATCACTGGCTTTGATGCGACCACTTTTAACAAAAGCCATCTGTTTAACGGGAGAACCCTTATGATAAAGAGTCTGCCCTTTTTTTACTTCAAATGTTTCATTCGCTGAATTCATACATAACCACCTTTTCTAAAATTAAATATAAAAAGTAAAAGTTGACACTAAATTACAAAAAAATCATTTGGGTTAGCTAATAACTAATTCGTATTTCGACCTGTTTTGGGTATAAATGTAGAGTAAAAGGTGTTTGATTGTAATAGTCAGTATATTGCGTAAAATGCTGAATAATACTAAATATAGTAAGACTTTAAAAAAAAACACTATATTTAGTGGACTTAAAGAGTGAGCGGTGCTATAATCAGTAGGAGAGAGTTTTGGTCTCGAATATATTTTAACAAATAAATAACGCAAAGAAGCGTTATATGGGAAAGGGAGAAGGTCACGTGAAAGTCATAAAAAGAGATGGACGCGAAGTTACATTTGACAGAAGTAAAATAGTAACCGCTATCCAAAAAGCCAATAGTGAAGTAGAACCTGAAGAAAGAGTAGATGAAGATACAATAGAGAAGATAGTATCATTTGTTGAATCTAAGAACAAGAAAAGAATGCTTGTTGAAGATATTCAGGACATTATTGAGCTTAAACTCATGGAACAGAACAAATTTGTTTTGGCTAAGACTTACATCATTTACCGTTACAAGCGAGAACTTGTCAGAAAAGCAAATACAACAGATGAATCTATATTAAGTCTTATAAGAAGTACTAATAAAGATGTTATGGAAGAGAATTCCAATAAGAATGCTGTTGTTGCATCAACACAGAGAGATTTAATTGCTGGTGAAGTATCTAAGGATCTTACAAAGAGAATACTTTTACCAGAGAAGATATCAAAAGCACATGAAGAAGGCGTATTACATTTTCATGATGCTGATTACTTTTTACAGTCAATTTTTAACTGTTGTCTTATCAATATTGGGGATATGCTTGATAATGGTACAGTTATGAATGGCAAATTAATTGAAAGTCCAAAGAGTTTTCAGGTTGCATGTACAGTAGTTACACAGATAATAGCTGCAGTTGCAAGCAGTCAGTATGGTGGACAGTCAGTCAATGTTAGTCATCTTGGCAAATATTTAAGAAGAAGTCGTGATAAATTCAGAAGACTTTTAAGAGAAAAACTTGGTGATGAATTAAGTGAAGAGATGATGGAGAAGATTGTTGAAGTAAGACTTAGAGATGAACTTAAGTCTGGCGTTCAGACAATTCAATATCAGATTAATACACTTATGACAACTAATGGTCAGTCTCCATTTGTTACATTATTCTTATATCTTGATGATAATGATGAGTATATAGACGAGAATGCTATGATTATAGAAGAGATATTAAAACAGAGATATGAAGGAATTAAGAATGAAAAAGGTGTATATGTAACACCTGCTTTTCCAAAACTTATCTATGTACTTGATGAGAATAACTGCTTAAATGGTGGTAAATATGATTATATAACAAGACTTGCTGTAAAATGTTCATCTAAGAGATTATATCCTGATTATATATCAGCTAAGAAGATGCGTGAACATTATGAAGGCAATGTATTCAGTCCGATGGGATGTAGAAGCTTCCTCTCACCTTGGAAAGATGAGAATGGCAATTATAAGTTTGAAGGAAGATTTAACCAGGGCGTTGTATCAATCAACCTTCCTCAGATAGGTATTATAGCAAAAGGTGATGAAGACAAGTTCTTCAAACTTCTTGATGAAAGACTTGAATTATGTTATGAGGCACTTATGTGCAGACATAGAGCACTTGAAGGAACATTGTCAGATGTCAGCCCAATTCATTGGCAGTATGGCGCTATTGCAAGACTTAAAAAAGGTGAGAAGATTGATAAATTATTACATGGTGGTTATTCAACAATTTCACTTGGATATATAGGTCTGTATGAAGTTACAAAACTTATGAAAGGTGTTAGCCATACAGATGAAGCTGGTAAAGAATTTGCATTAAAAGTAATGAATAAGTTAAGAGAAGCATGTGATAAATGGAAAGAAAAGACAGGACTTGGATTTGGTCTTTATGGAACTCCGGCAGAATCATTATGTTATAGATTTGCAAGAATAGATAAAGAGAGATTTGGAACAATCAAAGACGTAACAGACAAAGGATATTATACTAATTCATATCATGTAGATGTAAGAGAGAAGATAGATGCGTTCTCTAAATTCGATTTTGAAAGTCAGTTCCAGGTAATCTCATCAGGTGGTGCGATATCTTATATTGAAGTACCTAATATGAGTAAGAATCTTGAAGCTATGGAGACTGTTGTAAAATATATATATGATAATATTCAGTATGCAGAGTTTAATACAAAGTCAGATTATTGTCATGTATGTGGTTTTGATGGTGAGATTAAGATTAATGATAATCTTGAATGGGAATGTCCAAATTGTGGTAACAAAGACAGAAATAAGATGAATGTTACCAGAAGAACATGTGGATACCTTGGTGAGAACTTCTGGAATGTTGGTAAGACAAAAGAGATAAAATCAAGAGTATTACATTTATAATTATTTAACCAGAGAATACACAGAAGAGAAAACTTCTGTGTATTTTTTCATAATTATGTTGACTAACTGATTTTTCAGAATTATTATAGAAATACATTGCAACAGGAGGAAATTGTTATGAATTATGCAGATATAAAACAATTTGATATAGCGAATGGTCCGGGAGTGAGAGTGTCACTATTTGTAAGTGGCTGTTATCATCACTGTAAGAACTGTTTTAATGAAGAAACATGGGATTTTAATTATGGAAGTCCATATACTAAAGAGACAGAAGACAGAATTATTGAATATATGAAACCGGATTATGTAGAAGGGATAACATTATTAGGTGGAGATCCTTTTGCACTTCCTAATCAAAAACCTCTTGTAGAATTGCTAAAGAGAATAAGAGAGATATATCCTTGTAAGACTATATGGTGTTTTACAGGATATCTGTATGACAAAGAGATACTTGAAGATATGGCAATAGACCATGAAGAGACGATGGAATTGCTTAATCTTATAGATGTACTTGTTGATGGAAGATTTGTAGAGAGTCTTAAGAATGCCAAATTAAGATTTAAAGGCTCATCTAATCAGAGAACAATTCTTGTAAAAGAATCACTTGAAAAAGGTGAGATTGTTCTATGGGATCCTAATACAAGATAGTTATGTGGAGGCTTATAATGAATAAAGTAAATGTAAAATTTAAGAAACTAAAAGAAAATGCAATTGTTCCAACATACGGAAGTGAATATGCAGCAGGAGCAGATCTATATGCATGTATGGATGATGGAATTAATGAGATTAGCATTAATCCGGGCGAGACTGTGCTTATCCATACAGGAATAGCTATGGAGTTACCAGTAGGCTATGCAGGACTTATATATGCAAGAAGTGGTCTTGCTAGTAAGAGAGGACTTGCACCTGCTAATAAAGTAGGTGTTGTTGATAGTGACTATCGCGGGGAATTTATGGTAGCACTTCATAATCATTCAGATAAAATTGCAACAGTTGAGAATGGTGAGAGAATAGCACAGCTTGTTATTACACCATATCTTACAGCGATCTTTGAAGAAGTAGATGAACTTAGTGATACAGTTCGTGGCGAAGGTGGATTTGGTTCAACAGGAACAAAATAAAGAGTAAGAGGATGACGGTGCAATGGACAAAGTGGAATTAGGAAAGAGAATAAGAGAAGCAAGGCTTTTTAGAAAGATGACTCAAAGTGAGTTGGCAGGTGATGCAATTACCCGTAATATGTTAAGCCTTATTGAAAGTGGAACAGCATCACCATCAGTTAAGACATTACAATATCTTGCTGAGAGACTTGGAGTGCCATACGAGCATCTATTAGCTCCAAAAGAAGAGAAAGAAGAGATTGCTGATACTGTTGAAGAAGCAGCACCTAAGTGGGCAACACCTGTTGAAGTGCAATATAATGAACTTCTTACTGGCAAGGAATTATATAGAACCAAGCATTATGAAGAAGCTATAGAGCATCTTAAGAAGTATACAGATAAGCAAAGCAAGATATATGATGAAGCATGTGCAATAGTAGCAAAGAGCTATTATGAACTTGCAAAACCAAAAGTAAGAACAGAAAAAGCAGCTAATGTTGAATATGCGAAGAGTGCAGCTGATTATGCAACAAAGGGAATATATGCGAATAAGAATCTAAGAGCAGAAGCACTTTTTATAATTCAGGATTATATCTGATAAAATCTTTAATTGTTAAAAACTAATCTAAAAATGAAAATAGATATTGAAATTATGAACAAAAGGTGTTAATATCTAATGGTGACGTTAAGCAGCAGTGGCGAAATTGGCACACGCGTATGATTCAGGTTCATATGATAGCAATATCATGAGGGTTCAAGTCCCTTCTGCTGCATACATTTTTACAACCCTAGTAATTACTGGGGTTATTTTTTTGCCATAAAGTAGGAACAGATATGATTATATTTAGAAAAAAGGCTATGTCATATAATGTGAATTCTGGTATATCGATATAATAAAATCATCTAATAAGTTGTGAATGGAGAGAAAAATATGCAATATTTGCGAATGAATGAACGGTATCATATGACACTCAAACTCGCTAAAATACTGCATTTGTTAATATCGGCAAAAAAGTTGAAAAAAATATTAAAAAAAATTAAAAAAGGTGTTGACATAATTAGACAGATAGTGTATTATACTAACTGTTGAGGCAATCACTTTGAAGTCACAACAAAGACAACAACTTAATATAAGACTTGCGGGAATGCTGGAATTGGCAGACAGGCTAGACTAAGGATCTAGTGTTGGCAACGACGTGAGGGTTCAAGTCCCTTTTCCCGCACTTAGCTTTGCATAATATGCAAAGCTTTTTTTATATCTAAAAATGATATAATATGATTCAAGGGTCAAAAGGTATCATCGATGCATGCTTGCATGCAATTCGGTGTATGCCTTATTGACTCACACTACACCGAGAAAGTAGCAATTTACTGCGTGGAGGCAGTAAATTAGCGAATTTCGAGGTGTGGTCAGATTACAGGAATGCGTAGCATGTAGTAATCTGATGAATCATAAATGACGGGCAAAATACCTTTTGACCGTCATATCATAATATAAGAAGGTTATAAATATATGGCGCCCCGCCAGGTTTCCTTGTGGGAGCAGTCAGAATAAAATATATAGATGGGAGCAAAAGAATATGGAGAAGTATGTACTCGCAATAGATCAGGGAACAACAAGCAGCAGAGCAATTATATTTGACAAGCAGACGAACATAGTCGCATGTTCGCAAAAAGAATTCAGGCAGATATTTAAACAGCCTGGATGGGTTGAACATGATGCTAATGAGATATGGCTTAGTGTATTGTATGTAATGACAGATGTGCTTAATAGCAACAATATATCAGCAGAACAGATAGATTCAATCGGAATAACCAATCAGAGAGAGACAATAGTAGCATGGGATAAAAATACTGGAATTCCTATATATAATGCAGTTGTATGGCAATCAAGGCAGACTGATTATATATGCGATGAATTAAAAGAAGCAGGATATGCAGATATGATTCATCAAAAGACCGGACTTAGAATAGATCCTTATTTTTCAGGAACAAAAGTAAAGTGGATTCTTGATAATGTAAAAGGAGCAAGAGAAAAAGCAGATAAGGGTGAATTAATATTCGGAACAATTGATACATGGCTTATATGGAAGATGACAGGTGGCAAATCATTTGTCACAGATTATACTAACGCATCAAGAACACTTATGTTTAATATACATACACTTAAGTGGGATGAAGAACTTATGGATATATTCGGTGTTAATGAGAGTATGCTTCCAAGGGTACTTAATTCATCAGGTGATTTTGGCATGACAGTTCCTGGACTGTTTCAGAATTATTCAATCCGTATTGGTGGTGTTGCAGGTGATCAGCAAGCTGCATTATTTGGACAAAATTGTTTTGAAAAAGGAATGGCAAAATGTACATATGGAACAGGCTGTTTTCTATTAATGAATACAGGAGAAGAACCGGTAGAGTCTAAGAATGGTCTGTTAACGACAATAGCATGTGCAGCAGATGGAAGTGTTAATTATGCATTAGAGGGCAGTATATTTGTAGCAGGAAGTGCTATATCATGGTTAAGAGATGGAATGGAGATGATTCATAAGGCATCTGAATGTGAAGATGTTGCAAAAGAAGTACCTGACAGTGATGGCGTATATGTTGTTCCGGCATTTGTAGGACTTGGTGCACCATATTGGGATGATAAGGCAAGAGCATCTATATTTGGAATGACGAGAGGAACTACAAGAGCACATTTTGTAAGAGCAACGCTTGAGTCAATAGCATATCAGGTCAAAGATCTTATAATAGCAATGAATAAAGACAGTGGTAATAAACTTATAAGACTTAGAGTAGATGGTGGCGTTGTTAAGAATAATCTTCTTATGCAATTTCAAAGTGATATTCTTAATGAAATTGTGGAGAGACCTTTGATTAATGAGACTACAGCACTTGGTGCTGCATGTCTGTCTGGAATGGCAACCGGATTCTATAAAGATATGAGAGAGATAAGCGAGAATAGAAAAACAGATAGAATGTTTATTCCATCAATGGAAAAGGAGAAAAGAGAAAAACTGTATAGAGGATGGCTTAATGCAGTTGGGGCAACAAGAGTATTTAAAGGAAACTGATTGTTGCAGAAAAAGTGCCATATAGTACTTTTGACACATTGACACATTATAAAAAATAGTACTATACTGTACCTAGCTCATTGATATGAGCAGAGGGACTTGTTTAGAGACTTACTTAGCTACTAGTATACAGACATCGTGTGGACATCGTATCGACATCATGTAGACTTGTAGATAATTTACTTAATTAAAAAAGGGACGCATTAATAGCGCCCCTTATTTTATATAAAAAAAGTGAGTGGAGGATAAAAAGGATGACATTATTAGAAGAACTTAAGAGGGTTGAGAAGAAGAAGTTTAGGACATCGGTAATTATACTTGTTATTCTTGCAGTAGTGCTGTCGGGAGTGGTAACTTACTGTGGAATGTTCAAATTACTAAAACCTAACGACTTCTGGAAGTATTCAGAGCGACTTATGGATGGCGATGATAGCATGAAGGGTGAATTTGCCAAGCTTAAAGTTGACTATCTGATGGATTATTATATTCAGGAGTATACATATAAGGAGAATCAGTCATATAATAAGAAAGTGACAACACAGTATTATTTATTTCCTGTAGATGATCAATTATCATATTATGTGACGATTATTGCACCGAAGATGTACTTTGATGATTTTGATAAGATATCAGAAGAGACTTGGGATTATATTATCAATGGAACACAGCCTGAGACAACAGTTGAAGTACAAGGTGTATTCACAGAACTGACAGATGAAGATCTTGGATATGCTGCCGATTATTTTGAAGAAGCACTAGGGGCGCAATATTCAACAGAAGAGATAAAAAATATTGTATCACCAATGGCTATCAAAGTTGATTATACAACAGATAATGTTGCAGCAAGTGCTAAATATCTATTTATGGTTTTATATGCAGCTATATTGATAATGTTAATACATCAGATTATAAGATACTTAACACATGCATATTCAAAACCTATTATTAAGGCAGCTGGCGGTAGTGAACAGGTTCTTGCAGAGATGAATTCTGATTATATGAATGCGAATGAACTTGCAGGTTCAGTAAGAGTCGGAAGAAAGTATATATTCGGACCAAAAGGAAGAAACTACGGAGTTATTGAATTAGCAGATGTTATATGGACTTATTCGTATATATATAATAATAGAGGTGTTAAGTACTATTACGTACATATCTATAATAAAGCTAATAAGAAGGTGGCATTCGGACCACTAAGAGGAGTTCGTTCAACAGATCATATTATTGAAGCGATATATAAAGCAAAGCCTTACATATATGTTGGAGCTTCAAAAGAGAATAAGCAACTTCACAAACATGATTTTGCTCAGATGGTTAATAATGTAAAAGCCGGTGAACAGCAGTATGCAGCTAATATGGCATATGGTATGGATTATACTTCAGGTTATGCACAGCCTGATATGCAGGATGATTATGCACAGTATAATAATCAGTCAGAAGGTAATATTAACCAGGAACATTTTGGTGATAATTAAAGTTAATATATTAAAAAATAAAAGGATAGTCATACACAGACTGTCCTTTTTGTGATAGAATGGTAAATGTATGTAAAATGATTAAAAAGTTGTTAAATAATGAAAATTTGTAATAGTAATTAGTATAACAGCCAAGTAGTAGTTAATAGAATGATTTATATCAGAAATGGAGGTCGTTTTATGGATATACGAATACAGCAGGAAGAATTAGAATATGCATACCTTAACAGATATGCATCATATAGTCGTGAATCAAAAGGCAGAGATATACCAGAGCCAGAGTGTGACATAAGAACCTGTTATCAGCGTGACAGAGACAGAATATTGCATTGTAAGTCATTTAGAAGACTAAAACATAAAACACAGGTATTTCTGGCTCCTGAGGGAGATCATTATAGAACTAGACTTACACATACACTAGAAGTTGCACAGATTGCAAGAACGATATCTAAAGCCTTGAGACTTAATGAAGAACTTACAGAAGCGATAGCACTTGGACATGATCTTGGACATACACCATTTGGTCATTCAGGTGAAGATGCACTCAATAGTATATGCAAAGAAGGCTTTAGACATTATGAACAGAGTATAAGAGTAGTAGAGATACTTGAGAATGATGGAAGAGGACTTAATCTTACAAAAGAAGTAAGAGATGGAATATTTAATCATAGAACAGCGGGACATCCTTCAACGCTTGAAGGGCAGGTGGTAAGGCTGTCAGATAAGATAGCATATATTAACCATGATATTGATGATGCGATGAGAGCAGAGATATTATTTGAATCAGATATACCGGATAGATATACTAAAGTATTAGGCAAGAGTAAAAGAGAACGTCTCAATACAATAATATGCGATATAATAGCTAATAGCATGGATATGCCACAGATTAATATGTCAGAAGATATAGCAGATGCAATGTCAGGACTTAGAGCATTTATGTTTTCAAGTGTATATACTAATCCTAAAGCAAAGAGTGAAGAGAAAAAAGCAAAGAATATGCTTATAACACTTTATCAATACTATTTGGAGAATTTTGATCTTCTTCCTGATGAATACAAAAAACTTGTAGAGACGAGAAGAGAGAAACAGGAACGAATAGTATGTGATTACATAGCTGGAATGAGTGATACTTATGCAATTAATGCGTTCAAGGAACTATTTGTACCAAAGCCATGGACAAGAGTGCAAAAATAAATATGTATAGATTAATTAAGAAAAAGCAATAGAATTGAGATGAGAAGATGTATTATCCAGATGAAGTAATAGAAGAAGTAAGAGAAAAAAATGATATAGTAGATGTAGTTTCTGAATATGTAAAGCTTACAAGAAAAGGAAGTTCATATTTTGGACTTTGTCCATTTCACAATGAAAAGTCGCCTTCATTTTCAGTATCACCAGGTAAGCAGATGTATTACTGCTTTGGATGTGGTGCAGGAGGTAATGTATATACTTTTCTTATGGAATATGAGAATTATACATTCCAGGAAGCACTTAAGACACTTGCAGACAGAGTGAACTATCCATTACCGGAGCTTGAATATTCAAAAGAAGCTAAGCAGGAAGCAGACCTTAAGGCAACACTTTTTGAGATTAATAAGCTTGCAGGCAAATATTATTATTATATGTTAAAGAGTGAGCATGGGCAAAGAGCGATGGAATATCTTAAGAACAGACAGCTTACAGATGAGACAATACTTAAGTTTGGACTTGGATATTCAGGCAAGAATGGATATGATTTATACAATTATCTAAAATCAAAAGGTTATAAAGATGATATTCTTAAACAGACAGGATTGTTTAATGTAGATTCAAAAGGTTTTTATGACAGATTTAGAAATAGAGTAATGTATCCTATAATGAATACTAATAATAAAGTAATAGGTTTTGGTGGAAGAGTTATGGGTGAAGGTGAGCCGAAATATCTCAACTCGCCAGAGACGAAGTTATTCGATAAGAGCAGAAATCTATATGGACTTAATATTGCCAGAAGCTCACGAAAGCCTAATATGATAATATGTGAAGGATATATGGATGTAATATCACTTCATCAGGCAGGATTCAATCAGGCAGTCGCATCGCTTGGAACTGCACTTACAGTTAATCAGGCGGCGATATTAAAGAGATATACAGATAATATTCTGTTAACGTATGACAGTGATGGTGCAGGTGTCAAAGCTGCATTAAGAGCAATCCCGATACTCAAGGAGGCAGGGCTTAGTATCAAAGTAATCAATATGCGGCCATATAAAGATCCGGATGAATTCATAAAAGCACTTGGATGTGAAGAATTTCAAAAGCGAATAGATGGGGCAACTAATAGCTTTATGTATGAAGTAGCAATTATGGAAAAAGATCATGATCTAAAAGATCCAGATTCAAAGACAGCATTTTTTAAGGAGGTAGCAGGCAAACTTACTGAATTCACAGAAGAACTAGAGAGAAACAATTATATAGAAGCAATAGCCAACAAGTATATGATAAGTTATGAGAGTCTTAGAAATCTGGTTAATGCAAGAGGAATGCAACTTGGAATAGAAGCATCAAGAAGACCGGTAAGACAGAAAAATAAAGACAATATCATTAATAAAGAGGATGCGTTAGTACAGGCACAGAGAGTGTTGCTTACATGGCTTATAGAAGATACAGGATTATTTAAGAAACTTGAGAATGTGCTTAGTCCAAAAGATTTTATAGAGCCTTTATATAATAAAGTAGCAGTATTGTTGTATGAGCAGTATGCAGGTGGAAAAGTAAGCCCGGCAGCAATAGTTAACCATTTTGACAGCGAAGAAGAACACAAGGAAGTAGCAGCGTTGTTTAATACACCATTAAGAAGTAATCTTAATGATAATGATAGAGAAAAAGCACTTAATGAGACTCTGCAAAGAGTTAAAAATAATAGCTTTGATTATCGTAAAGAACATGCCTTAAGTGTTAACGAACTTCAGGAGGTAATGAAAGAGCAGGCGCAATTTCAGAAGATGCATATATACTTGAACTAATTTTGTAGAAATAGCGGATGCTATTTAGAAGGGTGGAGAAAGTGATGGATGAAAATATGTTAAAGTTCACAGAGAGATTAAAAGAATTGTTAGAGAGTGCAGCAAAGAATAATAATACAGTTGAATATAAAACAGTTAGAGAATTCTTTGGTGACATAGAACTTACACCAGATAAATTCGATAAGATTATAGCAATGCTTGAAAGCAATAATATAGATATTATAAGACCGACAGAAGATGAAGAAGTGCTTATTGTTGAAGATGAAGATGAGGAAGAAGATAATAATCTTGATCTTGGCAATATTGAGGGAATAAGTACAGAAGATCCTGTAAGAATGTATCTTAAAGAGATAGGTAAAGTGCAGCTTCTTACACTTGATGAAGAGATAGAACTTGCAAAGAGAATAGAACTTGGAGATGAAGATGCCAAACATAGATTAGCGGAAGCTAACTTAAGACTTGTTGTAAGTATAGCAAAGAGATATGTAGGCAGGGGAATGCTATTTCTTGATCTTATACAGGAAGGTAATCTTGGTCTTATAAAAGCTGTTGAAAAATATGATTATCGTAAAGGATACAAATTCAGCACTTATGCAACATGGTGGATAAGACAGGCGATAACAAGAGCGATAGCAGATCAGGCAAGAACTATAAGAATACCAGTGCATATGGTTGAGACGATTAATAAACTTATAAGAGTTCAAAGACAGATGTTACAGGAGCTTGGAAGAGAACCTTATCCGGAAGAACTTGCCAAAGAGATGAAGATGCCGGTTGAAAAAGTAAGAGAGATTATGAAAGTCGCACAGGAACCGGTATCATTAGAGACACCGGTAGGTGAAGAAGATGACAGTCATCTTGGAGATTTTATTCAGGATGACAATATGCCACTTCCAGTTGAAGAAGCTTCATATACACTTTTAAAAGAACAGCTTGTGGATGTGATGTCAACACTTACACCACGAGAAGCAGAAGTTATAAAGCTTAGATTCGGACTTGAAGATGGAAGAAGCCGTACACTTGAAGAAGTAGGCAAAGAATTCGATGTTACAAGAGAGCGAATAAGACAGATAGAAGCTAAAGCTCTTAGAAAGTTAAGACATCCAAGCAGAAGCAAGAAACTAAAAGATTACCTTGAGTACTAATAAGGAGAAAAAAATAGATATATGATTCAGTTATCAAAGAGATTACAGGCAGTTGCAGATTATGTAAGCAAGGGAACAACCGTTGCAGATATAGGGACAGATCATGGATATATACCAATATATCTTACAGTTAATAATATATGTAAGAAAGCATATGCCATGGATGTAAGAAAAGGACCACTAGAACATGCAAAAGCCAACATAGAGAGAATGGGATTATCAGATAGAATAGAAGCAAGATTGTCTGATGGTCTTAGTAAGTTACAAAGTGGAGAAGCAGATACAGTTGTAATCTCCGGAATGGGAGGACATCTGACAACAGAGATATTAGAAGCAGGTAAGGATGCATTAGAGAGCGTAGAAGAACTTGTATTGTGTCCACATGCCGATGTAGATGTTGTAAGACATTATCTTCATGATAATAATTATATGATTGAAAAAGAGACAATGCTTATAGATGAAGGCAAATTCTATAATATTATCAAAGCACATAGAGGAAGTGAAGTCTATGATAGAGAAGTATATTATCAATATGGCAAGAAGCTCTTAGAACAGCAAGACAGTGTATTAAAAGAATTCTTAGATATAGAAAGAGATAAATATCTAAGAGTTAGAGATATACTAAAGAATAATGATAATGAAGCCGGACAAAAGAGACTTATACAAGTTGAAGAGATAATAAAATATATGGATGAGGGACTTGAATTCTTCAAGTAACCCATAATTCCCAAAAGGATGGTGCATGATTATGGAAAAAATCAATGTTGTTATTAATGGTGAGAATAAAGAATATGATAAAAATATATCATTAGAAAAATTGGCACATGAATATCAGGGAAACTATGAACATAGAATAGTTCTTGCAAAAGTTAATGGTAAACTTCGTGAACTGTTCAAAAAAGTAAAAACAGATAACAGTGAGATAGAATTCGTTACACTTAATACCAAGATTGGATATATGACATATCAAAGAAGTGCCATATTCCTTATGCTTAAAGCAATATATGATGTATATGGCAAACAAAAAGTTCTCGATGTAAGAGTACAACATTCACTAAGCAAGGGATTATACTGTGACTTTAAAGGTGAACTAAAAGCTGATGAAGAGTTTATTAAAAAAGTTGAAAATAGAATGAATGAACTTGTAAAAGAAGATGTAAGAATTGAAAAAAGATCAGAGGCAACATCTAATGCGATAAGCATATTTAATAAACATAAGATGTATGACAAAGAGAGACTTTTCAGATATAGAAGAGTATCAAAAGTAAATATATATAGTATAGAAGGCTTTGAAGATTACTTCTATGGATATATGGTTCCATCAACAGGATACATAGACAGATTCAAGTTATATCCATTTGGCGATGGGTTCGTAATTCAGCTTCCGACAAGAGAAGAACCGGAAGTAATACCGGAATTTGAACCACAGGTAAAACTTTTTGGAATATTAAAAGAAGCAGCAAAATGGCTTGAACTAATGGAAGTAGAGAATGTAGGTGCGCTTAATGATGCAATAGCTAATGGAAGAATAAGTGAACTTATGCTTGTACAGGAAGCACTTCAGGAGAAGAAACTTGCACAGATGGCAGATGAGATAGCATCCCATAGAGATAAAAAGTTCGTTATGATAGCAGGACCATCATCATCAGGTAAGACAACATTCTCACATAGATTATCTGTACAGCTTATGACTAATGGATTAAAACCACATCCAATAAGTCTTGATGATTATTTTGTTGAGAGAGTGAATACTCCAAGAGATGAATTCGGAGAATATAACTTTGAATGTCTTGAAGCACTTGATATAAAACAGTTCAATGAAGACATGTGCAATCTTCTTGAAGGTAAGACAGTGGAGATACCTACATTTAACTTTAAGGCAGGTAAGAGAGAATATAAAGGTAATTATAAGACACTTGGCCCGGATGATATTCTTGTAATAGAAGGAATACATGGACTTAATGACAGACTTTCATATTCTCTTCCAAGAGAAAGCAAGTATAAGATATATATAAGCGCACTTACACAGCTTAATATTGATGAACATAATAGAATACCTACAACTGATGGCAGACTGATAAGACGAATAGTTCGTGATGCAAGAACAAGAGGAACATCAGCTAAGCAGACAATATCTATGTGGGATTCTGTAAGACGAGGTGAAGAACAGAATATATTCCGTTTTCAGGAAGGTGCAGATGCAATGTTTAATTCAGCATTAATATATGAACTTGCAGTACTTAAACAGTATGCAGAACCACTTCTGTTTAGCATAAAAGAAGATGAATCGGAATATGACGAAGCTAAGAGATTATTAAAATTCTTAGATTACTTCCTTGGAATTACAAGTGAGGATATTCCTAAGAATAGTATTCTTAGAGAGTTCATTGGAGGCAGTTGTTTTAGAGTATAAAAAAATAAGAAAAGACGGGATGATTAAGACACTATGATATTGGCAGATTTTTTTAACGAAGAGAGAACGAGAATTGGCGCAACACTTGAACAGATGAGTTATGGTCTGTATACAAAATCAATGATGATACAGATAGAATCAAAAGATAAAGAAGCGAATAGAAGATATATAAATAGAATTCTTCAAAGACTTGGAATAGAAGATGAGCTAAATGAAGAATATGTAAGTTGTGAAGAATATGATATATATATGCTTGAAGAAAAAATAATGAATAATATCAGTAATAAGAATTATGAGCAGGCGAGTAAAGAACTGATAGAATACAAAAAACAGGTAAAGAATAATAAAGTGTCATTGCAGTTTATGACTGCAATGGCAGCTTGGATTATGAGAGAACATAATTTTTCTAAGGAAGAAATAAGTAATACATATAAACAATCAATTAGATATACAGTTCCTGAATTTGAACTAAGTATAGATGAGTATCTGTTATCAAGTCAGGAATATAATCTTATTCTGGAATATTATAATTATATGTCTGGTGAAGTATTTGAAGAATGTATATTGAAGCTGATTGATAAGATAGAGAATAGCAGTCTTACGCAATATTCAAGAGCAAAGATATATCCTAAGATAGTAATATATCTGTCAGACAGATATATGGAGTTGGAAAAAATAGATGATAAGGAATTAATCAGATTAGGTGAAAAAGCATTGGAATTGTTAATTAGCTGCGGCAAAATGTATTATATTATGGAACTGCTTAATGTACATAATAGTAATCTATTAAGGTATATAAAAGAAGATAATAGCGAAGATATTAAAGAATATGTATTACGAAGAACCCAGATATTACAATATATGAATACTATAGTTGACATTGCAAAAGAATGTAATATAGATATTGAAAGAGGCAATGACAGTTATCTCTATGAACAGAGAGGAATATATAGTATATCAGATGTAATAAGAATAAGAAGAATAATGCTTGGAATGACAAGAGAAGAATTGAGTGATGGTATATGTTCTGTGAGAACAATTATGCGAATAGAGAATAGAAAAGGATGTGCTCAGAAGAATATAGTAAGACAACTCTTTAGAAGGTTACATCTTGCACCTGAACTTACAAGGACAGAGGGAATAACATCACAGAGAAAAGCTATAGAATATGAAATAAAATGGAATGATGCTATATGTAGAAGAGATAACAATATAGCAGAGAAGATACAGTCAGAAGTACATAATTACAAATGGGAAGATGTTATTGAAAATAGACAATGTTTTGAAAATAAGAATATAATAGCCAAGATACAGGCAGGTAAGATTGCACCGGATGAAGCTGAACGGGAATTAAAAAAGATTCTAGAATATACAGTGCCTTATGATAGTATTCATAAGAAAGAATGCTATTATACAAAAGTAGAAATGATATGCCTATATACGATAGCAACGCTTAATAAAGACAAGCGTATAGAGAGATTAAAACGATTAATAGATGTAATTAAATCAGAAAAAGGCAACGATCCTATATCGAATAGGATATCAGTGTATGAGATTATAGTGATAGCATATGCTAGTGAACTTGGTAATAGAGAGAGGTATGATGAATCTAATCAATATAGTATAAGGACAATGTATAAGTCAATTAAGAGTAATAGAATGTTCTATTTGGAATTAGACGAATATGGCTTGATTTGGAATTATGTGCAAAGGACACCAAAAGAACAGTTAGATCTTAAATATATAGAAGAGAAGATAGATAACTGTATAATATTGGCAGAATTAAATAAACAGGATAGAAAAGTTGAATTCTATAAAGAACATAAAAAAAGCTGGATACCTAATTAAAAAAATGGGTATCCAGGAAAAAGATTGTCATTAAAAGGAAATGCAAATAGATATAAAAATAAAAGCATATGTTACCTCCTTAAATAGATATAAAATCTGTACGGTGTAGATAT
>SAMEA104315435__coassemble_779_pt1 | contig 19209 bp, 15 predicted proteins | sample SAMEA104315435__metabat2_low_PE_020 | metagenome-assembled genome bin SAMEA104315435 (sample SAMEA104315435) | gut metagenome | biome: Monkey gut; feature: monkey-associated habitat; material: faeces | place: China | collected 2013
GAAGTGATGTCTTACCATGGTCAACATGACCCATAACACATACAACTGGTGGTCTTGGTACAAGATCTTCTTCGTTCTCTTCATCTTCTTTTAATAATTCTTCAATCGCATTAACTTTTACTTCTTCTTCAGCTATGCAATTGTATTCAAGTGCTATCTCTGATGCTGTATCAAAGTCTATCTCCTGATTAATTGTTACTATCTTACCTGCAAGAAACATCTTCTTAACAAGTGCTGAAGCCTGTATTTTAAGTTTATCTGCTAGTTCTTTAATTGTTAATGTCTCAGGAAGTGTAATCACTTTGATTGTTTCTTCCTCTTCTTGCTCTTTTGGCTGCTGCTTTGGAGCTTCCTGTTGTTTATTAATATTCTTATTCTTCATATTACTATTCTTATTATTACCGTTCCTGTTATTTTTATTATTGTTGCTATTGTTATTGTTGTTACTATTATTTTTATTATTCTTTACATTATTGTCTCTATTATTCTTAGAAGAACCGGCATTGTTATTCTTCTCATCTTTATTCTTGGCATTACCATTATTGTTCTTCTTTGTCTCTTCTTTTGTATGCTCCACATTTTCAGTTTTGTCACTGATGTTTAACTCTTTCTTAACTATATCCATTGCCTCCTCCGGTATAATGCTCATTGCTGCTTTTATATCAATGTTATGTTCTTTTAGTATTCTTAGAATCTCTTTACTGCTTACATCAATCTGTTTTGCGAATTCATGAACTCTTAGTTTTGCCATACTTACTACCTCCTGCTTTTTTAATTTATTCGTTACCCATGTTGCCAAACAATTTTTCTATTGATTTTGCAAACCCTTCATTCGTAATTGCTAATGAGGCTCTTTTTTCTTTTCCTATAGCATGACCTAATGATTCTTTGTCGCTATAAAAATAGATAGGTACATCATAGTAAGTACACATATTTGTAAACATTTTTTTCGTATTATCTGAAGCATCATCTGCTACAATAACAGCAAAAGCTTTATCTGACTTAACTGCCTTTTCTGTCGAAAATTCACCACTTACAACGGCTCCTGCTTTTGTAGTGAGGCCGAGAAGTGAAAGTATTCTATCTTGTTTCAATATTATCAAGCTCCTTTTCTAACTGCTCAAATACGTCTGTTGGAATATCAACTTTTAGTGAACGCTCAAGACTTTTTGTCTTTTTTGCTTTCTTAAGACATTCCGCATTTTTACAAAGATATGCACCTCTTCCATTCTTCTTGCCTGTTGTATCTACAACAATCTCTTCATCGCAAGTCTTTAGAACTCTTATGAGTTCTTTCTTGCTCTTCATCTCCTGACATCCTATGCATTGTCTCATTGGAATTTTCTTAGTTGTTCCCATGATATCACATCCTACATTTCCTGATTTTCTTTTGCCTGTGTCTCACTCTTGATATCAATCTTATATCCTGTAAGTTTAGCTGCAAGTCTTGCATTCTGTCCTTCTTTACCGATTGCGAGTGATAACTGATAATCAGGAACTACTACTTTTGCTGTCTTCTCTTCTTCATTAGCATCTACTGATACTACTTTTGCAGGACTTAATGCATTCTCAATTAATACTGCAGGATCTTCGCTCCAGTTAATTATATCAATCTTCTCTCCTCTAAGTTCAGCAACTATGGCATTGACTCTTGTTCCATTAAGACCTACACATGCACCAACTGGATCTACATCAGGATTGTTAGACCATACAGCAATCTTTGTTCTTGAACCGGCTTCTCTTGAGATACTCTTAATCTCTACTATACCATCTTTTACTTCTGATACTTCTTCTTCGAATAATCTCTTTACAAGTTCAGGATGTGTTCTTGATACAACAACTTTAGGTCCTTTTGTTGTGTCTTTTACTTCAACAATGTATACTTTAACTCGTTCTGTTGGCATGAATACTTCGCCTTTTACTTGTTCTGCTTCTGTTAATACTGCATCTACTTTACCAAGATTAATACTTATATTTTTGCCAACATATCTCTGTACAATACCTGTTACTATGTCTTTTTCTTTTTCGTAGTACTGGCTATATAATACTTTTCTCTCTTCTTCACGAATCTTTTGAAGTATAACATTCTTTGCATTCTGTGTTGCAATACGTCCAAATTCTTTGGATTTAATCTCAACATTAACAATATCGCCAAGATCAAACTTTGGATTTATAAGTTTTGCTTCATCTAAACTTATCTCCATAAGATCATCTTCAACATTTTCTACAACTGTTTTCTCAGCTATTACATGAAAATCACCATTTTCTCTGTTGATTGATACTTTTATATTATCTGATTTTCCAAAGTGATTCTTACATGCTGTAATAAGTGAGTTCTCAATTGCTTCAAGAAGAATATCTTTGCTGATATCTTTCTCTTTTTCAATGATGTTAAGTGATTCTATTAATTCTTTATTCATTTTTCTTCCTCCTTAGATGCACTCTCTTTTAAAAATCAAGTGCCAATCTTATAAGCGCTATATTGCTTCTCTCAAATACCATCTCATTTTCGTCTTCATCTTCGATTGTAACAGTATCTTTATCATAAGCTTTAAGATATCCGGTGTAATCTTTTTGTTTATTAATTGCACGAAAAAGCTTTATCTCTACTTCTTCACCAATACTTCTGACAAAATCTTTGTCTTTCTTAAGTGGACGTCCAAGTCCGGGTGAACTAACTTCCAGAATGTATGCCTCATCAATAAAATCTTTTTCATCAAGCAAATCGCTTAATGCTCTGCTTACAAGCTCACAATCGTCAACTGTAATTCCACCTTCCTTGTCAATATAAGCTCTTAGATACCAGTTAGAACCTTCTTTTACGAATTCAACATCAACAAGTTCAAAATTATTCTCCGCTATTATCGGTTTTAATAATTCTTCTGTCTTCATTTCATAAGTTTCTCTCTTTGTCATCTAACAACACCACCTTTCAAACAAAATATAAAGAGTGGACTTGCATCCACTCTTTCTTTTACGTCGTTTCTATTACTTCTATCACTATCAGTATAACATCAAAATGGCTATATTGCAAGACTTTTATTTGTTTTATCATTTTTGTCTGTTTTCCACTGATGTTTTATATGGTATAGATTCTCATCTGCCTTGTTGATAAATTCTTCTATTGTACTTAATTCATCCGGCACATAATTGCATACTCCTGTTGTTATACTGACTTTATCAAGTCTTGTCGATGTCTCATGCCTTATATCTAGCTTTGATATGCTATTTTCAATCCGTTTTGCACATTTTATAACAAACTCATTACTCTTATTAAGCAATATTACGCAAAACTCATCTCCGCCATACCTCGCACAGAGTATATTTTCATTCATCTCATTTTTTATCTGTTTTCCGATTTTTCTAAGGCAGCTGTCTCCTTTTACATGTCCATATGTATCATTATATTGTTTGAAGCAGTCAACATCAATAAGTATAACTCCAAGATTTACTCTTTTTAATACTGCTTCTCTATGCATCTCATTAATTACTATCTCATATTTTCTTCTGTTAGGCAATGTTGTAAGTTCATCTATCTCTGCAAGATTCTTAAGCTCACTATTATTTTTCATAATCTCAACTTTATCTTCCATCGCTTTTTTTAGTGCTATCCTTGCTTTGAGACTTACAAGATTATCTTCAGCTTCTTTTTCCCTAAGCTGCATCTTATATTCATAGAACTTTTCATATGCTTTAAACAGATTCTCTTTATCTTCTATTGCTTTATAGTAACTTACTTCAAGTTCTGCCAAAGCTATCTTTAGTCTTCTTATCTCAGGTGTCTTTGCCTTCTGTGTAAGATAATCAATCATGCCTGTTATTCTTGCATATTCTCCATGTTCAATAAGCATCGTGCATACATCAATGTATCCCTCAAACCGTATTCTCTGATCGAATATTCCGGCATCAGCATTACTTATTGTATCCAGACATTCGTATGCTTTTTCATAATTGCCTGATAAAAATTCATATTTGAACATAAGAACACTGTAATCAAACCATGCCACCTCTTTTATCTTATCCCGCTGTTTATGATTTTCGATTTTTTTGAGACATTTACCTGCTTTTTCAATTTCACCAAGTTTGAGATATACATCCGCCATATTAATTACAGCAAGCATCTTTGGAACTATAAGTTCAGGTCTTTCTGTTTGTTTTCTATATAACTCATATGTCTTTTTACAACATCTTAGCTGGTCTTCATATGCATCTATTGATCCATATATACATGATATGTTTCCATATACCAATGCAAGAATTGCTTCATAATCATCGCATTCCTTACACTCTGCTGCTTTTAGCAGATAGTCCATTGCTGTAATAAGGTTGCCTTTCATATAGAATGCTATTCCGAGAATATTATATGAACGCATAAGCAGATCATTAAATCTGTTGTCTGTTACATATGGTATAAAATCAATTACACCACTTATCATGCCATCAATATCATCTTCATACATACAAAGTTCACATAAATAGTAATTACCAAATGCTATGCCATAATTGTAGTGTTCTTTTTCTGACATTTCTATAAGTCTGTAACACATTTTTCTTGTCTTTTCAACATTCGCATATTTACTTTTTATTATCTCTGACATAATCTTTCTAATTACATCCATTCTGTCTTCATTCTTCATACCACATTACCCCATTTTTAATGATACCAATATATCTCAACAATCCACATCCCACCATTTTACTTTACATAAAATTCTATATCGTTGTGTATCGGATATTTTTTTTACAAACTTTATATCTTTTTTCCCACTTTTTATTCTTTTTTTATTGTTCTTTATTTTTAGACTGTTCTTTATTTAGAATTATCATCTTTTTTAGCTTTCTTAGCAAAACAGGCTCGTTTTATCGAATCATCACCATATTTTTGACGTATAGAATCAATTGCACTGTCAAGTTTAGATAGCTTTTCATTTTTCTCCTGTCCAAAAAGTGTATATTGCATATAGTTCTCTCTTACAGCCTTTGCACATCTTACACTTATAAGCCTTATAGGACTTTTATTCCACAATTTATCAAATATTTCTGTGGCATTTTCATATATCGTCTCCGTAATATTAGTTGGTTCACCAAGCGTCACCTGCTTTTGATGATATTCAAACTCACAATCTAATATTCCTACTGATACAACGCTTATATATGCTTTATCTACTCGTATTCTTGCACTAACAGTCTCACATAATGACAATATTACAGTCTTTGCAACTCCTGCATCACAGATATCATGAGGAAGTGTAACTTCATTACTATACCCTCTGTTTGCTACTTCTTTGCCTGTTATTCCAGGCATCTCTTTTCCGTTAGCACAGTTCCACATTGTAATGCCCTGCTTTTTAAAATTCTGCTCTAGCAATGTCTTATCCATCAAAGCAATATCACCAATTGTATTGATTCCAAGCTTATGAAGTTTTAATGCGGTCTGCCTTCCTACAAATAGCATATCATCAACTTTAAGCGGCCATAACTTTTCTCTTATCTCATCTGAATACAAGGTATGGACTTTGTCTGGTTTTTCAAAGTCTGATGCCATCTTTGCAAGAAACTTTGTATCAGATATTCCTATATTAACTGTAAAACCAAGTGTCTTATATATTTTTTCTTTTAATATATATGCGAATTCATCAAGATTACCATACAGATTCTGCGTACCACTCATATCGCAGAATGCTTCATCAATACTATACTGTTCAACTACCGGTGCATATTCTTTTAATAATGTAATAAATTCGGACGATCTTTTTACATAATTCTCATAGTGAGGTGGCACAACTATAAGGTTTGGACATTTTTGCCTTGCTTTTATTACAGGTTCTGCCGTCTGTATTCCATATCTCTTGGCACTGGTTGATTTTGCAAGAACGATTCCATGTCTCTTAGTCTCATCTCCACCAATAATTGCACACTTCTCTCTAAGATCATAATCAAGTTGCCCTGTTTCAAGAAGATATAATGCTTCCCAACTTAAAAACGCCGAATTAACATCTATATGATAGTATACTGTCTTCATTCTGCCACACCCCAACTCTACATTTTAATATCTGCCACTATTGTAAATAGTATCACATCTCATATTGTGTAAAACATATTTTTGATTATTGATATTGTAAAAGAGTAAAGGACCAACTACATAAGTAGCCAGTCCCAATTATAAATTATATATTAAGAATAAGTAGCTCATAGGGGAATCGAACCCCTGATTCCGCCGTGAGAGGGCGGCGTCTTAACCGCTTGACCAATGAGCCATGTCCTTGCGACTTCCTTATAATACAACATGCCAAAAGAAAATGCAAGCACTTTTTGAAATTTTATAGATTACATTTTGTTTTTCTATAAAATCAACCATTCTTTTGATGCATATTCTATCTTAAAAAACTTCCTATAAGCTCCTATAATCACTATAGCAACTGTGAAACTTCCAATCTTGCTCTATACTTTTATCATCTCATATAGACAAAAAAATACCTCTTATATATTACTATAAGAGGTATTAATCGGGTTGGGCTATTCTTAAATAATAGTCTGTTAGAGATGATATCATACATATAGCTCATTGTCAATGCTAATATACTAACTGTATTCTCTTTCGATAATATCCTAACTACATTCTCTTTTATCCGTCTGGCTCTTTGATTCAGATGCATATTTTCTTCGTATCGCTTCATATTCTTCATTAATCTTATTACAGATTATATCATCACCATTTTCTTTATTAGGATGATATTCTCTCATAAGCATATTATATCTGCGTATACATGATTCCATATCATTGCATCCTCTAAAGAAAAATATTTCGCTATTCTCTTTTCCGCTATTTTTTCTATATACTTTATCAGTATCATTGTTGTTAATAGACTCATCTGTGTCTGTATTAAAGTTATTATCATTAACAGTATTATTATTGTTAGTGTATGTTTTATTCTTTTTAACAGAAGCATTTGATTTTTTTCTCTTTGCAGACTGTTTTTTCTTAGGTTTTGAATGTCTGGTAATTCTTTTTAAAGAAGATATAATCTTTGCAAAAAATTCTTTTATACTCTTTAACAGCTTAGTAGTCACACTTGATATCTTCTTAACATTCGGTTTAATATCAGTATCAGATTCCGTTGTCTTTTTTCTCTTTGCACTCTTATTCTCTCTGGTATCTCTATCTCTATGCCTGTTAAATAATCTTCCTGTCTTAAAAAATCCCCAACTTGTAAATAGCAAAGAAAACAATGCATACATACATGAGCCTGCTAGAAACAAAAGTTTCCCTATAAGTTCCATCTTATCTGCATATTCTGGTGCATATTGACTTCCATAGTATATACTAATCGGTACAATCCACTTATGCATAATAACCGGTCCCGGACATATCTTCATAAGATATCCAAGTAAAGGTATCTTATACATCAATATACATATCACTGCTGCCATTAATGCTATTACAGCTCTCACTTTAATGTTCTCACATGGAATCACACTCCAAAATATTGCGGCATACGCCATTAATCCTAATATTGCTCCTAACATTTTTACACCTGCTTTTTTTATTGTATTACCAAAGTTGTTATTAAAAACAGCTATTTAAATTATACACGAAACTTATATTTCGGTACTTTTTTATTGATGCCTTACGCATCACATTATGCGTTCATTCCCATCTTAACAATGAGTTCTATATCAGCATCTTTTGTATTCTTGATTACATAATGTGGAAACAGTCCGAATAAAACTGCTTCTCTTTTGTCTTTTGGTTCATAATTATTAACGCCATCAATAAGTGCTTCTCTTATTATATGAAGATCATCTTGTGGATTAATCTGTATTCCAAGTATATGTGCTATTTTTCCACATGCATAAGCATATTCATAATCTGACAGATAACCACCTGTAATCTTTTGAAAATCACACTTTTTCTCAACTGCCATTCCGGCAAGTTCTATTACCATACTATCACGTCACCTCATATCTTATTTTAATCTGCAATTGCATAATTCAGCTAATAATGCTAATTCTATTACTATTTGCATTATTAGCTTTTGTTCTTTATCAGTAGTCTTTATCACTATTACATATTTTAGCTCTATTGTAATTGTGTTTCTATTACATATTTTAGCCCTATTATAATTGTGTTTTTGTTATACGCTTTGTCTTTATTACAATTATAAATCGAAAAGTGATAACTGATTAGTATCTGGCAAATCGCCAAGAATTCCAAGGTCATCCATAAGTTCTATTACTGTTTTACTTACTTTTGTCCTATCTCTAAAATCATCTTTTGACAAGAACATTCCATCTTTTGCTGCTTCAACAACAGCATCTGCTGCTTTGTCTCCAAGTCCATCTATTGTACTTAGTGCCGGCATAAGTTTTCCATCTATAATCTGAAAATGATGTGCTTTCGCTGTAAAAAGATCTATTGGTACAAATTCAAATCCTCTTGCATACATCTCCTGAACAATTCGCATATCTTTTAATGTATCCTGCTCTTTCTTGCTAAGTGTATCACTTCTCTTCTTATAATCATTAAGATAGTATTCTAGTCTGTCTCTGCCCATACACATTATCTCGTATGAGAATGCCGAAGCTCTTATACTAAAATATGCTGCATAATAAGCAAGTGGATAGAATACTTTAAAATATGCTATTCTCCATGCCATCATAACATACGCTGCCGCATGTGCTTTTGGAAACATATATTTAATCTTTTTACATGACCATATATACCAGTCTGGAACACCATGAGATATCATCTCTTCTTCCCACTCCGGTTTAAGTCCTTTTCCTTTTCGTACACTCTCCATAATCGTGAATGAAAGTTCTTTATCAAGCCCTTTTCCGATTAGATATATCATAATATCATCTCGTGTACATATTGCAGTTGAGATCGTTGCTTTTCCTTCCTGAAGAAGTGTCTGGGCATTACCAAGCCATACATCTGTACCATGTGAAAGTCCTGCTATTCGTACAAGATCTGAAAAATATTTTGGCTGTGTATCAATAAGCATTTGCATAGCAAAATCTGTTCCGAATTCAGGTATTCCAAGTGCTCCAAGCTTACAGCCTCCTATATCTTCAGGATCTATTGATAATGCACTTGTATCCTTAAATAAAGACATTACTTCTTTACTATCTAATGGTATATCTCTTGCACTTACTCCTGTAAGATCTTCAAGCATTCGTATCATCGTAGGATCATCATGTCCAAGTATATCAAGTTTTAAAAGGTTATGATCAATACTATGATAATCAAAGTGTGTTGTTACAATATTGCTTGTCATATCATTAGCCGGATGCTGGATTGGTGTAAAGGAATGGATCTCTTCTCCAAGTGGAAGAACTATAATTCCACCAGGATGCTGTCCGGTTGTTCTTCTGACTCCTACACAGCCTTCAACTATTCTGTTAATCTCAGAATTACGCTTACTACAGCCTCTTTCTTCATAATATTTTTTCACATAACCATACGCTGTTTTATCAGCAAGAGTACCTATTGTACCAGCTTTAAATGTCTGCCCTTTACCGAAGATAACTTCTACATAAGCATGTGCTTTTGCCTGATATTCTCCTGAGAAGTTAAGGTCAATATCCGGCTCTTTATTACCTTTAAATCCCAGGAATGTCTCAAATGGAATATCAAATCCTGCTTTTATAAGTTGTTCTCCACATACAGGACACTTCTTATCAGGCATATCACATCCTGCACCACCGGCAAATTTCTTGACATCTTCTGAATCAAACTCGTTATAGTGACATTTTTCACAATAATAATGCGGACTTAATGGATTAACTTCTGTTATACCTGACATTGTCGCTGCAAGTGATGAACCTACTGAACCTCGTGAACCAACCAGATATCCATCTTCATTAGACTTCCATACCAGCTTCTGTGCGATTATATACATAACCGAATATCCATTCGATATGATTGAATTAAGTTCTCTCTCAAGTCGCTCTGTTACTATCTCTGGCAGTTCTTCACCATACATTGCATGTGCAGTATCATAGCATATCTTTCTTAGTGTCTTATCAGAATCTTCAATTACAGGAGGACATTTATCCGGTCTTACCGGTGATATCTTATCACACATATCTGCAATAAGATTAGTATTCTCAATTACTATCTCATGTGCTTTATCACTTCCTAGATACTCAAACTCTTTTAGCATCTCTTCTGTTGTTCTAAGATATAATGGTGCCTGATTATCACTATCTTTAAATCCTTGTCCAGCCATAATGATTCTTCTGTATACTTCATCTTCCGGATTAAGAAAATGCACATCACACGTTCCAACTACCGGTTTATTAAACTGTTCTCCAAGTTTTACTATCTTTTTATTAATCTCTATAAGATCTTCTTCTGAATTAACAGCATAATTATCACTTTCTATCATAAAGTTATTATTGCCAAGTGGCTGTATCTCAAGATAGTCATAGAATTTGACAATTCTTGCTATCTCTTCTTCCGGTTGATTTCTTAATATTGCCTGATACAGATCTCCTGCTTCACATGCACTTCCAATTATAAGTCCCTCTCTATGCTTTAATATCTCACTCTTTGGTATTCTAGGTCTTCTTCTGTAATATTTAAGGTTAGAATCTGAGATTAGGCGATACATATTAACTCTCCCGGTGTTATTCTTAGCCAGAATAATAACATGATATGTATTCATCTTCATTATTGCTTCAGCATCAAGTTTACTAAGTTCATTCGCTTCATCAAGATTATTAATATTTCTTAATTTTAATCTTTCTATAAGTGCAACAAATATATCTGCACATGCTTTTGCATCATCAACTGCCCTATGATGATTCTCAAGTGATACACCTAATGCCTTTGCTACTGTATCAAGTTTAAATTTGGCAAGCCCTGATATAAGTACTCTTGACAATGCAACTGTATCTACTACTGTATGTGTAAGTTCAATGCCAAGTATATCTCTTGCTTTTGTATCTATAAAGCTCACATCAAACTCGGCATTATGTGCAACAAGTACTGCACCTTCACAGAATTCAAGGAATTTTGGAAGTACATCTTCTATAAAAGGTGCGTCTTTAACCATACTATCATTAATATGAGTTAATTCTTCGATTCTAAATGGTATTGGTATATCAGGATTAACAAATGTACTAAATTCATCAACATATTTTCCACCCTGCATCTTAATTGCACCGATTTCAATTATTCGATCCGACTTTGGTGAAAATCCTGTTGTCTCAATATCAAATATTACATAAGTATCATCAAAAGTCTGACCTTTTGAATCTACAATTATTGACTTGGTATCATCAACAAGATAGCCTTCAACACCATATATAATTTTAAAGTCTTTATTATCAAGTTTATCAAGCGTATGATTAGCATCAGGGAACGCCTGAACTGCTCCATGATCTGTTATTGCAATAGCATTATGTCCCCACTTTGCCGCCTGTTTTATAATATCTGATACATCAGATACTCCATCCATATCACTCATCTTCGTATGGCAGTGAAGCTCAACTCTCTTCTCAACAGATGTATCCTGTCTCTTTGTTCTTGCGTCTGTTGCTTTTTTGATTCCTACAACTGATGCTATTGTAAGTTCTCCATCGAATCTGTCAACTGTTGTGACACCTTTTAACTTGATAAAAGATTTTTCTGTTATCGCTGGAAGTATATCCGGTAACTGTTCATTTCTTGCAAACATCTTAACAGTAATAGTATCTGTAAAATCTGTAACGTCAAATGTTATAATCGTCTTTTCATTACGAAGTTCTCTTTTCTCTACAGTCCTAATCTGTCCACGAATAATCACTTCACCCATCTCAGACTGTATAGTCTCAATAGCAACTATTTCATCATCTTCAAAATCTCTTCCATATAATACATCAGGATTATCAGACTTTTTATATGAATAACGTTTTTGAAACTCTCTTTTTTCAAATGGTTTCTTTGCTGAATCATTATCAGTTTTTGCTGTTGCTTTAATTAGATGTTCTTCATTTTTTACTGCTTTATCTGTAATAACATCTGCTTTTTTTACTGTCTCTTTTGATGCTACATCTGACTGATTATTAATATACTCATCAGCATTAGAGTGTTCATTATCTCCCTTAGCCACATTATTAGCATTAATGTTTTTAAGTATCTGTCTTACTTCTTCTTTTATTTTCTTCTCTGAGTTAATTGCATACTTACTCTTTTTTGCCTCTTTATATTCAAATTTAACATTTACTTCAAAGCCACATCGGTCAAGGAATATCTTCTCTAATATTCTCTTTAATTCATCTGTCTTTTTCTCTGAGACAATACTCTCTGAAATAGTCATTTTCATAGTATATTCGTTAGTAAATTCAATTTCTGCCTGTCTCATTATATTATATTCTATAATGCTATAATTCTTAAGTTCCATCAATATACTCTCTTTATAAGCATCATAAAGTTTTTGTGGTGTATATTGTGATGAAAGTGTAAATCGCTCTATAATCTTTACACGAATTCTACTCTCTTTAAACAGTTGATTCGCTATTTCATTTTCAACTTTATATATGATATCTTTTGTTATCAGTCTCCTACTGTGAATATATACTCGAATAAAAGTTTTAGCCGAGGTAGTTGTAACTTTTGTTACTTCCGCCTCAGCTAAAAGTCCTTTCGAATCGCCTGTCAATTTTAAAGTAGGAAAAACATCAAAAAATAAGTTTACCATTGTAATAACCCCTTTTTTACTTTTTCCAGTTTGCAAGTTCCTCTCTTAATGCATCAATAAGCTCTTCTTCTTTCATCTTTCGTATTATCTGTCCTTTTTTAATAAGCAGCCCTTCACCATTACCACCTGCTATTCCTATATCAGCTTCTTTTGCTTCACCTGGTCCATTAACTGCACATCCCATTACTGCAACTTTAATGTCAAGATCCTGAAAGTTCTGAACCATATCTTCTACTTTTTTTGCAAGTCCAATAAGATCTATCTTGGTTCTTCCACATGTCGGACATGATACAACTTCTATTCCACCTTTTCTAAGTCCAAGTGTCTTTAATATAAGTTTAGCACTTCTAATCTCTTCGGCCGGTTTATCTGTAAGTGATACTCTTATTGTATCTCCAATTCCTTCGTTAAGAATTATTCCAAGTCCAATTGCAGATTTAATATTACCACTTGTAACTGTTCCTGACTCAGTTATACCAACATGAAGTGGATATGGTGTTTTTCCAGCTATAAGTTCATGTGCTTTAACACACATCATTACATCTGATGATTTTATACTTATAACAAGATTATCATAACCAAGATCTTCTATTATCTTTACTTTATCAAGTGCACTCTCTACAATTCCTTTTGCTGTAACTCCATTATACTTCTCTATAAGTTCTTTTTCCAAAGAACCACTGTTAACTCCGACTCTTATAGGAATATTGTACTCTTTAGCTTTATCAACAACTGCTTTTATCTTATCTATTGATCCTATATTGCCTGGATTAATTCTTATCTTATCTGCTCCATTCTCTATTGCAGCTATAGCAAGTCTGTAATCAAAATGAATATCTGCAACAAGTGGTATTGATATCTGTTTTTTGATCTCTTTAATTGCACATGCAGCTTCCATAGTAGGAACTGCACATCTTATAATCTCACATCCTGCTACCATTAACTCTTTAATCTGTGCAACTGTTGCTTCAACATCTTCTGTCTTAGTATTAGTCATTGACTGAATCAGAATCGGATTACCACCGCCAATAACTCTGTTGCCAATTTTTATTACTTTTGTATTATCTCTATACATCTTCAATTACCTGCTCTCTTAGATATTGTGAACTACCCATCACCTATAGGTAATGGGTTTTACGTTCTAGCTTATAAAAGATTTCGCACATCATTAAACAGAACTAATACCATAATTATCATAAGTATAACCATTCCGATAAAATGTACAAGTCCTTCTTTTTCTCTATTTATTGGTTTACCTCTTACAAGTTCAATTAGTAAAAATACAAGTCTTCCTCCATCAAGTGCCGGTATAGGAAGCAGATTCATAACACCAAGGTTAGCACTTAATAGTATTGATAATTCTGCAAGATTAACAAGAACCATTAGTATTCCTTCTGATCTGCTCTGTTCTACAGTATTACCTATCATATTAACAATTCCAACCGGACCTGATACTTGATTGGCACTAACTTTACCTGTTACTAACATAGAAAGACTCTTTATTGTAACTTCAATCCAATATCTTACTTCGCTAAAACCATATCCTATAACTTTTATTGGACTTACTTTTTCTCTTGCACCACTAAGTAATATACCATATACATACCCTGATTGATCAACCATCTTTGGTGTAAGCGTTACAGTCTGTGTATTACCATCACGTTCTATTGTAAGTTCAAGTGCATTGCCATTGCATGCCTGAACTATAGGTGAGACGTCTTCATAACTTGTAAGTTCTTTACCATCAATAGCTTTGATTATATCACCGGTCATAATTCCTGCACTCTCTGCTGCACTATCTTTGGCAACAGACAATACTTCTATATTCTCGCCCATGCTTATACCCATCTGATATACTTTTTTCTCTACATATTCAGGCTCTATAATTGTTGTCTTTGTCTCTCCATCTGCTGTCGTATATGTAAGTTCAAGTGTCTTGCCCATATTAAGTTGTAAGTAAAGAGCATAATCTCTATAAAAAGTAATCTTCTTACCATTTACTTTAGTTATAATATCTCCTTCAGATAGTCCTGAGTCATATGCCGGAGTCCCTTGTGTAACACCGGCAACTTTACATGGATCATATCCAACATATCCTATTACAAAAAGTGCAAGCACAAATGCAAGTATAAAGTTAAATATAGGTCCTGCTGCTATCGTTGATATTCTAGCCCATACAGGCTTATTAACAAATGCTCTCTCTTCATTGATATTCTCTTCTGTATCTTCTCCAAGCATAACACATGAACCACCAAATGGAAGAAGCTTTAGACAATATTTCGTCTCTCCTTTTCCAAAGCTTATAAGTGTTGGTCCAAGTCCAAGTGTAAACTCTTTAACACATATTCCATTTGATTTTGCTATAATAAAATGACCAAATTCATGAAAAATCACTATAAGGCTTAATACAATAAGTGCAATAATAATATTCAAACTACCACCTGCTTTCAATTAATTCATATGTTGTCTTTTCTGTGTCTAATACTTCCTGTAAGGAAGGATTCTCTATCTTTTTAACATTATTCATAGCATATTCTATTATTCCTGTTATATCAAGATATCCTATCTTTCTATTAAGGAACTTACTTACTGCAAGCTCATTTGCTGCATTGAATACAGTTGGCAGATTACCACCTGCATTACCTGCCTGATATGCAAGTTTTAGACCTCTAAAGTTCTCCATATCCGGTTTTTCAAATGTAATCTTACCAAGTTCATAAAAGTCAAGTCTCTTTGAATCAAGATATGGTCTGTCTGGATAAAATAAAGCATATTGAATTGGAAGTCTCATATCCGGCGAACCAAGCTGTGCCATAACTGCACCATCTTTAAATTGCACCATTGAATGAATTATACTCTCTGGCTGTACAATTACCTGTACTTGATCATAAGTAACTCCAAAGAGCCACTTTGCTTCCATAACTTCAAGACCTTTATTAACCATTGTTGAAGAGTCTATCGTAATCTTTCTTCCCATTGCCCAGTTTGGATGTTTTAGTGCATCTTCAACTTGTATATTCTTCATCTGTTCTATAGTTCTTCCTCTAAATGGCCCACCTGATGCTGTCAGAAGAATCTTCTCTATTCTATTATGGTTTTCACCATTAAGTGCCTGGAATATAGCACTATGTTCACTATCTACCGGAAGAATATCTACTCCATATTCTTTCGCAAGTGGCATAATTATATGTCCGGCTGTTACAAGTGTCTCTTTATTAGCAAGTGCTATATCTTTCTTCGCTTTTATAGCTGCCACTGTTGGTCGAAGTCCTATCATTCCAACAATTGCTGTTACAACAGTATCACAATGTTCTAACGTTGCTGCTTCAATAAGCCCATCCATACCACTTACTACTTTTATATTATATAAAAGTGCTGTTTCTCTAAGCTCACTTACTTTTTTCTCATCACTAATACATACTAACTCTGGCTTGAATTCTTCCATCTGCTTTTTTAAAAGTTCTGTATTAGATCCTGCAGTCAATGCTACAATTTTAAGTTCACTACTATTTTTTCTCACGACATCAAGTGTCTGTGTTCCTATCGAACCTGTCGAACCTAAGACTGTCAAATTTCTCATCTTAAAGTTACCCTTCTTTCTATCTTAATAATATATCACATTATTAAGACATGCTTTTTTTATTCTTACTTTTTTCTATTTTTACTCTACTTCTATCATATTCATATAAGTTACACATTTATATAAATTGCTTATCTGTTAAAGTCCTATAACAGGAATGTTATCAAAAAATAAACTGCCGGTGCAGTAAATATTACGCTGTCAAATCTGTCAAGTATCCCACCATGACCTGGTATTAATTTACCATAATCTTTAATATCATAATTTCTCTTGATTCCTGATGCCGCAAGATCTCCAATTATTGCAAGTAATGCACCAAAACCACTAGTAACTGCGAATGCAAGACATGGATTAGCGAACATAGTAAGTTTATCTCTAAAAATATATGCATATACAGCACCTATGATAACAGCTCCAAGAACACCACCAACGCCACCTTCTATTGATTTGTTAGGGCTTAATACTGGTGCCATCTTATGCTTTCCAAATATCTTACTGAATATAAATTTACCAAATACATAAGCACATGTATCATTACCCCATGCACATATAAATGCAAGCCATACAATATATGCACCACCATCTAACATACGAATTCTATATATACATGATAACATTGCTGTAACATATATAAGCCCAAAGTTAGATATAATAGCCTGCTCTGCTTTATATTTTGGAAATGTAAGTACAAATATTGCCATACTCAATGCAAGTTCTGCAACTATCACCATAATAAGCAAGTCATCTCGCTTAAAATACAGACACATATAATATGCAACCGCTGCAAGATATCCTGTAATTCCCATAATATCCTTATTAATCTTAAATATTCTATATAATTCCATCATACCTACAAGTGACACAAATAACATTGCTGCCATAAGTACTGTATTACCTGCAAATACAGCTGCAATTGTAAGTATAATTAATATAATTCCACTAATTAGTCTTGTAACAAACATTCTATTTCTCCTTCACTTTTCCATATCTTCTGTCTCTTTTATTATATGCTTCAATGGCTTTTACCAATTCTTTTCTGTTAAAATCAGGCCATAAAACTTCCGGAAAATAGAATTCTGAATATGCCGACTGCCACATAAGGAAATTAGAAAGTCTCTGCTCTCCACTGGTTCTTATAATCATATCCGGATCTGGTATTCCTCTTGTATCGAGGTATGATGAAAATGTCTCTTCTGTAATATCACTTTCTTTTATAATGCCACTTGCAATATCTGCACTCATTCTACGCATGGCACGAACCATCTCATCACGACTTCCATAATTGATTGCAATCTGAAAATTAAGTCCGGTATTCTTAGATGACTCTTTCTCCAGCTTGTCTATCTGCTCTCTTATATCATCATCTAGTCCTGCTTTATCACCAAGTATTCTTACTTTCATATTATTCTTAGATGTTGTCTTAATGCAGTCTTTAAGATAATTTCTTAAAAGCTTCATTATTGCCTGCACTTCGTCAGAAGGTCTTTGCCAATTTTCTGTAGAAAACGCATATACTGTAAGATATTTTACTCCAATATTATATGCTTCTTCACATACAAGTTCGACAGCCTTGCTTCCCTGCATATGACCATAATTACGGGGCATAAGTCTCTTCTTCGCCCATCTTCCATTACCATCAAGTATAATAGCTATATGTTCAGGTACTCTCATACCTAATTCTTCATTATATGTATCCACACTATACCTCCGATTAATATATTTATCCAGATAATTATTATCAAGCAAAGACCTCCCCACTGTAATAATACGGGGAGGTCTTAATATATGGGCAATAACTATACTGTTAAAATCTCTTTTGATTTACTTTCAACTGATTTATCGATTTCAGCAATATATTTATCTGTAGCTTTTTGAACTTTATCTTCTAATTCTTTTAATTCATCTTCAGATATCTCATTACCCTTATTAGCTTTCTTGAAAGCGTCATTAGCATCACGTCTGATATTTCTAACAGCTACTTTTGCGCCTTCGCCTTTTTTCTTAACGTCTTTTACTAACTCTTTACGACGTTCTTCTGTTAATTCAGGGAATACGAGTCTGATAACTTTACCATCATTGCTTGGTGTAATTCCAAGTTCTGATGTCATTATTACTTTTTCAATCTCTTTAATTAAACTGCTTTCCCATGGCTGGATCTGAATCATTCTTGCTTCTGGAACAGTTATATTGGCTACCTGCTGAAGTGGAGTAGGTGAACCATAGTAATCTACTTTAAATTTATCAAGAAGATGTGGATTAGCACGTCCTGCTCTTATTGTAGCAAGTTCTCCATTTAAAGCATCTACTGATTTTGACATTTTTTCCTCATATATCTTAATATCCATATGATAAATTCCTCCTAATATGTGTTATATTTTAATGTTTTTTATTCTCTCAATATATTATGCAGATACTATTGTACCATTAAATTTGCCATTCATAGCATTAACAATGCTATTCTCTTCATTAAGGCTGAATACCCATAGAGGCATCTTGTTCTCCATGCACATAACTGATGCTGTCATATCAACTACTGCTAACTTCTGTTTTACAACATCATCAATTGATATCTCATCATACTTTTTAGCTGATGGATTAATCTTAGGATCGCTGTCATATACACCATCAATTGCTTTTGCAAGAAGAATCATGTCAGCATCAAGTTCAATTGCTCTTAATACAATTCCTGTATCTGTTGAGAAATAAGGATGTCCTGTACCGCCGGCAAGGAATACAACTGTACCTTTCTTAAATAATTCATTTGCTTTATCTTTTGAGAACATTGTTGTCATTGTTCCACATGCAAATGGTGTAAGAATCTCTGTTGACATTCCTACTGTTCTGAATATCTCAGAAACATATATACAGTTCATAACTGTTGCAAGCATTCCTATCTGATCGGCTTTTGTTCTGTCAATGCTCTCACTTGTACGTCCTCTCCAG
>SAMEA104315435__coassemble_786_pt1 | contig 19083 bp, 13 predicted proteins | sample SAMEA104315435__metabat2_low_PE_020 | metagenome-assembled genome bin SAMEA104315435 (sample SAMEA104315435) | gut metagenome | biome: Monkey gut; feature: monkey-associated habitat; material: faeces | place: China | collected 2013
TGCATGTTTTAAATCTCTGCTAATTTCCATATAACATACTTCGCCATCAACAACTTGTGTCCATTCATGACAAAATATAATATATGGAACGCCTTTACTGTTAACATAAAGTGTTCCATCAAGACTTTCATAATCTCTTGGTGTAACAGGTCCATCACTGTATAATTCAAATGGTCCCATTGGTGTCTTTGCTCTTAATATCTGAGTTCCACGGCACATATTCTCTGCTTTGAATGACGCAAACATATAATATTCTCCATTATATTCATGAACTTCAGGTGCCCAATAATGTCTGTCTGCCCAAAAGCCTTCCGGACGGTGAAATACTTCATACGGTCCATCAAATTCTTCAAGGTCTTTGCTCACATATACATCAAATCCATCAGCAAGTCCCCATACTGTTTCACCTCGTGAACCATACATATAATATTTGCCATCTTTTACAAGCACAAAAGGATCTCTTATATTAATATCTGTTCTCTTCATCCTAATACCTCCCACATACATTCAAGCAGATAATTGCCTTTTTTAAAAAATATAGTCTGAGAATACATAATTACTTACATCTATTCCAAGTTCTGTAAGCCTGATTCGATCGTCACTTCGCTCTATAAGTTTCTCATCTATATGTTTTTGCAAGATATCTCCATACACGTCATCTATAGTCTTGCCAAATTCCTCATAGAATGTTCTAACAGATACTCCTTCCATCATCCTAAGTCCAAGAAACATATATTCTTCCATCATATCTTGTTTCGTTAAAGATTCTACATTCTCATGTAGTCTGGTTATATCATCTCTTTTATCTGCTTTTTGCAATATATCAAAATATGTCTGAAAATCTGATATATTATTATATCTTGTTCCTTCAATATATGATGAAGCACCAATACCAAGTCCAATATATGATGTCCGCCTCCAATATGACATATTATGAATACATTCTCTGCCTGGCTTTGAATAGTTAGATATCTCATATCTCTCATATCCATTCTCATGAAGAACTCTCTTAGTATCATAATACATATCACGCTCTGCTGTCTCGTCAGGAAGTGGATTTTCCTTAGCAATTTCGACCATCTTTTTCATTGGTGTTCCGTCTTCAATTATAAGCGAATATGCAGATATATGTTCAGGATTAAGTTCAACAACTTTTTTTAGTGTATCTAAATATGTCTCTCTTGTCTGGTATGGCAATGCACTCATAAGATCTATATTAATATTATTATAATGTTTCTCTCTTGCCAGATAATAACTTTGCAAAAAATCTTCAAATGTATGAATTCTTCCAAGCATCTTAAGTTCCTTATCATTAGCAGACTGAAGTCCTATACTAAGCCTGTTAACTCCATATTGTCTATACATGTCAAGCTTATCTGCATTAAGTGTTCCCGGATTACATTCCATGCTAAATTCAATACATGATGACATATCGCAGTACTCGTTAAGCGATTGTAATATACTCTCCATAAGTTCAACTGGAAGAATGGATGGTGTTCCACCACCGATAAATATTGTCTTTAATTCTTTTTTATTAACATATTCACTTTCTATGCGCATCTCTTTAATTAATGATTCTGTATATTTTTTCATCATATCATAATCTGCCCTACATGATAAAAAATCACAATAATTACATTTACGCGCACAAAAAGGGATATGTATATATATCCCTAATTGCTCTTTTATCATATTAATATTCCTTTTAATCTCTACTTCTAATCAAGTTTTAAGACACTAATATCTTTTAATCTCTACTTCTCATCGAGTTTTAAAACACTCATAAATGCTTTCTGTGGTATCTCTACATTACCAACCTGGCGCATTCTCTTCTTACCTTCTTTTTGTTTTTCAAGAAGTTTCTTCTTACGTGAGATATCGCCGCCATAACATTTTGCAAGGACGTCTTTTCTAAGTGCTTTTACTGTCTCTCTTGCTATAACTTTACTTCCAATAGCTGCCTGTATTGGTATCTCAAAAAGATGTCTTGGTATCTCTTCTTTTAGTTTCTCGCACATCTTTCTTCCACGTTCGTAAGCTGTACTTGAATGTACAATGAATGAGAGTGCATCGACTTCTTCCTTATTAATAAGAATATCAAGTTTACACAGATCTGATTTTTCATAGCCTTTCATCTCATAATCAAAAGATGCATAACCTCTTGATCTTGATTTTAATGCGTCAAAGAAATCATATATTATCTCATTAAGTGGAAGTTCATATTTTAGTAATGCTCTTGTGTCTTCTATATATTCCATTCCAAGGTATGTTCCTCGTCTCTCTTCACATAATTGCATTATCGAACCAACAAATTCCTTAGTAACCATTATCTCTGCATTTACAATAGGCTCTTCCATGTGTTCTATCTCTGATGGATCTGGAAGATTTGATGGATTGGTAAGTTCTATCATCTCACCATCTGTCTTATATACATGATATATAACACCAGGAGCAGTTGTTACAAGATCAAGATTATATTCTCTCTCAAGTCTCTCCTGTATTATCTCAAGATGTAAAAGTCCAAGGAATCCACATCTAAAGCCAAATCCAAGTGCTACCGATGTCTCTGGTTCATAGTTAAGTGAAGCATCATTAAGCTGTAATTTTTCAAGTGCATCTTTAAGATCCTGATACTTAGCACTATCTGCCGGATATAATCCACAATATACCATTGAGTTAACTTTTTTATATCCTGGAAGTGGTTCGGCACATGGATTAAGTGCATCTGTAACTGTATCACCAACTGTAGTATCCCTTACATTCTTAATACTTGCTGTTATATATCCAACCATACCTGCTGATAATTCGTCACATGGTATGAACTGTCCCGGACCAAAATATCCAACTTCAACAACATCTGCTTCTGCTTTTGTTGCCATCATTCTGATTCTTGTTCCTTTTTTTACTGTACCTTCTTTAATACGACAGAATATAATAACTCCTTTATAAGAATCATATAATGAATCAAATATAAGAGCCTGAAGTGGTGCATTAGGATCTCCTGTCGGTGCCGGAATCTTTGTTACTATACTCTCTAATACTTCTTCTATATTAATACCATTCTTAGCTGATATTCTTGGTGCATCATGTGCTTCTATTCCTATTACGTCTTCTATCTCTTCTATTACTCTATCTGGATCTGCACTTGGAAGATCTATCTTGTTGATAACAGGGAAGACATCAAGATCGTGATCAAGTGCAAGATATACATTAGCAAGTGTCTGTGCTTCTACACCTTGTGCAGCATCTACAACAAGAATCGCACCATCACATGCAGCAAGGCTTCGTGATACTTCATAATTAAAATCTACGTGTCCCGGAGTATCAATAAGATTGAATACATACTCCTCACCATCCTGTGCATTGTATATTATACGGACTGTCTGTGCTTTAATTGTTATACCACGTTCTCTCTCAAGCTCCATATTATCAAGAACTTGTGACTGCATCTCTCTGCTTGTTAAAAGTCCTGTTTTTTCAATAATTCTATCCGCTAAAGTTGATTTTCCATGATCAATATGCGCGATAATACAAAAATTTCTGATTTTACTCTGTTCAATATGTGCCATATTATACTGCCACAGATATCTGTGACGTCTCCTTTCATCGTGTTTCTCATAGTTTTAGATTTATGCTAATTATAGCATATTGCTTATTATTTTGAAAGAATGATGAAAGCTATTTTTTGCTGAAATATTCTGATAATTTTTCAAGTTGAACAGGTTTTGCATATTTATATCCCTGTATATAATCAAAACCATGATCAATACTATATTTGCTATGTTCTTCATTCTCTACGCCTTCTACAAGCAATACAAATCCTTTTTTCTTAAATATACTTACTATACCATCTACAAGATCGTTCATTGTCGAATCGCTAATTGCACGATATAGTATACTTTTATCAAATTTTATTGTCATAAATGGAAAACTTACAATTCTCTCAAGATTAGAATATCCTGTTCCAAAATCATCAAGATAGAATTTCACACCTGCCTGATTAAGTTTTCTCATATTCTCAGATACAATCTCATAATTGCCACTCATCGTACTCTCAGTAAGTTCAAGCCTTATCTTCGAACTTGCTACTTTATTATCGTTAAGTATCTTCATAAGTTCTGTATAGAGATTCTCATCTTCCATCTCAACCGTTGAACAATTAATTGTTATTGCATCAAAATCATAAGTATTTGCAAGTTCATTAATCTCTTTACATACTTTATTAAGAATAATACATGTAAGTGCATGAATACATCCATTATGTTCTGCAAGTTCTATAAATTTATCAGGATATATTATTCTTCCATCCATCTTAAGACGCATAAGTGCTTCTGCTGTTCTGAATGTTCCTGTCGATATACTGTAAATTGGCTGTGCATAACATATAACTCTCTCATCTTCAAGATCCATCTTATTTCTTATGTCAACAAGCATATTCTCAATCGCATACTCTTCTTTGAATTGTTCATAATCTTTATCTTTACATACATACTTTTCATTCTCATAGTTATTATGCATCTTTTTTATCATATAATCATAGAACACTTTTAACATATGCATATTATTAACATACGGAGTATTCTCCATTACTAACATCTTAAAATCTGTATGCAGTACTGAATTCTTATATGGAAGACCCTCTGCAAGAATATTATATACCTGTTCAACATATCCTTGTACTTTGTCTTTTTCACCACTTTTTATGAATACTATGAATTCTTTATCGCTAATTATATAATTATGCATTTTTATTGATACATGTTCTATTTGACGGCTTTTAGTAGATAATGCATATTTACGCTGATTATAAAAATCAATCTCACCGTCAACACGAAACTGCGTCATCTTAACATAGATAATCGTATATTTTTTGTGAAGGTATATCGCATCTAGAAATCTCGTCTCAAAAGAGTATTCATTCTGGCATCCTGCAATCTCATTGTATGGATTACTATGAAAAAGTATATAAAATATAACAAATGGAAAGACATATGTAGCACTTGAGAATACACAAGTCTCACGAACATACCATTGTAACATAAGTAATATTGTATCTAATGGAGATAGAATTGCTACTCCGATTTTTACAATTCTTGACATATTACGCCTGCCTATTATCCATGTAGACCATGAATATAGACTGTCAAGTATTCCAAATATAAGATAACTGTAGAAATAATCTGTAAGTATTATACTTGTTCCATCATAAGCATACATTTTTCCTGCAAGTATCCCATATCCCATATATATACAATAACCAAGATCATATATAAGTTCTGTTATCATAATATATCTGAATTTTATTTTTAACTCAGGTGATAATAATAATACATAATTAAATATAAGATTCAATATAATAAGATAGTTAAACATAAAAAGTGCACATATAATATTAAAGAGTATAGAATCAAACTCTTCAGGTTCTCTCGTAATTCCTATTATAGTTATACTAAGAACAATCTGTAATACTGACATTACCATTCCTGCACAATCTATATGATAGATTCTGGTTCTTCTTGGTTTTGTATAAATCATTGCAGTTAATATCAAAATTGCAATAACAAGAAATACATATTCTGTTATTATATTTACATCATAATTCATAATTACCTCCACGAGTTTAGCTATACTATACATTGTTTTTCGGAAAGTTTTGTTAATTATATAACCGCAGCTAATATATGCATACTTAAGCACTTTTTCTTTACTATATCTATTTATACAATTTTTATCTATACTATATACCGTCAATTTTACTATTCTTCGCATAAAATAAAGACAATGCACATATTCATTATGATTACAATCATATTCTATGTTTATTGTCTTTATTATTTTTTTATATTATTTTTTATTTTTTAAAAAATAATCTATTTAGACTCGATCTTATCTATAAGTTCTCTCGCCTTTACTGCAATATTTTCTAATATATCAACATTAGATTCTTCTGCTTCAAATGTCTCATTAGAATGTGCTGATACTTCCTGTGATATTGCTGATATTGTATATACTGAATCAACAATTTCTTTATTAGCCTTCTCTAACTCTTTAATATGCTCTGTAAGTTTATCAACATTATCTCTTATTGCAAATGTATTATTCTCTATGTGTTTAAAGCTTTCTGCTGTATTCTTGGTCGATACTTTTTCTGTGCTTATTCCATCTATCATCTGTCTTGTATTATTAACTACATCGCTAATAGCTCCTGACACATTATCAATAAGTGTTGTTATACTTACTGTTGCTTCTGTTGTCTGTGATGCCATATTAGATATCTCTGTTGCAACTACCGAGAATCCTCTTCCTGCTTCTCCGGCTCTTGCCGCTTCAATACTGGCATTAAGTGCAAGCAGGCTTGTCTGTGACGCAATTCCACTTATAAGTTCTACTATTGTATTCATCTCTTCTATATATTTATCAAGTGTCTCTAATTTTTCTGTAATATATGCACCCTTTTGAACTGATTCTTCAACTTCTGTTACGAGAACACTAACTTCTTTACTTCCTTTTTCAAGTATCTCTAATGTATGTGCCATATTATCGCTTATATCACTTGCTTCCTGATCCACAAGAGCTACTTTTTTCTGTATCTCTTCTGTCTGAAGTGTCTGTGTCTGAACTGCGTTAGCTGTATCTGTTGCACCATGCGTAAGTTCTTTCATAGCTTCTTTAGTCTTTTCAGCTGATTCTAATAACTGCTCTGTACTTGAATACATATATGAAACTCCCTGTCTCATTGTATCAGCTATCTCACTTTCTTCTTTCATAAGTCGTTCAGCTTCATTCTTGGCTTCTGCCGCCTCAGCTATTCTCGCCTGTGAATTCTTATTAAGTCTGTTTACAACAAAATATGACATAAGACATGCTAATATAATTACTGTCATCTGTATCATGCCTGAGCTTTTGTCCACATAACCAAGCTTACCTGTTATTTCTCCACCTACGACACTTATAAGATTGACAAGTATAACACCTATATTAATCTTTATCGCATATTTCGAATCATTATATACGCTTATAGCAAGTATCATTGGGATTACATATACATATATCATCGCATTAGTTGTTGTGAACATTACGAATGTATATAATACTGCAAATCCACTAGCCACAAGATGTTTTATCATAATATTCTCAGGATCTTTTCTCCAATAAGCAATCTCCATAGCCGGTGATATAAGTGCCAATAGAATTACTAATATTGCATATGCAACGCTCCTGTTGCCTAGGACTGCCTCTCCGATAAAAGTTACTACATAGACAAGTGCAATTAATATATGTGCCGACATGGCTGTTGTATTATTGCTTGCTAATTCAGACTTTTCTTTATACTCTTTGTTCATAAAAAATAAGTGCCCCCTTTTGTTTTTTACTATTCTTTAATTTAAATCTACTGCTCGTTATATCGTCATAGTATTTTTGTAAAACAAGAGTGAAGCACTTATTATTTTTCATTAATCTATTGTATTCTTCATTCGTTTTTCAAGCTATCTTTAGTATTCTTCATTTATTCTGCAAGCTATCTGCTCTTATATTGCTCTTAAGATATAATCTGTAATATATCAATAATCGCTTCCATAATATTTTTCATTTTTTTATTTTTTTACAATTATTTTTTCTATTCAAAAATCTTCCAAATTCCATCTTTCCCTTATTTTAAGCGACTTACAGCGCTTTTTCTGTTTTTAAAAAACACTCTTCCCCCCCTTAGATCCCCCCCAAAAAGGGGGGGGATTTTTTTTTCATCCGATAATAAAATACTATTTGCTATAAAGCTGACGAGCTTTAAAACATATACTTATATAAGAGTTTTTTTGTTTTGGAGGATTGTAAATGACTCGAATGAATTTAAAAAAATATGTAAAAATGGCAAACAAAGCTTATATTGCTGTTGCACTATCTATTGTTGTCACAACAGGAAGTATATCTTTGGTAACTTTTGCCCAAAACCCAACCGCACCTGTGCAAACCAATATATATAATATCATTGGTGATGCTGCGTATTATGGAATAATATGTAATAAGCTAAGTGTCAATGCCGACATGGAATCTAATTTTGCTTCCGATCATGTTATATTTGCAGGTCAGGCAGATTCCGGCAACAGCACAGGTAAATTCACAAATGTAGGTGGAACTATCTATATGAAAGAACTCACTTCGGGTACTATCCAGCTCTATCCTACTAATAACCTTGTCGTAGGTACTAATTATACTATTGACGGAACAAATCTTACATTTGAAAATGGTTCAAGAATTCTTCTTGCCAATTCATCAGGCGTTAATGTTGCATTTGACCCAGATTATATGAATGTTGATGCCACTATTGACGAAGTATCTGATTCAGTTAATGAATATACTGCAGACGATACAACTGAAGGCGCAGTTGTATCTCTGTCAGATATGAATAATGCTGTTATCGATGTAAGAAATTGTGCAGACTCAATCTGTACAGTATATGTTCCATTAAGTCAATACAAATGTATTCAACCAGGTGGACTAAAGTTTTACAAAAATGATAATCAGGCAATTATCATAAAACTTGTTAATGACGGTGCAGTCACTTATGTTAACGATGAAGTTACCAATCTTGTTACTGAAAATGTCTATATCAATAGATATTTTATAAATGGTACTAATTCAGCAAGTGATAATGCACTTAACTCAGATACTATCATATGGAATCTGAGTGACTTCAACGATACTATTATCACAATCTCCGAAGGATGTGGTATATTCGTTGCACCAGAAGCCAATATCGCACTTGGTGGATGTGGTCGTGGACATATAGTAAGTAAATTCTTCACTAATTCAGGTAATGAATGGCACTTTTTATCTGATAACTTAAGTGAAGAAACTTCTACTCTTCCTACTGAGACTACTACCGAAGAAGTTACTACTACTCCGGTTACTGTTCCTGAGACCACTACCGAAGAAGTTACTACTACTCCGGTTACTGTTCCTGAGACCACTACTGAAGAAGTTACTACTACTCCAGTTACTGTTCCTGAGACCACTACTGAAGAAGTTACTACTACTCCGGTTACTGTTCCTGAGACTACTACTGAAGAAGTTACTACTACTCCGGTTACTGTTCCTGAGACTACTACCGAAGAAGTTACTACTACTCCAGTTACTGTTCCTGAGACTACTACTGAAGAAGTTACTACTGCTCCGGTTACTGTTCCTGAGACTACAAAGCCTCATCATACTGAACCTGAGACTACAAAACCTCATCATACCGAACCTGAGACTACAAAGCCTCATCATACTGAACCTGAGACTACAAAACCTCATCATACTGAACCTGAGACTACAAAGCCTCATCATACTGAACCTGAGACAGTCACTAGAACTACAGAGGAAGAGACTACTACTAAAGTTCCAGAAATAACAAGTACACCTTACGAAGAAGAAAATACCACTACAGAAGAAGTTACTACTAAAAAGCCAACTGGTATTCTTGGAACTGAAATAGTAAAAGAAACTACCACTAATAATCCTACTAAAAAAGGTGAAGTTCTGGGTATGGAAATTGTAAAAGAAAAGAAACCGGAAGTACTTGCCAGTGAAGAAATTAATACTGGCGATACACACAATATACTTTTCTTAGGAGCAGTTTCATTATCATCACTTGTAACACTTATAGCCTGTACATTAGGCAAATTAAAGAAAAAGTAATAAAAACAAATAACAAATAATAGAATTAATATTTTACCAATCTGTTCTATTAAGCCCTAATTAAAAAGCAGATGCTAACAATCCTAGTCAGTTGTTAAGCATCTGCTTTTTTATATTTTTTAGTATCACATTAATATTTTTCTTAATACTTTTTAACACTCTTCATTTTCGCCTTGTGCTTTTTTATATGCCTGTTTATATTCATACATACTCTTATCAGCCATCTTGTAGGCATCCCATATAGTAATATCTTCTAGCTTTTCTTTACTCTTATATCCAAATGATACTGATATTTTATATTCTCTTGTAGTATTCTCATTATTTTTTCTGATCTCTTCTTGTAATCCTCTAATCAGATTAGCTATCTTATTCTCATCGCAACTGTTAATAAGTCCTATAAACTCATCGCCACCCATTCGTCCAAAAAATCCATATTTTTCAAATGTTTTATTAGCTATTGTAGCAAAATCAACTAAAAGACTATCACCTGTTGCATGTCCATATGTATCATTTATATTTTTAAAATTATTAAGATCAAAATTAAATATTGTATATTCATCTACATTATCATTATACTCACTAAACATATCCTCACATCTTGCTCTGTTTGGCACTCCTGTAAGCACATCCGTATACGCAATATGCATAAGTGTCTGTTTCTCTATATTCTCATGAAAACTTCTAACCATTCTCACTACATACATTGCAAACATTGACACAATAAAGACTACTATTCCTATAGGAAGTATACTAACTGTCATTCCCTTAAAAAAGCCACTCAGATACTTTTCGCCATTAAATCTTATAAGTTCAAGAATTAACACAATTAGTACAAACAATATACCTTTTAAGAGTATTCCCTCTGATGAATCCTTATTTCTTCTCCATTGTAAGAAACTTACTGTTATAGTTACAAAGAATACAATTACTGCCAATGTATGATATGCTGTTAAAAATTCCGGTAAATGTGCAATATTCGTAATGTCACATATAATACTTGTCAAGATAAATATTATCGTCATTATTATAAGTCCACCTAGAGGTATCTTGACTTTTCGTTCATAGTGAAGTTCATATATGAATATAAGGAAAAATAGTAACAAAAAATCTAATGACAAAAACTCTATATATCCTATAACTCTATAATTAGTGACAAACAACTGTATAATACCTGTCGTTGCCATAACCCATAGTGCTGAAGATATCGCTATGCATGCCATCCATCCCATTGTTCTATATTCTCTTGATAAATCTCCAAAGATTACTATAACTCCGATTAGCATAATACCAATCCCAAGCATAAATATTGATGTTACAATCTGTAAAAAAGATCTTTGTATAAAATTCTCTATAATCCCAAGCTGACTCTGGAAATTAATATTAGGTATTGTCGTAAACGCATTCTGCTCTGTAACATAGAGCTTAATTATAAGATGTTTGCCCTGATAATTCTGTGGAAGACTTATAAAATGAGTTCCACTTCCTGTCATCTTTCCATTCTGAATATATTGATCACCAAAACTATATATAAGTTCATCATCCATATATGCATGAATAACACAATGATATACTTTAAATTCAACCATAGCACCAACTATATCACTTTGCGGCATCGGAATATCTAAAGTAACTTTATCACCTATACTCACTGTGCCAAATTTGAATGAATTAATATTAACATGCTCATATATCTCTCCATTATGTTCAACATTAACATCTGTACCTATATCTATATTATCTCTTATACCATCATTAATCACAGATATATATATTGTATAAAGGATTATCAAAAAAAATATAAAAATAGCTATTCTTACATATCTATTAATAAACTTTTTTCGTCTTATCTTTATCATTATGTTTTCCCCCTATATCATTATCAGATATATTGTTCTGTAAACATATCTTAAGTGCTATTCCCATCTGTATTACTACAAAACTTACTACAAATAAGTCAGTAACTTCTATAATATTCAGTTACTGACTCTTAGTATTCTTATTATATTATCGGCATCTGATATCTACAAATATTCTTCTTTATCATTTCTTAATACTAAAATGCTTTTTTTAACAAAGTTTCATTCTCTATTCTGCGATAATTATCTCTTTTGCATAAGGAAGTGTCTCTATCCATTCACAGAATGTATGCCACTCATCAAGCTTATGATTTCTTCTTGAAAAATATATATTAACAAGTGTCTCATAGTTAAATGTACATGTTCTCATCTGATTATAACTTGATGGCAGAAGCTGAATAAGATCATACCAATACTTCTTATCTTTTGTCTCAACATATTTAAGTCTTATGCTTTCAAGATATTCAATCATATTATTCATAGCTCTTAATGATTCTTCTGTAAGATGATCATGACTGAAATCTTCTATATCAAAAGGTTTTGAATGAATCTTATGCATTGTGCTTGTTGAATTAGCTACTGTTGCAACCTTATAAGTATCATATTCTTTCCACCAGTACATTGGTGCTGTTATATCGCATGACACAAGAATCTGTCTCATAAACTTTCTATGATCACTTCCTGCTTTTCTAAGCCTTTTTGCAAGATCTATGTCATTATCGCCAAATACAAAGTTACCATCCTCATCAACATAGCTATCCATTCTAGCCCAGCTATTGAGTGGATTTCTTGCACCTCGCATTGCATTTTCAAAATTCATTACACTATCTCTTTCTATTTTTAACATATGTTACTGCTGCCCAAAATATATTATATATTCTAAACAGTCTCTCCTTCCCTTAGCTTTCATATACGATTAATCTAATCATTCTCATAATAATTAGTCTGATTTTGTCAAAAACAACTAGATATCATCTTTTAATATTCTTATAAGCAATTATTATTCTTATAAGCAATTGTCTTACTTATGTAATCACTTCTGATTATCTACTATAAAATCTACAATTATCTGAACAGTCTCCTTAATCTGATCAATGCTGCTTAATGCATCTTTGCTGTCATCTTTTTGTACTCCATAGCATCCAAAACCTGAATGATTACCATTTTCTATTACTTTTGTAATTGCATCCTCCGGAAGATTATCAGAATTCTTCTCAAGCTTATCCATATTAAGAATTCCATCCTTATCACCATATACACTAAGTACTTTAAGCCCTCTATTTTTAAGATTTGCTGTTGAATATGATGCTAATAGTATTATTCCATCATATTTTGCTGCATTATCACTAATATAAGTCGCTGCCATTGCTCCACCTAGCGAGTGTCCTGCAAGATACCAATGATTAATATTAGTAAATTCTTCCTGTCCTATAATATCATCTGCTGCATCTTTATCAAAAAATGCAAGATGATATGGCATATCACATATTATGCAATATATTCCTCTTTCTGCAAGCATCTTCATTAATGGAGCATATGCTGAAGCTTCTATCTTCGCTCCCGGATAAAATATAATTCCGGTATCACTTGGTCTCTTTGGAACAAAGTAAATCTTATTACCTTTTGTAAACACATCTGCTCCTGTATCGCTTACAAAATATTCCTGACCATCCATTGTTGTCTTATAATAATCAGAAACATAAATATTAAAGGCTACAACTCCTAACAGTACAATCAAAACCAATATCGCTATTATCTTTAATCCAAGATATTTTTTATTAAACTGCTTCTTTGTCTTCTTCTGTCTGTCCATAATCTTATCCTCCATATTTACTTTATTAATTTTATTACAGCAGGCTCATATTGACAAGCCATAATTATCTTTTTCCAAAACAAGTCATAAAATCTGTATTCATTTTGCAAAAACCATATCAAAGATATCGGCAAGTATATCCATAGAATTACAGACTTCCTGTTTTGTATTTGTCTGAAATCCCGCTTCTATAAGCATTGAACGTGGTTTTAAATGCAACACATATCTGTATCCTTTTATATATATCTTTCTAAACACGTTAGGATAATATTCTTCTGCTTTTATTTTCAACTGAAAACTTGTTGCCAGATTGTCTTCTATGTATGGATTATACAGATATTCTATATTTCCCAATTTATTGGTATAACTTATTCCATTAAAAAACATAACTGGTGCTACTGTCTGACCGGCAACATCCGTAGTTATATGCTTAGACTCATCGCCAATGCCATCTCTGTGCAGATCTATTACTATCTCAATTGTCGGATTATCTTCAATTATCTTCTTTGCACCTTCACTTGCAAGCGTATATGCATTATTTCTGTCAAGAATACCATCTACATAATCATATATACTTCTGTCATGGATGACATTATATCCTTTTTTAGTGAGTAGTTCTGTAAGATAATCCCCAACTCCGACTATCCCTGTAGTAATATCATTAACATCTGAATCAGCAAAGAACTCTTGTGAATGTGTATGTAAAATAAGAATCTGTGGTACTTTTGGATTCTTATCTATTGTCAAATCTTTTGCAAGAAATTTTTCTCCATTGAGTAATTCGTCAGAAAGCATCGTTGTACTGTCTACTGTATAAAAAGTATTATACAGGTAATTATAATCTTTTAACTGTTCATCTGTAAATGTTTTTGTTCCAATAGCCAAAGTCTCTTCTGATTCATCATATACATCATTATCAGTTTCTTCTGTACTTTCATTCTCACTATTTTTTGATATACATCCTTCATCTTTAGTATTGTCAACTCCACTATCATTATCTTTACTAGTACTATCTTTGCCATTATCTTTGCTTATCTCTCTGTTGTTATCTTCATTTTGCTCTTTTTCATTCTCAGCTTCTGTTAACATCTCATAAAATGGATCGCTTTGCCACTTCTTATCACTATTTTTGTCTTTTTCAACATAATCATATACCAATTCCGTACTTGCTATTTCACTATCAGTATTGTTATTTGCCCTGACTAACTCATAATTAGTTTCATACAGAATAAGTGCTACATCAAGAAATCTATTTACCGAAGGGCACAAGAGCAAGGCAATAACAAACATTTTGCCAATTTTTTTCTTTCCAGACATACACAATACCTCCGTAGTTAATACTATTCAGATATTATTTTTTTATTCCGGACATACCATTAATCGCCTCAGATAGTGTATAACTTACTCTTTTTATATAATCATCTATATCTTTAGGTGTGACATACATATTCTCGCTATAATCATCTATATATTTCTTCAATTCTTTTGCATCTTCATCACTGCTTATCTTACTTATCGCATCATATACTATCGTTCCTGCATCTATCACAGTCGGAACTCCAATTGCAATCACCGGCACTCCAAGAACCTCTTTATTAACTTTCTTTCTTCTGTTCATAACTCCGGAACCGGGTGCAATCCCTGTATCAGTTATCTGAATTGTTCTTCCAAGGCGTTCCATACGCCTAGCTGCAAGTGCATCAATAACAATTACAAGATCCGGATGTGTCATTGCAACAATCCCCTGCAGCACTTCTGCAGATTCCATACCTGTCTTTGCCATTACATTAGGAACAATCGCACTTATTATATATTCTGCATCTTCATCTATATTTCTTGTAATTCTAAGATTGGACACAGTTACCGGTCCAAGTGCATCTGGCATAGCATCATGGTTACCAAGACCTGCTACAAGAATATGTCTTATATTATTGTACATCGAAAGCATACTGATAATTGCTTTTTTTAACTCCTCTGATACATTTATATGATAACTCTCTTCATTACTATCTATAAGCGATGCCGCCTCGATTGTTATATATCTTCCTTTTTGTTTACCAAGTCTTTTTGCTGCTGTATCACTAATTATCTGTACATCTGTTATCTTAATATCTTTCTCTTTTAGGTTCTTTTCTTCTATCTTAATCCCACTCATATACTCTTCTTCAGGTTCTGCTATCTCACTTGATTCAAGTATAAGATCTGTTCTTAACCTTATAAAATCTTCACATTCTACATTAAACATCTTTACCTCTTATCATTTATTCAAAAATTCTTATCAACTACCGTCTTCTTGTTATGTCATTTCTTAAGACATAACATAATCGGTTATATACTTTCTTATGCATCATATTTATACATCATCCTTATACATTATCTCCATAATTCAATTATCTATACACTTATATCATCTGTTTAGCACAACAATCCTAGGCTACTAGTTTTTATTGAAAAAATTTGGAAAAGTGTTGACATATTTGAGGCATTAGTATAGAATAATGTAGTATGTTTACATCAGAACGTCCGTGTCCGATTCTAATGTAAATTTAATCAATTAACCATTATATTATTTTTATTTGGAGGTGTACGGATTGGCTAACATTAAATCAGCTAAGAAGAGAATTTTAGTTAACGAAACTAAAGCTGCTAGAAATAAAGCAATCAAATCAAGAGTTAAAACTGCTGTGAAGAAAGTAGATACAGCTGTTGAAGCAAAGGATAAAGCTACAGCAGAAAGCGCATTAATCAATGCAATTTCAGAGATCAACAAAGCAACTTCTAAAGGTATTTACCACAAGAATACAGCTGCTAGAAAAGTATCTCGTTTAACAAAAGCAGTTAACAATATAGCTTAATTATCAAATATTATTTTCGTTAAACCCAACGAATATTTGAACAGGCTGAACATATTATATATGTTCAGCCTGTTTTATGTTGCTTAATTAAAAGTTTCTTAATTTGTTTTAAAAACTCCCCAATTGTTTTAAACTTCTTAATTGTTTTAAAAGCTCCCCAATTGTTTTAAGCTTCTTAATTGTTTTAAAAATTTCCTAATTACCCAAAAAATCCCTAATCGCTATTTTATAAGCAATTAGGGATTTTTTAATCATATACTAGCACTTTGAACTATATTTAATAATAAGCATCTCAACTCCAAGCACATCTGTCATCTTACCACTTTTTATAAGAGTTTCTGTCTCTATACAATCTTCAATAGCCATCTTTAGTTGCTCTGTTGTAAAACGTGAACATTGACTTTGAAGCTTTGGTACTGCGAAAGGTGCCGCCTGAGCTTTTTTTGCTATCTCACTTTTATCATTGTGAAGCCTTGTCATCTCTTTTACAATAAGAAGCTGATTAAACTGTCTTGCTATCAGAAATAGAATCTTAAGTGGTGGTTCTTTTAACTTAAGAAGATCATCATATAATGCAAGTGCTTTCTGCTGCTCTCTCTTTGCAATACTCTCAACCATGAGAAATATCTTACCTGTAACTTCAACAACTACTACTGCATCTATATCTTCTCTTGTGATCTCATCTCTTCCAAGTGTATATGCAGTAAGTTTTTCAAGTTCAGACATCAGATTATCCATATTACTTCCTGCTGTTTCAAGCAGATATCTCACATTAGATACAAGCATCTTTTTACCAACTGAATTAAGATATTTACCTATCCATACCTCAAGTGCATCTTCTTTTTGAATACCAAATTCAACTACAAGTCCATTTTTATTAACTGCTTTATACAGTCTGTTTCTCTTGTCTATCTCATTTTCAATAAACACTATTATAGTAGATTCACATATATTATTAACATAATCTGCTATCTTCTCTTTAGATTCTTTAAAGAATCCACTGTTTTCAACTATTATAAGTCTATTATCTGCAAAGAAAGGAAGTGTCTCGGCAGTGTCTACTATCTTTATCTCATCTATATCTTTACCTTCAAAGTAAGAATAATTCATTGTATCATTCTCATCATTAAGAATAGCTTTTTTTAATCTGTTCTTATATGAACGCTTCAGATAATTTTCTTCACCATAGAGGAGATAAACATTTTTAAAGTTCTTTTCTTTTATATCTTTTTCCAGTAATTTCACTGTTTTCACCCCGTTTATTTTTTCTAATCTTTATTAATTATATCTGTACTTTCCTTTCTTTGCAATGTATTTTGTATTACTTAACGCCAGCTTGTCTCTTATATACTATAACAGATATAACAGCTGCAATAAGTTCAGTTACCGGAAATGCAATCCATACTCCTATCTCTGAATTCATAATTCTGCTTAATATAAATGCAAGAGGTATTACAACAATTATATATCTTACAAGCGATATCCAAAGTGACGGCATCCCTTTTCCAAGGCCTTCAAGTACACCACATATAGTTACTGATACAGCTGATATAATAAACCCAAGACTAATTATCCTTAATGCACTACTTCCTATTAATATAGTCTGTGGATTCTTAGAAAATATTGACATAAGAGGTTTTGGAATTACAAAACATAATATAGTTCCAACAAGCATTATTAATGCCGCCATCACAAGTGCTGTCTGTGATATCTTTCTAACTCTCTCTTTCTCACCTGCTCCATAATTATATCCAACAAGAGGTCTTATTCCCTGTATTATTCCGCTTGATGGAAGATATATGAATGACTGAAGTTTATAATATGCACCAAATACAAGTACATACGCATCGCCATATATTGCAAGAATTCCATTAATTACTGATAGTAATACTGATGAAAGTGCAAGATTAAGTGTCGCCGGTATACCTACTGAATATAGTTTCCCCCATATCTCACTATTCCATTCTATAGATCTAACTTTTATTCTCACTGGTAATGGTTTTACTATATAGAATACTATATAACTTATAAGTGTAAGCACCTGTCCAATACCAGTTGCCCATGCAGCTCCGGCAATTCCCATCTTTGCAAATGGTCCTACTCCAAATATAAGAATTGGATCAAGGATAATATTAGCTATAAATCCTGTAAGCATACATATCATTGTCTCTTTCATTCTTCCTACAGACTGAAATACTTTTTCAATTGCAATCTCAACTGTTATTACTGCTGAAAATAGAAATGCTATTCTTGCATATCTGATTCCCAAAATTATTACTGACTCATTAGTTGTAAACATACTTATGTATCTTGGAAATATAAGATTACATATAAGCATTATAAGTATTCCATGTATAAGACTTAATCCCATTCCTATACTTGTTGCTTTATCTGCTTTTTCCTGTTCTTTCGCTCCAAGATAGTATGCTATAAGTGCATTAATTCCAACTCCGAATCCTACAGATATTGCTGTTATTGTTATCTGTACCGGATATACAAGTGACAATGCTGTTATTGCATCTTCACTTAACTTTGCCACGAAAAAACTGTCAACGATATTGAACAAAGAATTAACAAGCATTGACAGAACCATCGGTAATGACATTGATAATACCAGTGGCAGTATCTTCTTTTCTTTCATAAAAGTTTGTTCCATTTTTTTCACTCCATATCTTTTATTTTCAATATTATTGCTTACAAGAATTTCACAATAAGAATTCTCAGAGCTTTTTTGCAAAAAAAAGACTATACATCGTGTTATTTATCTCAGAAATAACCAAATGTATAGCCTTTGGACAAAAAAGTATTAATTTGACATACTCACTTATTATACTCTACAAATTAGAAAATAGCAACTACTTTTTGCAAAATATTATTTTTT
>SAMEA104315435__coassemble_790_pt1 | contig 18971 bp, 14 predicted proteins | sample SAMEA104315435__metabat2_low_PE_020 | metagenome-assembled genome bin SAMEA104315435 (sample SAMEA104315435) | gut metagenome | biome: Monkey gut; feature: monkey-associated habitat; material: faeces | place: China | collected 2013
ATTATTGATAAAGTGAAAGCTGCCGGACTGCGGGAGCCTGAGTTTATTGGTGGCGAAGTTGATTTGCGTATCAATATTTATCGAGGTCAGGTTGACGGCACTGTTGTTGACCTCAATGCCCCCAATACCGCCGTTAAACCGCCGATAAACCGCCGGGAAACCGCCGATAAAGTGCCGACAAATGAACAGGAACAGCAAATTTATAAGTATGTATCGGAAAATGTAGGCATTACAACGGCACAGGCGATGAAACTTCTTGGCATCAAACAGCGTAGAACCAGAGAAATACTGGTTAAAATGGTTGAAAACGGTTGGTTGAGAAAAGAAGGTGCTTCAAGAAGCACAATATATGTAAAAAATACGGAAGGGAGATAATGCAGCATGGATACAGACAAAGTAATACAAGACTTAAACCGCAGATTCGCTGCACCTCTGCTGGAGTTTTATCAGCGTCGTATTATCTTCTGGTACGATGAAGATAAGGAATTTGAGGATAAGCTGGATGAAGTGGTTCTGGAAAATGCAAAGGTGATTGCGCTGACCGGAAATAATGCGTTTTCTGTGAAGAAACTGCTTTCGGTAGATGATTTGACCACAAACTATCTGGTTTACAGTCCGTGTGTCTACAACCGCCCGGATGATAACTGGCTTCTGGATGTGGAGCTTTACAGTGAGGAGTTCCGGGCAGACCTGATTTCCATCTGGATGGATGAGATGGGTCTTACATCGAATCCGGCCATGCGAAAGCAGGTCAAGAATTACCGTGCTTATTTCAATGCGAAAGACCGTCGGTTGAAAGTCAGCACACAGAATAAAGTTCCGGCAACGCCTGCACAGCTGCACATGGCTGTCATGGCGGCAATCTGCGGATTGAAAGCTGCACAGCCGAATATGATTCTCCGCAGTGTGTTCCGTGCCGGACTGGATTTGAAGAACAATACTGTTTATCAGGATTTTGTAAAATATCATGCAGATGGTGCATTTTGGGCGATGGTTCGTCAGGGTTGCGGATTTGTGGAGGAAGAACCAGACCTCGGACGACTGGCAATTCATTTGTTGTTGACTGCCGCTACCCGTACCATGCGGCAGGAGTATCTTGCCGGATTGGATGGATTCATTTCCATGCCGCACCAGGCATATTGCTATGATTTTATTTCTGAATGGCTTCATAGTGAGGACATTCAGCAGTTATATGATGTGGCACGGTATGTTGAGGATGAAGCCCGTCTGCATCAGCGCTTTGAAAAGCTGACTGTTGACGATTTGGCAGGAACGGAATGCTTCCCGTGCATCAACGAAGTGATTCTGACAAAGCTGATGACAGAGATCAGCGACCATATCATTGATGTGGATACCATAACTTCTACCGTTGAAAAGCGGAGAACCTGTGCGTGGTATGAACCGTTTGAAAATTTCTATGATGGTATCTTGCAAGTGGCGAATATGCAGAGCTTCTTCAAGGAACACTCTGCCGGATTCCATACCGCAGAAGCAAAAGGCATCTGGAAAGAATACACGGAAAGCTACTATCAGATGGATACCTATTATCGCTTATTCCATCTGAGCTTCCAAAAGAGCCTGGAAACTTCCAATATCTTGCTTGACGATTTGTTCAAGCACGTTGTCGATAAGGTGGAAGGACTCTATACGCATTGGTTCTTAGGTGAACTGGGTAACAACTGGTCAGATGTATGTGCGGATGAACTGGCAACCTACGGCAAGGTTTTGGAAGTGCCACAGCAGGAAGAATTTTACCGTTCCCGCATTAAGACTTCGGATACCAAGGTATTCGTGATTATTTCGGATGCCATGCGTTATGAAGTGGCGGCTGCAATGGCAGACCAGCTCCAGAGAGAAACACAGAGCAAGGTTTCCATCAGTAGTATGCAAAGCATCTTCCCGTCTATCACAAAGTTTGGTATGGCAGCGTTATTGCCACATAAAGAACTGACGGTAGAAGTTCGGAACGATGTTTTGACGGTTCTGGCAGATGGTCAGTCTACGGCAAGCACTTACCGGGATAAGGTTCTGAAAACAGAAGATCCGGCAAGTGTGGCTTTGAAATACAATGACATCATTGCCATGAAACGAGCAGAACGAAGTGCGCTGGTAAAGGGCATGGATGTAGTTTACATTTATCATGATACCATTGATGAAGCGAGCCATACTTCTGATACCGCTGTTTTTTCTGCCTGTGATAAGGCAATTTCAGAATTGAAAAACCTTGTGCGTATTATTGTAAATGAATTTGGTGGCACGAATATTCTAATTACGGCTGACCATGGATTTCTTTATACATACAGTCCGCTGACTGAGGATGACAAGGTAGACAAGACCAGCTTTAACGGTATGGATGTGGAATATGGCAGACGCTATGCAATCATGCAGAAAGGCGCACAGCCGAACTATTTGTTGCCTGTGAAGTTTCTGGGCGGTAAAACAGAATTTGATGGATTTGCACCGAGAGAAAGTATTCGTATCAAGATGAATGGCGGTGGCATGAACTTTGTGCATGGTGGTATCAGCTTGCAGGAAATGGTTGTTCCAGTGATTGAATACCACTATCTCCGCAATGATTCTATGGAATACAAGCGCAATAAAAAGAAATATGATACCAAGCCGGTAACAGTCAATCTGTTGTCTGCAAACCGTAAAATCAGCAATATGATTTTCTCATTGAACTTCTATCAGAAGGATGCAGTCAGTGCAAATCGTGAGGCGGCTACCTATCAGGTTTACTTTACGGATGAGAACGGAAAACAGATTAGTGACGTTCAAAAGATTATTGCAGATAAGACCAGCGACAACGGTGCAGAAAGAACTTTCCGCTGCCAGTTTAATCTAAAGTCTTTGAAATACAATAATACAGATGTATATTATTTAGTAATTGAAAATGAAGATAAAAAGAGTACTCAGATACCGCAACGTGAATCATTCCAGATTGACATTGCCTTTGCAGTGGATGAGTTTGATTTCTTTAGTTAATACTGCAGGAGGAAAGAAAGATGGAGCAATTTACAGAGGGTGAAAGTACCCGTGAAGAAATAAAGAACAAGCTCCGTCAGAACTTTGACGGTAAGATTGTTCGGAAAGACCTGACAAAGAAAATCAAGGAAGGGGCGAATGTTCCAGTTTATGTTCTCGAGTTTCTATTAGGTCAGTATTGTAGCTCAGACGATGAAACGGTCATTGAAAAAGGTGTACAGAATGTGAAGCGTATTCTTGCTGATAACTTTGTGCGCCCGGATGAATCACAGAAGATTTTGTCTCAGTTACGAAAGAAAGGCAGTCACACGATCATTGATATGGTGACTGTCCGATTGGATATGAAAAAGGACTGCTTTTTTGCAGAGTTTTCCAATTTAGGAGTTGGTAATGTACCGATTGCTGACGAATACCCAGAGAAATTTGATCGTCTGCTCTGTGGTGGTATCTGGTGTATTATTCAGCTGGATTATGAGGTTGAGGGCGACAATAACTTTGGCATTGAGGATATTGATGGAAATCCGCTTCGTTCCAAACAGAAGAAGCAGAAAGATATTTCTCCGATTAGCATCCGTAAGCTGACACCGATCCAGATGCCGCATATTGATATTGATGAGCTGAAGCAGGGGCGAAAAGCATTTACGAAAGATGAATGGTTGGATATTCTTCTCCGTTCTATTGGCATGGAGCCGGATGAATTTACATACCGTGAGAAATGGCTGCTCTTAACTCGTATGATTCCATTGGTTGAGAACAATTTTAATCTTTGTGAACTGGGACCAAGAAGCACTGGTAAATCTCATCTCTACAAAGAGATTTCTCCGAATAGTATCTTGATTTCTGGAGGACAGACGACAGTTGCAAATCTTTTTTACAATATGGGACGTAAAACAGTCGGCTTGGTTGGCTTGTGGGATTGTGTTGCTTTTGATGAAGTGGCAGGTATCAAGTTCAAGGATAAAGATGGTATCCAGATTATGAAAGACTATATGGCATCCGGTTCTTTTGCTCGTGGCAAAGAAGAAAAGGCTGCTACTGCTTCTATGGTATTTGTAGGAAATATCAATCAGAGCGTGGATGTGCTGTTGAAAACATCTAGTTTGTTTGCTCCTTTTCCGCAAGAAATGGGAACAGACACGGCATTTCTTGACCGTATGCACTGTTATCTTCCGGGCTGGGAGATACCGAAGTTCAGACCGGAGCATTTTACCGATGATTATGGTTTTATCAGTGATTATCTGGCTGAATTTATCCGGGAACTTCGTAAGGAACAGTATAGTGATGCACTTGACCACTATTTCCGCTTGGGAAGAAATCTGAATCAACGTGATACGATTGCAGTCCGCCGTATGGTAGACGGTTATCTGAAGTTGATGTATCCGAATGGTGAATTTACCAAAGAGGAACTAGAAGAAGTTATTCAGATTGCATTGGAAATGCGTCGCCGTGTCAAAGAACAGTTGAAAAAATTGGGAGGCATGGAGTTTTACGATGTGAACTTCTCCTATATCGACTTGGAGGATATGTCAGAACATTATGTTTCTGTACCGGAGCAAGGCGGCGGTAAACTGATACCTGACGGAATGTGCAATCCGGGACAGGTTTACACTGTATCCAGAGGTAAAAGCGGCATGATTGGTGTGTTCCGCCTAGAGAGTCAGATGCTTCCGGGTAATGGCAAGATTGAACGAACAGGTTTAGGCAGTGATTCTAAGTGCAAGGAAGCAGTGAACACTGCATTTAACTATTTGAAAGCAAATGGCAACCGGATCAGTGGATCTATCAGTACATTGACCAAAGATTATATTATCAACTATCAGGATTTACAGGGTATTGGCATGACCGAACAGTTGGCACTTTCTACGTTAATTGCCCTTTGTTCGATTGCACTGGGAAAACCAGTGGTTGGCAATCTGGCAATCTTGGGAGATATTACAATCAGCGGCACGATGATAAAGGTGGATGAACTTGCAAATACACTTCAAGTGTGCCTAGATAGTGGCGCAAAGAAGGTGCTGATTCCGAGTACCTCATTTGTGGATTTTGCAAGCGTTCCGTCTGAATTGATGAGCGCATTTCAGCTGATTCCGTACCAGAGTGCGGAGGATGCGGTATTTAAGGCATTGGGGGTAGAGTGATTGAAGAAAGACTTAATTGAACTTATAGATTCACGAAAAGAAATAGAAAAGATGTTCCATCCGTTTGATGGCGGCATGGGAACATCATTTGAACGGATCAGTGATGTGCCTGAATTTCAAAATTGGCTTCAAGAAATAAAATTGGAATTACAGGGAATTTATGATCGAACTCATGACACTTTTGTGTGGGAAACTATCAATTTGTGTGGCAAGCGTCTGGATGATTTTACGGAGAAAAAGTATTTTATTGAGCTTGTCGGAAAACTTCAGGCTATTAGAAAAAATATTGATAAATATTATCCAGACGAAAAGAAAGAGGCAGAATTGTCACACTCACAAGGAGGTGTTTCTGGTATGAAAAAGAAACCGCTTATTTTTATAAGTCATTCTTCTAAGAATAAGGATCAAGTTGCAAAAATTGCGGACTTACTTCGTTCAATCAATTTAAGCCCTCGTAGAGATATTTTTTGCAGTTCCCTTCCGGGATATGGAATACCAAATGGAGCCAATATTTTTGACTTTTTAAGGGAACGGTTCCTCAATTATGACTTACATATTATTTTCGTACATTCGCCAGAATATTACGAAAGTCCAGTCAGCTTAAATGAAATGGGGGCAGCATGGGTACTAAGAGCCAATGCAACGTCGATGCTTCTTCCTGGCTTTGATTTTTCTGGAATGAAAGGTGTAATTGGAAGTGACTGCATTGCTATTAAGTTGGATGGTGATCGTTCAGAAGTAAAAGATCGCCTGAATCAGTTGAGACGGGAATTAGAATCAGAATTTGATATTTCGGATAATGAAGATATTATTTGGGAAGAAGCAAGGGACAAGTTTATCAGTGAAATAAATGGCGATGTATCAGCCCAAAATGAGAATATCAGTGCTGCACCTGCCTTAATTACAGAAGAAATGAAGCAACTTCTTAAAAAAGTGGCAGTTGCACCGGGAGGGCAGATTCTGATAACTTCAGATTTGGAATCAGGTACATATATTCAGATTGGCAGCGAAGTAGTTGCTAAGGAATATCCAGATAGACGTGAATATGCTGTTTGGGAAGAAGCCCTTAATGCTTGTTTGCAAGCAAAATATATTGAAAGAAAAAGCGAAGCAATTTGTGTAATTACGAATGCTGGCTATAAAGCAGTTGAGTAGCAAATGACACGACAAGAAGTGTTTAACTGGTGCGGGCAGCAATACGGTACAGAGCCAGAATACCCGTGGGATGACTGGAATGTTGTTCTGCGCCACACAGACAATCAAAAGTGGTATGGCTTGATAATGGAAGTCGGAAGAGATAAATTGGGACTTTCCGGGGATGGCGAAGTTGATATTCTGAATGTGAAAAGGTAAATATCACGGACGGAGAACACATTGAAATCCTCTGGAAGTCCAAATAATCCAGTATTTATGCGGGTTTCCGGGGACGGAAATTTATTTTTTGACTTTGATTGACAGGATGGGATGAGCTTGGAAGAATAGTAATTCCAAAAGAAATCCGCCGTATTTTTAGAATAAAAGAAGGCGATTCGCTTGAGATATTCACATCTCATAATGGCGAGATAATACTTAAGAAATATTCACCATTCGAAGAACTTGAAGACTTTGCACAGGCATATTGTGATGCAATCTGGCAAAATACCGGTAACATAGCTATAGTGACAGATAAAGAGAGATATATTGCATGTAGTGGAAAAAAAGACATAAAAGATAAAAGTATAAGTACAACATTAGAAAAAGTAATCGATGAGAGAGGCAGGATGGCAGGTTATAGAGGTGATAGCAGTTTCTTAAATCTTATTGAAGATGATGATATAACAGCAGAAGCAGTAGCACCTATTATCAGTGCAGGAGATGCAGTTGGTGCAGTAATTGTGCTTAATAAAGATAATGGAAAGAAATTTGGCGATGTAGAGAATAAGATGGTACAGATAGCGGCAAGTTTTCTTGGTAAACATCTTGAATAATTAATACTGCTGTTAAACTGAAACTATTCAATTACTTTTGTTAACACCACCCGAATTATATAGAATAGATAGTCATATTATTACGTCAAAAACCGTCAAAAAACATCAGAAGATATGCTAATAAATATGGGACTTGGATACTAGTAAATGGTACTTTAGTATCATAAAGTATATAGAAAAAAATAAGGTTGATAATGAATATACACACAAAATGATGTTCACTATATAATTTTGATACAATTGCTGTTTCACTTTTAAAAAAAAATGCCTAAACCACGCAAAAATACGCAAAATTCCTTGACAAACCTAGGCAAAACGTATATAAAAGAAAGTGAAGGTAATAGTTCAAAGCCTAATGGACGAGTACTTTTAAAGCCATAAAGGCACATAAAATTATATGATAATCATTAAGAGGAGGAGTCATCCATGAACAAAGCAGAATTAGTTGATGCTATCGCAGAAAAGACAGAATTATCAAAAAAAGATTCAGAAAAAGCTTTAAAAGCTTTTACAGAAGTAGTTGCTGATGAATTAGCAAAAGGTGGAAAGATCCAGTTAGTTGGTTTCGGTACATTTGAAGTAGCTGAAAGAGCTGCAAGAGAAGGAAGAAACCCAAGAAATGGTGAAACAATGAGCATCCCAGCTTCAAAGGCTCCAAAGTTCAAAGCTGGTAAAGCATTAAAAGATTCAGTAAATGCATAATTAGTTAGTAAAAAGTAATATACACATTAATATGTGTTACTGATTAAACTGCCACATCATAATATATGGTGCGGCAGTTTTTTACTATATAAAAAAATATAATTGCAAGAAGGAGAAAAAATATGAGATTAGATAAATATTTGAAAGTATCAAGACTTATAAAGCGTAGAACAGTAGCCAACGAAGCCTGTGATGGTGGAAGAGTTCTTGTAAATGATAAAGTTGCAAAAGCATCAGTTAATGTAAAAGTAGGTGATATAATAGAGATTCAGTTTGGTAACAAGTCAACTAAAGTTGAAGTTACTAATATTCAGGATTCTATTAAGAAAGAAGATGCAAAAGAGATGTTTAAATACTTATAAGGATTTAGAATGTTAGAATTAACACAATAATATCGTTCATATAAGTGCCTGCTTTGGCATACTATATACTGCATATTGATGTAATATAATATATCAGGTGATTGCAAAACACAATTATTAATGCGTAGTATATAGATAGGGAGTGTGTATATGGAAGAGCGAATTGTGTCTAAGAACCATAAGATTACGATAAATAGCAGAAAAAATGGAACGATAAGTGGTGTTAATGATGTAATATCATTTGATACAGAGAAGATAATTCTAGATACAATAGGAGGAATTCTCACAATAAGAGGTCAGAAACTCCATGTAAAGCGACTGTCAGTTGAAAAAGGCGAGGTTGATATTGAAGGGATAGTAGATGGATTCGGTTATAAAGAACAGGGAAAACCTGAGAAAAATAATCAGTCAGTAATGAAAAAATTGTTTGGATAGCCAGATGATACGAGAAGAACTAGAACTGATGGCAGCAGCATTTTTTAACGGGGCAGTGATGTGGGGGATCTATGACATAATCAGGATAAAACGCAGAGTGTTTACGACAGGAATAATACTCTCTGTGGCAGAGGATATAATATACAGTATAATTCTTGCGTTTACAATATTTAGAATAATATACATATATAATTCAGGCTATGTGCGTATATTTGCACTTGTTGCAACTTATATGGGCATTGGCATGTTTGAAATCTTTGCAGGAAAATTTATAGTAGAATACGGTTCAAGATTACTTAACATAATCCGAATTAATATTATGAAGGTATTAAAAAGATTAATTAAAAGTATAAGAAAAGTAATAAAACTGCTGCGAAGGTTTTTACCGCAAAGATAACATAGCAGCTTAGGAGGCAGAAGGAAATGGCACGTAAAAACAAAACATCTAATAAATTTAACAGTATATGTATAATAGTGATTCTTCTTGTATTTAGTGGAACTATGATGTTTAAGATGATAGAGACTAATCAGAAGAATTATGACTATAAAAGTGAAGAAGAAAGATTAAAAGCAGAGATAAGCGAGCAGGAAGCCAAAAAAGAGCAGCTTGCAGAACTTGAAGAAGAGATGAAGACACTCAAATACGTTGAAAAAGTCGCAAGAGAGAAGCTTGGACTTATGTATCCTGATGAGATAATATTTAGACAGGATGATAATAACTAAAAACCAGGATATGATATCTAAAAGACGCAGAAACAGTAGCTTTTACGACAAGTCATATAGGGGTGGAAGTTAGTTTTACAAATGAGGAAAAAGTAATAATCAAAAAAATAAAAAAAGTAGTTGACAAGTCGAGCTGATATTTGCTATAATACGACTTGTCAGTTTTGGCGGAATAGCTCAGTTGGCTAGAGCACACGGTTCATACCCGTGGTGTCGTTGGTTCGAATCCAATTTCCGCTACTGAATAGACCGGTAGGTATTGACCTGCCGGTTTTTTTTATCTGTTTCTCTGTAAAGTATAGTTCTAGAAAGCATATATCAGTCATAAATTACACCCGTTCAAAATATATATAGAATAGGAATTTGCGAATATAGAGTAGAGAACTTCGAGTATACAATAGGAGTGGGTGTGATGAGACATATAATTGGAACATTTAGAAGAAATGGAGTATTAGATAACAACTGTGATATAGACAGAAAGTTTGAGAATGAGAGACTAAGACATGCAGGTGAGAGTCTAAAAGTGCTTGGTGATACATACAGAGAACTTGATATGCTTAGAAAAGATGCAAAGATAAGCAGAGGGCGTGATGCAGCAGTGAGCCAGCTATATGATATGTCAGATGTGTTCAATGAGTATTCAGGTGCAAGGTGTGAGAAAGTAACAATATCCGGGAAGAAATATACCAGGCTTACATTGGCGATGCATAGACGAGGAATAAGTGCAGATAATATAACACTTGTTAAAAAACGTGATAAATACTATGAAGTAAGTCTTAATGCAAAGATAGTAAAGACTTCATGTGCAACTGCAAAAGAACTTGCTGATATAATAAGTGTATGTTTGGAGAGAAGATTTATTCCAGATGAAGCATCAAGACATGTAATTAACAGAGAGTTTAACAGATATGTATTCATAGAAGAAGCACCATACAGAACAATACATGGTGTCGCACGATGCAAAAAAAGTGAAAGTGATGTGTCAGGGGACAACTTCTCGGTATGCACACCTGACAGTATAAGAACTGTTATGTGTTTAAGTGATGGAATGGGGAGTGGCAGGATAGCAAATTGCGAGAGTGAGATAATGATAGAACTCATGGAGAGATTTATGGAAGCAGGATTTATGGAGACAACAGCGATTAAGATGATTAATCTTGCATTTGCAACAGAGAATTACAACGCAAGACCGCTTACTATGGACGTAGCAGTGATAGACAGGTACAATGGGCAGATGAAACTAATAAAGCTTGGAGCAGCACCGACATTCATAAAGAGAGCGAATACTAAAGATGTTGAGATAGTATACTCATCTTCAATGCCGGCAGGAGTATTCGAGAGAGCAGACATAGAAGAGACTAGTACAAGCCTTAGCGATGGGGATATGGTAATAATGGTTAGTGATGGAATAATAGATGCCATTAAGAGCGATAATAAGGAAGAATATCTTCAAGGTATGATAGCAGCGATGGAAGTCAGTAATCCTAAGATATTTGCAGACCGCCTGCTAAGAGGAGTAACATTAAACAGTGATATGATAAAAGATGATATGACTATAATAACAACAGGTATATGGAGCCGAGATACGAAAAACTTGATTTTGACATAAAAATTAAGTATTATGTAGAATGTTGATTGTCAGATAAGCGAGAAGCATATGATGGCAGAGTTAAGTATAAGGTTAGAATGATAAAACATAGTAACACATATACAGATGATATTATTAAAAAAGTGCGTAAGCGTAAGTATTGAGTTAAACTAATAAAATGGAGTAACACCTATGCAGATGATATTACCAAATTGGTATACAAATGTAACTATTAAGTTAAATTGATAAAATAGAATGCCACATATATAGATAATATTATCAAATTGCCAATAAGTACGCAGATAGAAGAATAAAACCGAAGAATACATAGTAAAATGAGAGGTGATATACTTGAAAGAAAAAGTTTTTGCATATATTAGAAAAAACAGACTTATACAAGAAGGAGACAACATCGTGGTAGGATTATCAGGTGGTGCAGATTCGGTAAGTCTGTTTTATATTCTTAGAGAATATAAAAAAATGGTGCAATTTAAGCTGTATGCTGTCCACATTAATCACAACATTCGTGGAGAAGAGGCACTAAGAGATGAGAAGTATGTGGAAAAGATATGCGAAGAAGAAAATGTACCACTTTTTATTTTTTCATGCGATGTGACAGGAATTGCAAAGAAGAACAGATTAAGTGTCGAAGAGGCAGGACGAATTATAAGATATGAGAAATTCAGAGAAGTGCTTATTGCACATGGTGGTGGCAAGATAGCAGTTGCACATCATATGAATGATCAGGCAGAGACTATAATGTTCAACATGATAAGAGGCAGTGGAATAAAAGGAATTGGTGGAATGAATCCTGCTAATGGTGATATTATCCGCCCGCTTCTATGCGTTAAGAGAGCTGAGATTGAAGAATATCTGTCATCAATAGGGAGAGAATATTGTACTGACAGCACCAATCTTCACGATGATTATATGCGCAATAGATTAAGACTTAAGCTTATACCATATATAGAAGAGAATATTAATGCTAATTTTGTTGAGAATATTAATGAGATGGCACAAATTTTGAGAGAAACAGATGATTTCATGGCTGATTGTACCGATAAAATATATGGTGATTCGCTCATTGAAAAAGAAGATAAAAAAGTTATACTTGATACTAAGATATTAAGAACTGCTCATCCTGCGATAGTGAAAAGAGTGATAAGAAAGTCATTCCTAGAAGCAGGAATGGGACTTAAAGATGTAACTAAGACACATACAGAAGACGTTGCAGCACTTATAACAAAGACTACCGGCAAAAGTGTGATGCTTCCGCTTGGATATAGAGCTGTCAATGAATATGAGCGACTTATTATTGCAAAAGAAAGTATTAAAGAGAAAACTGTAATTGGTAAAGTAGTGCCGATAGACATTGATTTGACAGGATATAATGTTAATGCAATACCTACAAAAGAGATAAAGACAGCACATACTGACATAGCCACAAGTGGTCTTAATGCCAATACAATGCCTACAAAAGAGATAAAAATAGCACATACTGACACAATTACGAGTGGTTCTAATACCAAGGTAATGCTGACAGAAGACAAAGCAATAATATATAATGAACCATATACGAAGACAGTTATTAAGCTATGGTTAGAAGAATGGAATAATAATCAAAAAATATCATCAAATGACTATACGAAAATGTTTGATTATGATAGAATAAGTGGTAATTTGCAGATTCGTGCCAGACAAAGTGGGGATTATCTGATCATAGATAAATCAGGCAAAAAGAAAACGCTTAAAGCCTATTATATAGATGAAAAAATACCCAGAGATAAGAGAGACACAACACTTGTAATAGCAGAAGGTAACAGTGTGTTGTGGGTCTTAGGACACAGAATCAGTGAAAAATATAAAATCAGCGCAGACACAAAGACAGTTCTGTGCATCAGTATTATGGAGGATTTAGAAAATGGCTGACATTAGAGTTCTATTATCAGAAGAACAGATTGATAAAAGAGTAAGAGAGGTTGCTGCGTTAATAAACAAAGATTATGCAGGCAAATCCGTACATCTTATCTGTGTTTTAAAAGGAAGCATATTCTTTACATGTGAACTTGCAAAAAGACTTGATATGCCTGTAACTATTGACTTTATGCAGGTATCAAGCTATGGCAGCGATACAGTATCAAGCGGAGTTATTAATATAAAAAAAGAGCTTGATGAGTCAATTGAAGGAAAAAATGCAATAATTATCGAAGACATAATTGATTCAGGTAATACACTTTACTATTTAAGAGAACTTTTATTAAAGAGAAATCCTGAGAGTCTTAAGATATGTACATTACTTGATAAGCCAGACAGACGAGTAAAAGATGTAAAAGTAGATTATGTATGTTTTGAGATACCGGATGAATTTGTTGTCGGATATGGACTTGATTATGATCAGAAATATAGAAATCTTTCATATGTTGGAGTTGTTGAGAATCTTGATTAAAAAAGATTTTTTAAAGTATGCATAAGAGGACAGTTAATAAGACATTGAGCTGAAGATAATAACGAGAGGAGGTGTGGCTGTTGAAAAAACAGTCATTTAGAGGAATTGGTTTTTATATTGCATTTTTAGTAATACTTGGAATTGCATATTATTTTGCAAAGACAACAGTTGACAGCAGATATGATTATACTTATGAACAGTTTATAAAAGCACTTGATGATAAAGAAGTAACTGCTGTAACAATTAAACAGAATAGGGAAGTTCCAACAGGACAGGTACTTGTCAAATTAAAGGGAAGTAATGATTATAGGAAGTTCTATGTAACAGATACAGGTGATATTGAAAAACTACTTGAGAAGGAATATGATATATATCCTCAGGTAACAGATGTGCCAAGGGATAGTAAATTCCTTACAACGATACTTCCACTTATAATATCTGTACTGTTCATTGTTGTAATAATAGCAATGATGAATAACAGAGCTGCAAACTCAGGCGGAACTAATGCAAAGATGATGAATTTTGGCAAGAGTCGTGCGAGAATGTTCAATGCAGCACAAGGCAAGAATGTTACATTTAAGAATGTAGCAGGTCTTCAGGAAGAAAAAGAAGAACTTACAGAGATAGTAGATTTCTTAAAGAATCCTAAGAAGTATATACAGCTTGGAGCAAGAATTCCAAAAGGTGTACTTCTTGTTGGACCTCCTGGAACAGGTAAGACACTTCTTGCAAAAGCAGTAGCAGGAGAAGCAGGAGTTCCATTTTTCAGTATATCAGGTTCAGATTTTGTTGAGATGTTCGTTGGTGTTGGTGCATCACGAGTAAGAGATCTTTTTGAAGATGCCAAGAAGAATGCCCCATGTATTGTATTTATCGATGAGATTGATGCAGTAGCAAGAAGACGAGGAACAGGCATGGGCGGTGGACATGATGAAAGAGAGCAGACACTCAATCAGTTACTTGTAGAGATGGATGGTTTTGGTGTTAATGAAGGAATTATCGTAATGTCAGCGACTAACAGAGTTGATATTCTTGATCCAGCTATACTTAGACCGGGAAGATTTGACAGAAAAGTAGCAGTAGGAAGACCTGATGTAAAAGGAAGAAGAGAGATACTTGAAGTACATGCAAAAGGTAAGCCACTTGCTGATGATGTGGATCTTGATAAAATAGCACAGACAACTGTAGGATTCACAGGAGCAGATCTTGAGAACCTTATGAATGAAGCAGCAATATACGCAGCTAAGAATGGCAATCTTTTTATAAAACAGGAAGATATCAACAGATCATTTATTAAAGTTGGAATCGGTGCTGAGAAGAAGAGCCGAGTTATATCAGACAAAGAGAAGAAAATTACAGCATACCATGAAGCAGGTCATGCAATACTGTTCCATGTTCTTCCAGATGTCGGACCGGTACACACAGTATCAATAATTCCTACAGGTGTAGGAGCAGCAGGATATACAATGCCACTCCCTGAAAAAGATGAGATGTTTAATACAAAAGGCAAGATGCTTCAGAATATCATAGTAAGCCTTGGAGGGCGTATTGCAGAAGAGCTTATATTCGATGATATTACAACAGGAGCGTCACAGGATATTAAGAGTGCTACAAGTACAGCGAGAGCCATGGTAACAGAATATGGCTTTTCAGATAAAGTAGGTCTTCTTAATTACAATAATGATGACGATGAAGTATTCATTGGAAGAGACCTTGCGCATACAAGAAATTATGGCGAAGGTGTTCAGTCAATTATTGATGAAGAAGTTAAGAATATCGTTGATGATTGTTACAAAAAAGCAAAAGATATCATAATGGAAAATATTGATGTACTTCACAAATGTGCAGATCTTCTTATGGAAAAAGAGAAAATTAACCAGGAAGAATTTGAAGCTTTGTTCGAAAGTACTAAGGAATAGTACTAATGACCGGTGATTTAGAATTGCCGGTCATTTTTATGACAATTTATTATCAAAAATTACGTTCGAAAAAGTGCTGGCTGTATAAACTGATGTTAAAAAGCCCAAAAAAAACTAAAAAATATGGTAAACTTTGTGCAGACTTATCGGTTTCCCTTTGTTATAATTAAGAACGTAAAAACCCCCCCAATACATTATATAGTTTTTGCTACACCCCATAAGAAACGAAATACCTTCTCCTAAAAAAGACAGCAGATCGCAGGCTGTCTTTTTTACTGTCTATTTATCTAGCAAGTATCAAGTATGCATTTAAAAATCTCACAAGGAAAGTTTACGAAGCTACAAGAGGCTTAATATATATCAACAAAAACACGCTCGCGCTAAGTGTCCATCGTAACGGTACTAAGTTCGCCACACGTCTTTAACGTGTAGCTTACTAAGTGCCGACGATTACCACATTGTTTTCTTTTGATATATATTAAGCCTCTTGTAGCTGATATACGTTTTCTAGAGATTTTTAAATGAATTGTTGGCTTACGTTCTAGCTTATAAAACTGGAGAGTAAAAAATATCAACCTATTGGAGTATTATAAAACCCATGTTTTGGATAATGTAAAGCAGTGATTATAAAATTATATATTTGGGTTAGAATACTAGATTTGAGCAAAATATACTATGCAATAATGACATATAGAATTGTTCTAAAATCTAAGCGAAAGAGTAGCTGCGAAACTCAGGAAAATGTAAATTGGATTGCCAGAGTATAAATGGTATCAAAAGAAAACAATGTGGTAATCGTCGGCACTTAGTGCGTTGGAAGGCAAAGCCTTACAACAAACTTAGTACCGTTACGATGTACACTTAGCGCAAGCGTGTTTTTGTTGATACTATTTATACTCTGGCAATCTTGGATAACATATATTGGAGTTTCGCCTGTATATATTTTTTAAAAATCAATAATTGTATATTTTGGATAAATGTATCATAATAAATAGTAATGCGAAATAGTTACCATTTTGGGTTTGATTATAAAAGAAATTCTTAAGCAGTCGATAATTATTATGTCATTGATACATAATAATATCAGTGCATTATGTATCAGGTTAATGAAGGAGGGTTCTCTAAGTGGAGATTATAAAAAGATCAGACAAACTATTAGAGATGGAAAGAAAACAACTTTATATATCCAATGTAAAGCCAATACTTAATCAAAGAGCATTGTTTAGTGATGGAACAATGGCATATCGTAATCCACCACAGCCACTTAAAGGTGATAAAGTTACAATAAGATTCAGAACAGCCAAGTACAATGTTGATCAGGTTACACTCGTAGTATGCGATGACAGACATGTTATGAAAAGGGCATATTCTGATGATTGGTTTGATTATTATGAGACAGAGATAGAAGTTGGAGATGAACCGGTTGTATATTATTTTGAGATAATTCTTGGTGCAATTGTGTATTACTATAATCAGATAGGAGCATCAAGTTCACTTAATCAATATTACAACTTTAAGATAATTCCGGGCTTTGTTGTGCCAGATTGGATGCAAGGTAGCGTAATATATCAGATATACGTTGACAGATTTTGTAATGGTGATGAGAAAAACGATGTTACAGACAGAGAATATATCTATATAGGACAGCCGGTACACAAAGAAAAAGACTGGAATGCATATCCATGGCAGATGGATGTTGGACACTTTTATGGCGGAGATCTGAAAGGAGTTCAGGATAAACTTGACTACCTTAAAGAACTTGGTGTTGATGTTATATATTTTAATCCATTATTTGTATCACCATCTAATCATAAATATGATAGCCAGGACTATGATTATATAGATCCACATATCGGAGTTATTGTCGATGATGGTGGTAAGGAACTTGAAGAAGGAGATTATGACAATACGCATGCGAGTAAGTATATAAAGCGAGTTGCTAATCTTAAGAATCTCATAGCAAGTAATGCTTTTTTTGCCAATTTTGTAACTGAAGTTCACAAAAGAGGAATGAAAGTAATTCTTGATGGTGTATTTAATCACTGTGGCTCATTTAATAAATGGATGGACAGAGAGAGAATATACGAGAATCAATCAGAATTTGAAAAAGGTGCATTTATAACAAAAGATAGTCCGTATGTTGGATATTTTAATTTTTTTGCAGATGAATGGCCATATAATCATAAATACGATGGATGGTGGGGACATGATACACTTCCTAAACTTAATTATGAGAATTCCAAGGAATTGCATGATTATATTATAAACGTAGGTAAAAAATGGGTATCACCACCATACAATATAGATGGTTGGCGACTTGATGTGGCGGCAGATCTTGGACACTCACAGGAATACAATCATCAGTTTTGGCGTGATTTTAGAGATGCAGTTAAAAGTGCCAATCCGAATGCAGTAATACTTGCAGAACATTATGGAGATGCGTATGACTGGCTTCAGGGTGGAGAATGGGATACAGTAATGAATTATGATGCATTCATGGAACCGGTCACATGGTTTTTAACAGGTATGGAGAAGCACAGCGATGAGTATGTAGGCCCACTTCTTGGTAATAATGAGCATTTCTTTAATACAATGGCTCATCATATGTCACGAATGGGATTTCAGAGCATGAGTATAGCTATGAATGAATTATCTAATCATGACCATTCACGTTTTTTAACAAGAACTAATCATACAGTAGGACGTGTTAATACACATGGAAGTGAAGCTGCGTCTAATGGAATTAATAAAGGAATATTCAAAGAAGCGATTGTTATGCAGATGACATGGCCTGGTGCACCAACTATATATTATGGTGATGAAGCCGGTGTATGCGGTTGGACTGATCCGGATAACAGACGAACTTATCCATGGGGACATGAAGATATGGAGCTTCTTGAATTCCACAGAGATATAATTAAGCTTCATAAAGCTAATCCTGCTCTTATGAGAGGCTCATATAAGGCACTTTATGGTTCACAGAATGTAATAAGTTATGGGCGATTTGTGGATGATAATCTTATAGTCATAGCGATTAATAATAGCTTATATGAGGTTACAATAACTATTCCGGTCTGGGAGATAGGAATACATGATGGTGATAAAATAGAGAGAATATTGCTTACAACGCAGGATGGATATAATCTTGGCAAGACATTCTATGATGCACCTAATGGACGACTTACAGTAACATTAGAACCAATTCAGGCAGCGATATTTAGAAGAGTATATTGCTAAAATAAAAAAAATTAAAAAAAAATAAAAAAAGTACTTGCTTTATTCAACGCTTTATGGTATAAATATATCTTGTCAGGTGAAAACAGCTGATGTGTCTAATTCACTTTTTATTTTTTGATTATAATAAAAAGTCCTTATTGAGTATTTATTTGTGAATTAGGCAATTAATGGATGGATTCCCGAGCGGCCAAAGGGGGCAGACTGTAAATCTGTTGACTTCGTCTTCGAAGGTTCGAATCCTTCTCCATCCATTTGATGCCGGCGTGGCGGAATAGGCAGACGCACAGGACTTAAAATCCTGCGGGACTAATCTCCCATACCGGTTCGACTCCGGTCGCCGGCATTGATAGAATATATAACTTTTGAATCCTTTTTGTATATTTTGTTTATATGTTGTATTTTATTAAGTAGTAGGCCCAGATAGCTCAGTCGGTAGAGCAGAGGACTGAAAATCCTCGTGTCGCTGGTT
>SAMEA104315435__coassemble_814_pt1 | contig 18037 bp, 16 predicted proteins | sample SAMEA104315435__metabat2_low_PE_020 | metagenome-assembled genome bin SAMEA104315435 (sample SAMEA104315435) | gut metagenome | biome: Monkey gut; feature: monkey-associated habitat; material: faeces | place: China | collected 2013
TTCTTATTAAAAAAATATGTTCCAATTTTGCATCTGATGTATATGTAAGTGGTACTATTAAGAAGTTTGAAGATATTAAAAAGTATCTATATGCTGGTGCAAAAAGTGTACTTGTAAAAGAAGATGAAGTTAAGAATAGTAAAGCTGTACAGGAAGGAATAGACAGATTCGGCAAGAAAAAAGTCGGAATAATATTTGACGGCGACAAAGGTATTAAGACAGACGATATGTTTACTATATGTGAATGTGATTCTGCACAGATTACAGACTATTTAAAACAGGATTTGATTTCAGGCGTAGTTTGTGATATCTTTAATCTTGAGTTTGATTATAATGGATTCAAGGATAAGCTATCAAAAGATGGTATAAATACAAGCATAATAAAGAGTAGTATAAACTTTTCTGAATTTAAGACAGATGAGAATGGACTTATTCCGGTTATAGTAACTGATTTTAAAAGTGATGAAGTTCTTATGTTAGCATATATGAATGAAGAAGCATTTAATCTCACAGTTACAACAGGACGAATGACATATTATAGCAGAAGCAGACAAGAGATATGGGTAAAAGGTCTTACATCCGGACATTATCAATATGTAAAATCAATAGATATTGACTGCGACAAAGATACACTTTTAGCAAAAGTACACCAGATAGGTGCAGCATGTCATACCGGTAACAGAAGCTGTTTTTATACTAATCTGTTTAAAAAAGAATATACAGAAACTAATCCACTTAAAGTATTTACAAGTGAGATGAATACTATTCTTGACAGAAAAGCTCATCCAAAAGAAGGATCCTATACTAATTATCTCTTTGATAAAGGAATAGATAAGATACTTAAAAAAGTTGGAGAAGAAGCGACAGAGATAGTAATAGCAGCTAAAAATCCCGAGCCGGAAGAGATCAAATATGAGATTGCTGACTTTTTATACCATGTTATGGTTCTTATGGCAGAAAAAGGAGTTACATGGGAAGATATCACAGATGAATTGTCAAAGAGATAAAATATAATATTTTATGGTGATTTGATGAATGGAAAATTAATAATAACAGAATTATATGATAAAAAAATGAGTGCATATTTTGAAGAAGGTAAAGTGAAAGAATTAAAATTTCATGATAAATCAATTCTTGGCAATATATACATAGGAAGAGTTCAAAATGTTGTTGGGAATATTGATGCCGCTTTTATTGAGATACAAAAAGGTCTTATATGCTATTATTCAATGAAAGAAAATAAGCATCCCATTTTTTTAAACAAAAAGAATAATAATAAAGTTAATATCGGTGATCTTATGTTAGTTCAGGTATCTAAAGATGATATAAAGACTAAAGCACCAACAGTTACCTGCGAGATTAATCTGGCAGGTAAATATGCTGTACTTACATATGGAAAAAGTCATATCGGAATATCTAATAAGATCAAGAATGAACATTGGAAAAAGATATTCAGGAATTTGTGTGAACCATTTATAATAGATAATATAGGCTATATAATAAGAACTAATGCCGGAAGTGTACCAGCTGAGATTGTAGTCGAAGAGATACAAAAACTTAAAAAGCAATTTGATGCAATAATGAAGAAAGCAGAATATCTTAGTGCTTTTAGTTGTATATATACAGAAGGAGAGAGTTATATAGCCGCTATCAGAGATATGTATGCTAATTTATCTTATGAGATAATAACAGACAAAGAAGACATATATACTAATATAAAAGAATATCTTACAGACAAAGAGCCTGATAGATTAGATACATTAAGAATGTACGATGATAAGATGCTTCCGCTTATAAAACTTTATAGTCTTGAAAAATGTGTTACAGATGCACTTAGAAAAAATGTATGGCTTAAATCCGGTGCTTATCTTGTTATTGAACCAACAGAAGCACTTACTGTGATTGATGTTAATACCGGTAAATATTCCGGTAAAAAAAACAGCAGTGAAACTTATCTTAAGATTAATATTGAAGCTGCAAAAGAAGCATGTGCACAGATACGACTACGCAATATTTCAGGAATAATAATTATTGACTTTATAGATATGGAAAGTGAATCAGACCGACATAAGCTTATGGATGAACTAAAACTACTTGCCGGCAAAGATCCTGTAAAGACAACAGTTGTAGATATGACATCACTTAATCTTGTAGAGATGACTAGAAAAAAAGTAAGAAAACCATTATATGAACAGATATCGCTTCCTAAATCAGATAATTAAGCGATTGAATAATTAAGCGATTGAATAATTAAGCGATTGAGTAATTAGGTGATTGAATAATTTAGAAATTGAGTAAATAGGTGATTCAGAAATTAAATGATTAAGTAATTAAGTAATTGGCAGAAAAATATTAATAAAATAATATTTTTCTGCCAAAATGCTTTTTTGCCTTGACATATTACAGCCATAAAGTTTATACTAACGTCAATTAATTAATTAATGCAGAGTTGAGTCTATATTAATTCAAGGGTTTATTCTATATCTGAATTAATGTTAATTCGGGTTTGTATTCTATATTTGGCTTAATGTTAATTTAGGTTGATATTCTATATTTGGCTTAATGTTAATTCAGATTGATATTCTATATTTGGATTAATGTTAATTTAGGTTGATATTCTATATTTGGATTAATATTAATTCAAGTTAATATTACAATTTAGATTTGATATTAAGTAATTGGGAAACTACATTTATTAGTTAATATTTTATTTATTGTAGAAGTTATATTATTAAGTTTTATAATAGAAGTTATTTTGATTTTGAGTTTTTCAGTTACTTTAGAATAGAGAGGAGATATGTATGAGCGATAAGATAATAGATAAAAGCTGCATGGAATTTGTACAGGTTCTGTCAAGTAAAGCACCGGTTCCCGGTGGTGGAGGAGCCAGTGCACTAGTTGGAGCAATTGGAATAGCACTTGGTAATATGGTAGGAAATCTTACTGTTGGAAAGAAACGATATGCAGATGTTGAAGAAGATATTATTGAACTTATGCGACATTCAGATGAATTACAGGCTCGTTTTCTAGAACTTGTAGAAAAAGATGCAAAAGCTTTTGAACCTTTATCAAAAGCCTATGGAATGCCTAAAGAGACCAAAGAACAGCAGGCAGAAAAAGAAAAAGTAATGGAACAGGCACTCATAGAAGCAAGTAAAGTCCCATACGAGATAATGGAAGCATGTAAAGAAGCTGTAGATCTTATAGATGCCTATGCCGAAAAAGGTAGTAAAATAGCAATCTCAGATGCAGGAGTAGCAGCAAGTTGTATAAGAGCAGCACTTAATGGAGCGGCACTTAATATTTTTATCAATACAAAGCTTATGAAAGATACAGAATATGCCAAAGATATGAATGAGCGAACAGAACTTTTACTTGAAGAATATACTAAAAAAGCTGATTATATATATAAAAAAGTTATAGATAAAATAAGACAATAAATAATAATTGACAGGAGTGATTAGATTATATGGCAAAGCTTTTACTAGGTAAAGAAGTTAATCAAAGATTAAACGAAGAGATAAAGAAAAAAGTAGATTTATTAAAAGAAAAAGGTATAGAGCCAACTCTTGCAATAGTAAGAATTGGTAATAATGAGAGTGACTTAGCATACGAACGTGGTGCAACAAACAGATGTGAAAAATTAGGCGTAAATGTTGAAAAACATCTAATACCTGAGACAGCAACCCAAGAAGAAGTGATAAAAGTTATTGATACACTTAATAAAGATAAAAAAGTTAATGGTGTATTGCTATTTAGACCACTTCCAAGACAGTTTGATGCATATAAGATAGAGAATATGCTTGCACCTGAAAAAGACGTTGACTGTATGACTGAAGGCTCAATCGGAGCTGTATTCACAGGACATGATATAGGATATCCACCTTGTACACCTCATGCATGTATGGAGATTCTTGATTATTATGGAATCGACTGCACAGGCAAAAAGGCAGTTGTTATAGGACGTTCACTTGTAGTTGGCAAACCTGCCGCAATGATGCTTATGAAAAAGAATGCAACCGTTACAATATGTCATACAAAAACAGCTGATATGGCAAAAGAAGCAAGAGAAGCAGATATTCTTATTGTTGCAGCCGGCCACAGCGGCACTGTTACTAAGGAATATGTAAGAGAAGGACAGATAGTTCTTGATGTCGGAATCAATGTTAATGAAGAAGGCAAATTATGCGGAGATGTAGTATTTGATGAAGTTGAAAATATTGTCGATGCAATAACACCTGTTCCCGGTGGCGTTGGCAGTGTTACAACTTCTGTACTTGTAAAACATGTAGTTGATGCTGCAGCCAGACAGAATAATCTCGAATAAGACAACGAAAATTAAAAAAGAAAATTAAAAAAATATAAAAAAGTGTCATGCACTTAAAAAGATGTTGACAAAATACTTTTTTGTATGTATTATAGATTTATGTGCCGCTCAGTGAGGTTTCAAAGTGCCTTATAGGACACCGAAGCTGGCGAGTAATTATTATAGGAGGTGCCATATGTACGCAATTATTGCAACAGGTGGTAAACAGTACAAAGTATCTGAAGGCGATGTAATCAGAGTTGAAAAGCTTGGTGTAGAAGCTGGACAGACTTATACATTTGACCAGGTTCTTTTTGTTAATGACAAAGAAGCAGTTGTTGGTAATCCAACAGTAGCTGGTGCTACAGTATCTGCAACAGTTTTATCAGAAGGTAAAGCTAAGAAAGTTGTTGTTTACAAATATAAGAGAAAAACTGGATATCACAAGAAAAACGGTCACAGACAGCAGTACACAGAAGTTAAGATTGACAAAATCAATGCTTAATCTGATATAACTGGATATGATTAAAATTGTGATATATGAAGATTCCGATAAGAATTGTATAGGATTTAATATGGCAGGTCATGCAGGCTATGCAGAAGAAGGCGAAGATATCGTCTGTGCTGCAGTTTCATCGATCGCATTGAATACTATTAATTCAATAGAGACTTTTACGGAAGATAAGTTTGAATATACTGTTAATGAGAATGATGCAGTTATCAATTATATTCTTAAAGGTGCAAAGAGTAGTGAATCTTTATTATTATTAAAGTCTTTTGTATTAGGCCTTAATGGTCTTTACGAAAACTACAGTGAATTTATTAAAATTGCATTCAAGGAGGTGTAGACCATGTTAAATATGAACATTCAGTTTTTTGCTCATAAAAAAGGTGTTGGTTCTACTAAGAACGGTAGAGATTCAGAATCTAAGAGATTAGGTGCAAAAAGAGCAGACGGACAGTTCGTTTTAGCTGGCAATATTCTTTATAGACAGCGTGGAACTAAAGTTCACCCAGGTAACAACGTAGGCCGTGGTGGTGATGATACATTATTTGCATTAGTAGATGGTGTAGTTAAGTTCGAAAGAAAAGGTAAGGATAAAAAACAGGTTTCTGTTTATCCAGTAGCTTCTAACGAATAATTAATTTTGGCTTCAGATCTTTTGATTTGAAGCCATTTTTTACGTATGATACTGATTTACACAAGAACAGATACGAAGTATAATAATTGATGTAATATAAGAATAATAAGAACGAGATATTAATATATAATAAGATAATAAAGAAGGTGAAACAATGTTTGCAGATAGAGCAAGAGTATTTATAAAATCAGGCAAAGGCGGAGATGGACATGTAAGTTTCAGACGTGAACTCTTTGTAGCTGCAGGTGGCCCAGATGGTGGAGATGGTGGTCGTGGCGGCGATGTAATCTTTGTTGTTGATAAAGGACTTAATACACTTACAGATTTTAGACATGTAAGGAAATATTGTGCTGAAGATGGTGAAGAAGGCGGAAAGCGTCGCTGCCATGGTAAAGATGGAGAAGATCTCATAGTAAAAGTTCCGGAAGGAACAGTTATATATGATGACGAATCAGGAAAAGTAATTGCTGATATGTCAGGAGAGAATTCAAGACAGGTTATTCTCTCAGGCGGTCGTGGTGGTAAAGGTAATATGAACTTTGCAACACCAACTATGCAGGTCCCAAAATATGCACAGCCTGGACAGCCATCAAAAGAATTATGGATTCGTCTTGAACTTAAAGTAATTGCTGATGTAGGTCTTGTTGGATTCCCAAATGTTGGAAAATCAACATTTCTATCAAGAGTTACTAATGCAAAGCCAAAGATTGCTAATTATCATTTTACAACTCTTAATCCAAATCTTGGAGTAGTAGATCTTGATGGTTCTAATGGTTTTGTAATAGCAGATATCCCTGGACTTATAGAAGGTGCATCAGAAGGAATAGGACTTGGACATGAATTCCTTCGTCATATTGAGAGAACAAGAGTAATCATTCATATGGTAGATGCAGCATCAACTGAAGGAAGAGATCCTATTGAAGATATCAATACAATTAATAGTGAATTAGAAGCTTATAATCCAGAACTTCTTAAAAAGCCACAGATTATTGCTGCTAATAAAATAGATGTATTATATTCAGAAGATGAAGATCCAGTTGAAAAACTCAGGCAGGAATTTGAACCAAAAGGGATAAAAGTATATGCAATATCAGCTGTAAGTGGTAAAGGCGTAAAAGAACTTTTATATGCTGTTAATGAACTTCTGTCAACAATAGAAGTAGAACCGATTGTATTTGAATCAGAATATAATCCTGATGAATATATGGATAATCCTAATGAACCATATACAGTATCTAACCCTGAAAGTGGTATATTTGTAGTTGAAGGACCTAGAATTGACAGAATGTTGGGCTACACTAACCTTGATTCAGAAAAAGGTTTCAGTTTCTTCCAAAAATTCCTTAAAGAAAGTGGAATTATTGACGAACTTGAAGCACTCGGAATTGAAGAAGGCGATGTAGTTAAGATGTCATATCTTGAATTTAATTATTATAGATAATATAGATAGACAATATGTTTAAATAGACAATACGTTTAATAGATAGTATGTTTAATAAACAATACGTTTAATAAGTAATACGTTTAGTAGGCAATATATAGTAACGTATTAATAGAAGGAGATAAAAATGACAAGTAAACAAAGAGCATATTTAAAGAGCCTTGCTATGGTTATGGACCCAATTTTCCAGATTGGAAAATCAAGCCTTACACCAGAAGTAACAGAGGCTATTAATGAAGCACTTGAAAAAAGAGAATTAATTAAAGTTAATGTTCTTAAGAATTGTGCAGATGATCCTAATGAACTTGCACAGATAGTTGCAGAGAGAACACATTCTCAAGTAGTTCAGGTAATTGGCAAGAAGATCGTGCTTTATAAAGAAGCTAAGGATAAAGATAAAAGAAAAATAGTACTTCCATAGTAGGAGAATATTATGAAGAGTAAGAGAAGAATTGGTATAATGGGTGGTACTTTTAATCCCATTCATATAGGACATTTAATATTAGCACAAAAAGCATATGAAGAGTATGAATTAGATGAAATTATATTCATCACATCGGGCGATCCTCCACATAAGCAGGTTGGTCATATATCAGCTACAATGCGTGGCGATATGACACGACTTGCAGTAGAAGATAATCCTATATTTCAATATTCGGATATGGAGATTAAGAGAGAAGGTTACTCATATACCTATCTTACACTTCTCGAACTTAGAGAGATATATGCAGATGCCGAATTATATTTTTTACTTGGTGCAGATTCACTTTTCTATCTTGAAAAATGGAAAAGACCAGATATAATTATGCAGAATGCAGTTATTTTGGCAGCAAACAGAAATACAAATAATGAACAGTTGTATAATAAAATTGATGAATTAAAAAAAGATTATGACGCAGACATAAGAATCATTGATATGCCTAACATTGATATAAGTTCATCATCCATAAGACATATGGTGAATATTGGCAGAACAGTAAAATATTATGTACCTGATTCAGTCATAGATTATATAAAAGAAAATAATTTGTATTTGGATGGAGAATAAGCAATGGAATATGATATTGATAAGATTAAGCAGTCATTAAGACGAAAACTTGATAATTACAGATATGAACATACTATAGGTGTTGCATATACTGCAACATCACTTGCAATGCGTTATGGTGAGGATATAAAAAAAGCTGAAGTTGCAGGTCTTCTTCATGACTGTGCAAAGTGTATACCGGATGATAAAAAGCTTGCGAAATGTATAAAGCATAAGATCAACATAACAGACATAGAAAAAGAGCGCCCATATCTATTACATTCCAAACTGGGAGCGTTTTATGCAATGAAAAAGTATGATGTATATGATAAAGATATAATTAATTCTATTTTAAATCATACGACAGGCTGCCCAAATATGACACTTTTAGAGAAAATAGTATTTGTAGCTGATTATATTGAACCAGGAAGAAATAAAGCTAAGAATCTTGATGAGATAAGAAAGATAGCATTTGAAGATCTTGATATGGCTGTATATATAATATTAAGAGATACACTTGATTATCTTAGCAAAAAAACAGGCAATATTGATGATATGACACAGAAAGCATATGAGTATTATAGCAATCTTATAGCAAATAGAGATGACAACTGTAATCAAAAAGATGATTCATGTAATAAAGAGGATTCGTGTGAAAAAGAGGATTCTTGCAATAAGGATGATTCTTGTAAAAAAGAGAGTTCTTGCAATATAGATGATTCATGTAATAAAAATAATTCTTGCAATATAGAAAGTAAAGAATAATTACAGATACTAATAAAGAGATAGTTTAGATTAATTAATGTAACTAAATAGAAAATGGAGGTCCGAAGTAATGAATAATTCAAAAGAGATGGCTCGTTTAGCATTACTTACATTGGAAGATAAAAAAGGTGAAGATATTCAGGTAATAGATATATCTGAGATATCTGTACTTGCAGATTATTTTGTAATTGCAAGTGGTTCTAATGTAAGTCAGGTACAGGCTATGGTTGACAGTGTACAGGAAGAATTATATAAAGCAGGCTATGAATGTAAACAGGTAGAAGGTTATAAGAGTAAAAACTGGATACTTCTTGATTTTGGTGATATTATAGTTCATGTATTCTTAAGAGAAGACAGACTATTCTATGATCTTGAGAGAATCTGGAAAGATGGTAAATTCATAGATCCTGAAGAATTAAAAGCTGAGAAATAATCTATAGAATAAATAAAACATTGGATAATAGCTTTAATTGTTGCGTTGGTATGATTGATACTTAAATATAGAATATGAATATAGAATATGCGTAGAAACTATATAGATTCTATATAATCGTTAAATGCTATTATATAAAAAAGGCAAAAAACAATATCGTTTGTATGATATTGTTTTTTGCCTTTTAAGCTATTAATTAGACACTAGAACTTATTTTTACAATCTTAGAATAAATTTATTAGAATAGAATCGCTCTATTTATGTATGTAAAGTTAAACTTATTATCTGAACAGCTCTTTTGTGACTAATAAGCATAACCTATTATTTGAATAATCTGAATACACCGATTACAGTTCCAAGAATCTCTACATCTTTAACAATAATAGGAGCTAATAGATCATTCTCTGGCTGTAGACGAATATGATCATTCTCTTTATAGAATCTCTTAACAGTTGCTTCATTATCAATCATAGCAACAACAATCTCACCATCTTGAGCAGTTGCCTGCTGTTTAACAAGAACTTTATCTCCATCAAGAATTCCTGCATTAATCATACTCTCACCCTTTACATTGAGCATATATACATTCTCTGGTGGCAGACAATCGGCTGGAACAGGAAAATATTCTGAGATATTCTGTTCTGCAAGAATTGGAGTTCCTGCTGCAACACTTCCGACAATAGGTACATTACGAACCGGATGTCTCTCAAGGTTAAAACTCTCGTCAAGAATCTCAATAGCACGAGGCTTAGTAGGATCTCTTCTTATATGTCCAAGTCTCTCTAATGTCTCTAAATGTGCATGTACTGAAGATGTTGATTTTAAATTAACTGCATCACATATTTCTCTGACTGCAGGTGGATATCCCTTTCTTAATATTTCAGCCTTGATAAAGTCAAGGATCTCTTGCTGCTTTTTACTCATTGTAGTTCTGCGCATAAAATTTTCCTCCTGTAAACTGGATTACATTATAATTAATTATGAATATAGTAGTCTTAATCATATAACAAACATATATTAACAATCTGTTTTATAATAGCATATTATTACAAATATTGCAAACCAATGTTCTGATTTTTGAAAAATATATTGACAAACATATGTTCAAGTAATATAATCAAAACAGAACAAAAGATAGAACATGTATTCAAGAAAACCTGTTCTAAAAATACTATACAATATGAGCACAGTTTTGTCAATGATTTTAATTGATATAAGTTATATCGCAAAACATATTATGAAACATAGTATATATAAAGCTGCTTTATATATAAAACAATCTGATATATATAACGATTTGCCATATATATTATTGTCATATATATATTAGCTTGCTATATGACTAAGATTACTATATTCATAATTAAGTATGTTGACATTAGAAACTGTTTACAGCTTTATAAACAAACAAAAGAAAGGATGAGCTATGTATGAGAATAGTAGAAAGTAATATTAATAAGAAAATTAAATCTAAGGTGAGATCAAAAGAGATGATCTTGGTTGCAATAATAATGGGAATATTCTTGTTTATACTATTCACAGGATTTGCATATAGTGGGCGAAGGAATGATTATACATATAGTAACAACATAAGATATAGCAGCATACGAATCGAAGAAGGTGATACTTTGTCTGATATAGCAACCAGATATATGCCGGATGGAGTAAGTGAAGAAGATTACATTAATAACTTAATGAGTCTTAACTGTCTAACTAATTATAAGCTTAATACCGGCAGATATCTGATTATATATTATTATACATATTAGAAATATCTAGTAATGCGTAGTATATTTAGTAGTGCCTTGCTATATACGTGAACATTAAAAGTTGACGATACCATCTATCGTTCAGTTCTTTTACGTTCCGGGAATCCTTCAAGATTACCATTAATTATAGCACTGAATATACGATTTTTAGCTCCTGGAGATTCATGGTTAATCTCTTTAATCAGATTAGATGCATATTCTCTTTTAGTAAAACCATCTGCAGGACAGAGATTTTTAACAACAGGCAGGTTGTATTTATTCTTAAAACCGATAATATCAGCTTCGTTTATATATAAGAGTGGTCTAATTAGAGTAAGATTACTTTTTTCAAGATGAGTAACCGGTGAAAAAGTATGTATTCTGCCTTCATATATGAGTGACATCATAAGACTTTCTACAAGATCATCTTTGTGATGAGCATAGGCTATCTTATTACATCCTAATTCGATTGCTTGGTTATTGAATGCACCTTTACGCATTTTAGCACATAACGAACATGGATTACTTTCTTTTCGTGCATTGAATACGATCTCATATATCTGCGTATTAACTATTGTATAGTTAACGCCAAGTTCTTTGCAAAGATTGGCTATTTGTGTAAAGTCCATTCCATCGATGCCAGTAGATACAGTTACTGCTTCTATGTCAAAGTGTTTTGGATAAAATCGACGCAGATTACTAAGAGCATACAAAAGTGCAAGGCTATCCTTACCGCCTGATATGCCTATAGCAATCTTATCTCCATCGTCAATCATACTATATTCTTCAATAGCCTTCCTGGTAAGACTTAATAATTGTTGTAGTTTCATAAACAAAAATCCTTTCATATATTCCCTTAATTGATATTGCTGATAATATGCATTATAGCAGATGTCTGCGTGAATAGGTAATAAAAAATGAAAATGTATAATAAGCAACACTATAGAACTATATACATAACAATTTTATAAAAATAATTAACAAAAAATTAAAAAGATATTAAAAATAGTACTTAAGTACTATTGCATTGAAGCTGTTAATTAATTATCATACAAATATGGTAAACATACTATTAAGTCAAAGATGACGCTTAGATTATTTTAATGAGATTCACTATTTTGATATTATATGATGATGAATTTTGTTGGAATTAAGATAGGTTTCATCTAATTTTTTACTCATAAACTTTATTTAGTTAATGTGGCGTAAATATGAAACAGTAATACATTAACACTATTGCATTGAAAAAACAGCTAGTAATAACGTTTCGCATTAGTATGTGTAACGTTCCCGCATTAGTATGCATAAAGTTTCAGTATAAAAATTAAAATTTGGATAGTGAATATGTTTACTATTAATAGAGGCAGATAGTATGATAGTCTGCCTAATCAAAATATGGGAGGAATGTAATATGAAAAAGAAAACGGTTTCTTTATTTGTAGCAGCTACACTTGTAGCCGGCAACATAGCTACACCGGTATATGGCGCTACACCTACAGCAGATAATGGCCTTTTGACTAAATTAGACGAAGCACTTTCTGCTGGTGACGTAATCACAGTTGATGGAATTGCTGGTGAGAATACAACAGCAGACAAAGAAGTACTTACAAAAGAAGATGTAGAAAGTGAACAGAAATTTGCAGATGATCAGGTTGTAAATATTATTGTTGAACTTGATGATGATTCACTTTTACAAAAATATGTAGACGAAGGTGCTTCAGTAGATTTTGAAGAATATTATGCAGAAGATAAGAGTAAAGATGTATTAGATGAACTTGCAGCAAAAAGAGATGAAGTTAAAGAAAAACTCGATAAAGAAGTAAGTGATTATGCTGTAATCTGTGATTATGATACAGTTATCAATGGATTTGCTATATCAGTAGAATATGGCAATCTTGAAAAAATTGAATCAATTCCAGGTGTAAAAAGAGCATTCGTATCAGCTACATACGAACTTGATAAGACAGATGTAAGCGAAGCTACTCCAAACATGGCATATAGTAAAGAGATGATTGGTTCAACAGAAGAGAATTCATTAAGCTATGCCGGTGCAGGAACAGTAGTTGCAATTCTTGATACAGGTCTTGATTATGAACACGAAGCATTTTCTACTAATTTCCCAGAGAATGGAAAATATTCAAAAGAAGATATCGCATCAGTAATTGATAGTTCAACACTTGCATCAGAGACATTTGCAGGTAAAGAATTATCAGCAGATGATCTTTATGTTAATTCAAAAGTTATCTATGGCTATGATTATGCAGATAATGATACTATGATTATACCAGATAATGCAGAGCAGAATCATGGTACCCATGTAGCCGGTACAATCGCTGGTAACTGTGACAACCTTAAAGGTGTTGCAAAAGATGCACAGCTTATGATTATGAAAGTATTCAGTGATAAAGGCGGCGGTGCATCAGATACTAATATTCTTGCAGGACTTGATGATGCAGTTGCACTTGGTGCAGATGTAATCAATATGAGTCTTGGTTCATCAGCCGGATTCACATCAACAGAAGAACAGGCTGTATCAGATGTATATGATCTTGTAACTGCATCAGGAATTAACCTTTCTGTATCAGCAGGTAACTCATATAGTTCATCATATAATTCAAATTATGGCAATTATGCACTTGCAACTAACCCAGATAATGGTATTGTTGGTTCACCATCAACATATCCTGGTTCACTTTCAGTAGCAAGTATAGAGAATACACATCTTGCAAATTGTGCATATTTCTTAGGTGGTAAAGATGATGTAACAGTTGAAGCATTCTATAATGATAATGGTCCAGATGATAAAAAACTCTCAACATTAACAGGTACATATGAATTCGTAGACTGTGGAACAGGTTCAGAAGAAGAAATTGCTGCAGTAGACGTAAGTGGCAAAGTTGCACTTATCAAACGTGGTAGCATTGCTTTTTCAGATAAAGTTGCTAATGCTGCAAAAGCAGGTGCAATTGCAGTAATCATCTATAACAATACATCAGGAACAATTAGTATGTCAGTAGAGAATTATTATGTTCCTGCAGTTTCAATTACACAGGCATCAGGTGAAGCACTTCTTGCTTTAACAGATAAAGTTGTTACATTCGGCAGTGATCTTGTAAAAGATGCTCCAAATGGACAGGCATATCAGATGTCAGATTTCTCATCATTAGGTGTTACACCGGATCTTAAATTAAAACCAGAAGTAACAGCTCCAGGTGGTAATATCTATTCAGCTACAATCGGTGGCGGATATGTTAATATGAGTGGTACATCAATGGCAGCTCCTCATGTATCAGGTGCTATGGCAATCGTAAAAGGATATGTTAATGAAAAATATCCTGAATTATCAAAAGTTGAAAAAGAAAACTTAATTAATTCATTACTTATGAGTACAGCAACACCAGTTGTTGATTCATATGGTCAATATTACACACCAAGAAAAGCAGGTTCAGGACTTATCAATACTGAAAAAGCAATCACAACAAAAGCATACCTTTCAGTTGATAATAATGACAGACCAAAAGCTGAATTAGGATATAACACAGATGGTGCTTATGAATTCAGTTTCAATGTTAATAACTTATCATCAGAAGAATTAACATATAAGATTGATACAACAGTCCTTATGGAAAAGCTTTCATCATACAATGACAATATCGTATTTACAATGTCATCATCATCACTTGGTGAAGATGCAACAGTAACTTATGAGAACGTTAATGATGGAGTAGTAACAGTTCCAGCTAATGGAAGCACAACAGTAAAAGTTAACTTTGCAATATCAGATGATGTAAAAGCATTCTATGATAAATATTGTACAAATGGTCTTTTTGTAGATGGTTATGTACAGCTTCTTGCATCAGATGAGACTAACTCAGATCTTACATTACCATTCATGGGATTCTATGGCGACTGGGCAAAAGCTCCTATGTTCGATGCTGCAAAATCAGCAGATTCAACAGAAGTAATGAAAGCATGTACATTATATGATGCAAATTGCAAATACCTCCTCGGACAGAATATGTTTGGTGAAGGTGGCGTAGAGAACAACAAATATGTAATTGCTCCAAAAGCTACAATGACAAAAGAAGATGGAACACCATATTTCGCAGAAGCTTCTACAATAACAGGACTTCTTAGAAATGCTGAAAAACTTACATATACAGTTACTAATGAAGCTGGCGAAGTTGTAGATGAATTTGCTTATGATTATGTTCGTAAATCATACTATTATGCATCAGGCAGTATGATGTTATCAGCAGAAGAATTTATGGAAGAACCACCAGTATTCAATGGTAAAGACAAAGATGGCAACTATTTACCACAGGGTATGTATACAATAACAATAACAGGTGTTGTATGTGGAACTAATGGTGCAACACAATCAATAACAGAAAATGTATATCTTGACTTTGAAGCACCACAGGTAGATGATACAGTACTTGTAAAACAGGACGGTAAAGATTATCTCTTAGTATCAGTAGAAGATAATCACTACGTTGCAGGTGTTCAGCTTACAACAGTAGATGGTAAAGTAGCAGTAACTAAGACAAAAGCTATTTCAGAAGATACAATCGGAAGCACAACAGTTCTTACATACGATATTACAGGACTTTCAGAATTACTTGCTAATAATGGTTATGAATCAGATAAAGTTGCAGTATCAGTAGTAGACTACGGCTTAAATGCATCATCAAAAGTTGTATCAATAGCACCAAAATATAAAGTATCATTCAAGAAATTCGTAGTAGCTGCAAAAGAAGGTACAACAACAACTCAGGTTGCTGATGTAAAATCACTTAACAGCATCGGATATACACCAGAAGTTACATATTCATCAACTAATGAAAAAGTAGCAACAGTAGATGCTAATGGTGTTGTAACAGCTAAAAAACCTGGAACAACTACAATTGTAGCACAGTTACCAGATGGAACAAAAGGCTGTTATAGATTAGTAGTAACAGTAGATGTTAAGAAAGTATTCAAAAAAATATTTGGCTGGATAAGACACTAATCATAATACATGCAATACAATATATGTTTGATATATGTTTGAATTAATATATGTTCTCAAACATTCTAAAATATAGTTTAAGAACATATAAACAATAATGTATTTAATATAAGAAAATCTGTTTTTTATAATATACATTATGTTTAACACAAGAAAATCTGTATTTTATAATATACACTATGTTTAATATAAGAGAACCTGTTTTCTATAATATGCAATATATAGAATAGCAGGTTCTTTTTATTATTTTCGTTAAGTTTTTCTTATTATTTTCTTTAAGTTCTTCTTATTATTTTCTTTAAGTTCTTCTTATTATTTTCTTTAAATGCTTCTTATTATTTTCTTTAAATGCTTCTTATTATTTTTGCTAAGTACTTTTGTTGTCGCATAATCAATTCGTTCTTAGTCTACATAATATCTTACGATTAGTGAACTGCCCACCATCTAAAACTAACTCTTTTACTGTTTGACTAATTAATGTATAGATGGACTATAAGGTAGATTTTGATGCTCTAGCAAATGTGACAAAGTGAAAATTCGATTGTATAAAGTAGTTTTATAGTCTATAATAGAAAACATAAAGGCAGATGTCTTTTCACATATCAATTTTCAAACCTCTAAAGGTAGTGTTTTTTCGCTTAAGAAAAATAAAATAATTCAATTATGAATTATAACATTATACAATTTATGACATCTGTTTTTAATAATCGCATATAGAGATGAAATAGTTAATAGTTGAAAGGATTAGATAATTATGGAAAGAAATAATATAAAAAATATATCATTTACTGAACTTGGACTAAATGATAATATTATTCAGGCATTAAAAAAAGAAAAAATTGTAAAACCGACAGAGATTCAGGCTGTAACATTTGAGAAGATCAACTCTGGCAAATCTTTTACAGCCAAATCATATACAGGTTCAGGTAAGACACTTGCGTATATACTTCCATTATATATTAATGCTATTAATAATACTGAAAAAGGAAACAAATATCTTATTTTAGTTCCTACTCATGAACTTGCATTTCAGGTAAATAGACAAATTGAAGCTCTTAATAAGAATTCGGGTAATAATGTTACTTCAGTTGTTATTACCGGCAATATCAACATAACACGTCAGATAGAACATCTTCGTGAAAAACAGACTTTTGTAATAGGAACACCAGGACGTATACACGAACTTATCAAGAAGAAAAAGATTGCAGCCCATCTTATAAAGACACTTGTAATTGATGAGGGTGATAAGATGCTTGATGATAATAACTATCAGGTAACTTATGATGTTCGTAAGACACTTATGAGAGATACACAGATTTTTATGTTCTCAGCCAGTATGAGTAAAAAAGCACTTGAAAAATTCTCTACACTTGTTAATGAATACGAGAATATTGAAGCTGAACCTGCAAAAAAAGTTCCAGACACTGTAAAGCATATGTATGTAGTATGTGATAAGAATAAAAAAGTTGAAACAGTAAGATCTATAATTAATGCTATAAAACCTAAAAAAGCTCTTATATTCGTAAATGGTGAGTACATGATTGAAGAGATTACAGCCAAACTTAAATATCATCATTATAATGCTGAATGTATATATGGAAAAGTAGATAATAATAAGCGTAAGAATGTTACTAATAGCTTTCTTAATAACAAGACAGATATTCTGGTAGCTACCGATATGGCTGCGAGAGGATTACATGTAGATGGAATTGATCTTGTTATCAATGTTACACCGGTTGAAGAAGCAGATATATACCTTCACAGAAGTGGAAGATGTGGACGTAATGGCAGACAAGGAACAAGTATAAGTATTGTTACAGAGAACGAAGTAAGATTTATTAAAGAATATAGAAAAGCTCTTGGTATCAATATTGTTGAGAAAAAGTTATTTAAAGGAAAACTGACAGCAAAATAGTTATATTACATGACAAAAGTGCCGCTAAGGTATCATCGAATTGCGAATTTCACATAAGCATGCACCGATGATAACCTTAGCGACACTTTTATCATATTTATATATAACTAATTGTAGAATATTTGAAATTTAATTTCAAGTAGGGAAATTACATAGCGCAGCCAATAATACAATACTTGCAATATAATAACCTGCAATATAATAATTGGACTGAATATTTAATAATTTAAGAAAAAAATCAGTTCGCAA
>SAMEA104315435__coassemble_818_pt1 | contig 17936 bp, 13 predicted proteins | sample SAMEA104315435__metabat2_low_PE_020 | metagenome-assembled genome bin SAMEA104315435 (sample SAMEA104315435) | gut metagenome | biome: Monkey gut; feature: monkey-associated habitat; material: faeces | place: China | collected 2013
GCCAGAATAACAATGTAAATAATGGAGCACCAGTATTTGGAAATCAGAATAGCAATGTAAATAATGGGGCACCAATGTTTGGAAACCAGAATAACAATGTGAATAATGGAGCACCGGTATTTGGAGGCCAGAATAATTATAATAACAATGCTAACGTACAAAGCAACAATGTAACTCCTAATAGCATTACTAAGAGAATTAACAAAGATAATCTGAAAAAACCGGCATTTTTACTTGGAACAATAGGAAGTATCGTATTGATTATATCAGTATTCTTAACTTATGTAAGTATATCAGTGCCAATGTTTGGAGGTACTGAAGGTGTAAAACTTATTGATTGTGAAGATGGTAAGTTTTTCCTTATTCTTGCGATTGTATCATTAGTATTCTCTATATTATATTTTGGAATTCCAACACTTGTTACAGCAGGAATTGAGTTTATACTAGGAATATATGAGGTTGCTAATTCGTCAAAACTTCTTGGAGCTGGTGATTATCTTAGCGATTATATTGATGTAAAATTTGGTCCTGGTGCAATATTACTTATAATTGGTTCAATTGCAGTACTTGTAGGCGGTATCATGATGTATCGTGAGACTAAGCGAAAATTTGCATTCAATATTAATAATATTGGACAGCAGTTTGCAGATACTATGCAAGATCGAGCTAATAACCTTGGTAATGATTATACAAATAGCTTTGGTAATACATCTCAAAATGGTAATGTTCAGAACAATAATATGCAAAGAAACACTATGAATATACCAAATGGTAATGTAGCAAATAGCAATATGAATATACCAAATGGTAGTATGCCAAATAATAATATTAATATACCAAATAGCAATATTAATATGCCAAACAACAATGTAAATATGTCTATACCAAATGGCGGATTTGATGTAAATCATTCAGTAAATCTTAATAAAGATAATGATAGTCAGATTCCACCACAATAGAATATTATAAAAAGTGAAAAATTAAATTCATAGAATATAAGTGGTGAAACAAAATAAGTGAATAAGCAGTAGTATACTTTTTTAAGTAGTACTACTGCTTTTTAACAATGATAATTTAAAAGAATTTTGAAAGTTTGGCAATATAACCTGCAATACCAATATGTATAATTATAATGGATGGCATACCATATATGAAAACAATGTGTTTTGTCTTATGTCTGAATATAATCATACCTGCATAAGAACCAATGCCACCACCAATTATAGCAATAAGAAAAAGAGTCTTTTCAGGAATTCTCCATCTGTGATGTATTGCCTTATATTTGTCAATTCCCATGGCAGCGAATCCGGCAATATTAATAATTACAAGGTATATAATTAGTAAATCCATGATATTGTATATCTCCAATCGTATTATTTTGACGCAGATATTCTATAAATATCAATTCTGCATCTAAAAATAATAAAGCAAATATAGAATAAAAGTCAAGAATATAATGAAAAATCCATAAAAAACAAAAAAAAACAAAAAAAATCATTTGCCTATTTAAATTTGTAAAGTATGTGTTATAATTGAGAAAAAGCAATTGAGAAAATGGAGGGAAACAAATATGTATTCATTCGATGAAATTAAAAATTATGATCCAGAAATAGCAGATGCTATGAGTAAAGAATTAAACAGACAGAGAGAGAACATTGAGTTAATAGCATCAGAGAACATTGTAAGTAAAGCTGTAATGGCAGCAATGGGAAGTTACCTGACTAACAAGTATGCTGAAGGATATCCAGGAAAGAGATATTATGGTGGTTGTGAATATGTTGATATAGTAGAGAATCTTGCAATTGAGAGAGCAAAAAAACTATTTGGATGTGAATATGCCAATGTTCAGCCACATTCAGGAGCACAGGCTAACATGGCAGTATGGCTTGCAATGGTAAAGCCAGGTGATACAGTAATGGGTATGAACCTTGCACATGGTGGACATCTTACACACGGAAGCCCAGTTAACTTCTCAGGTACATATTTTAATATTGTTCCTTATGGAGTTAATGATGAAGGATATATCGATTATGATGAAGTATTAAGAATAGCCAAAGAATGCAGACCAAAACTTATTGTTGCAGGTGCAAGTGCATACGCAAGAGAGATTGATTTCAAACGTTTTAGAGAGATAGCAGACGAAGTTGGTGCATATCTTATGGTAGATATGGCACATATAGCAGGTCTTGTAGCAGCAGGACTTCATATGAGTCCAATTCCATATGCACATGTTACAACAACTACAACACATAAGACATTAAGAGGACCAAGAGGTGGTATGATTCTTTGTTCAGAAGAAAATGCTAAAAAATTCAACTTCAACAAAGCTATTTTCCCAGGAATTCAGGGTGGACCTTTAATGCATGTTATAGCAGGTAAGGCAATATGTTTTAAAGAAGCATTAGATGACAGTTTTAAAGTATACCAGAAGAATGTTATTGACAATGCACAGGCACTTGCAAAAGGACTTTTAAATAGAGGATTTAAACTTGTATCTGGTGGTACAGATAATCATCTTATGTTAGTTGATCTTACAAGTGTTAATGTAACAGGTAAGGAATGTGAAAAACTTCTTGATTCAGTTCATATCACATGTAATAAGAATACAATACCTAATGATCCAGCATCACCATTTGTAACAAGTGATATAAGACTTGGAACACCAGCAGTAACAACAAGAGGATTTAATACAGAAGATATGGATGTTGTTGCAGAGGCAATATCACTTGCAGTTAAGAATCCGGAAGCTAATGCAGAAGAAGCAAAGAGACTTGTAAAGAGTTTAACAGATAAGTATCCATTATATGAATAGAATATAGCAGGATGCTAATTATGTTCTAGGATAAAGATTAAGTAAATTTAAGAAATATATAAGTTTTTCAACGAAGAAAAGTAAAAAGTGCAGGTTTTTAATAATAGAAAGCCTGTGCTTTTTTTAAGTTATGTTAATAGAAAAGGATATGAAAATTCAAAACTTACAAAAAAAGTAAAAAATTGTAAGAAAAAAGTAAGAAATCTTAATAAAACCTAAAAGTCTTTTGAAAAGTTGTGTGATAATATGGTATTAATAAAAAATATGCGGAGGTCGTCTATGAGAAAAAAAATTATTATTACAGTTGCAGCAGTTGTAGCTGTGGCAGTAGTTGGAACAGGAATATGGTTTGCAGTACAAAAAAGTGCAGGTGGTTCGGACAATGGTGAAAAAGCTTATGTAGAATCAGTTGCAGATATAACAGGTTCAGTTGGGGAAGAAGGAATTGCGAATAACTTTTCTGGTGTTGTAGAGCCACAAAAGACAGAGAATATAAAAGTAGATTCAACAAAAAAAGTAAAAGAAATACTTGTATCTGTAGGGGATTCAGTTGATATAAATACACCTTTGTTTTCATATGATACAGAAGATATAGCACTTAATATATCACAGGCTAATCTTGAACTTGAGAGGATTAACAATAATATAAGTTCATATACATCACAGATTGCACAACTTGAAAAGGATAAACAGACAGCTCCAGAAAGTGAAAAGCTGTCATATACAACTCAGATTCAGGCAGCACAGATAGATCAGAAAAAAGAAGAATACAATAAAACAGTTAAAGAATTAGAAATACAAAAACTTAATGATTCATTAAATAATACAGCTGTATTGAGTACAATGTCTGGAATTATAAAGTCAATTAATCAAAATGGTGGAGTAGATAATCAGACAGGAGAAGAACTTCCATTTATGACAATTCTGGCAACAGGAGATTTTCGTGTAAAAGGAACTATTAATGAACAGAATGTATATGAGATTAATACAGGTGATAAAGTTATAGTTCAGTCAAGAGCAGATGCAACTAAGACATGGACTGGAACAATAGAATCAATAGATAAAGAGAATCCGGTATCCTCTAATGATAATATGTATGGTTCTGATGATTCATCAGTGAAGTCAACTAAATACAACTTCTATGTAACACTTGATGGAGCAGATGGACTTATGTTAGGACAACATGTATATGTAAGAGAAGATCTTGCAGGACAGGGAATTACAGCAAAGACAGGTATATGGATATATGATTGGTATGTAGTAAAAGAAAGTGAAGATAATGCTTATGTATGGGCAGAAACTTCAAAAGGAACACTTGAGAAGAGAAAAGTAACACTTGGCGATTATGATGAGACAATGGGACAGTATGAGATAAAAGACGGATTGTCAACAGATGATTACATAGCATTTCCAGAAGATTGGTTTGAAGAGGGAACAAAGACTAAGAAGATGGAAGACGATGCCGGAAACAATGATATGTCTTTAAAACCGGAGGTGAATGTATATGATATTAGAGCTTAGGAACATATATAAAAATTATCAGCAGGGCAAGATGGAAGTTCCAGTTCTAAAAGACATATCACTTCAGGTAGAGGAAGGCGAATATGTAGCGATAATGGGACCTTCAGGTTCAGGTAAGACAACACTTATGAATATAATAGGATGTCTTGACAAACCGTCAAGTGGAATATACAAGTTAGCAGGAGAGAATATCCTTGATTATAAAGATAAACAGATGTCAGAAGTAAGACTTAATAGCATAGGATTTGTATTCCAAAGTTTTAATCTTATGCAGAGACAGTCAGCAGTAGAGAATGTTGCACTTCCATTATTATATGCAGGTGTACCAAAAAAAGAAAGAAGGCGTATTGCCACAGCTGCTCTTGAGAGAGTTGGACTTGGAGATAGAATAGATTTTAAACCGACACAGATGTCTGGTGGACAGAATCAGAGAGTTGCTATAGCAAGAGCAATAGTTAATAATCCTAAAATAATACTTGCAGATGAGCCGACAGGTGCACTTGATTCTAAATCAGGCGAACAGGTAATGGAACTCTTTCATAAACTTAACGAAGAGGGAGCAACAATTGTTATGATAACACATGAAAGAGATATAGCGGAACATGCAGGCAGAATTCTTCACATTAAAGATGGTGAATTATATGATGAAGATGAGAAGGGCAATAAGATAATTCACAGGGAAGAGGTGGATGCGTAATGAAAAAAGTAATAGCTGTCCTGCTAAGTATAGTATTAGTAACAGGACTTATAGGTGGGGGAATATTTTTATATAAAAAGAACAAAGATGGAAATAAAACAGTTGGAGTATATAGTGTAAGTGATATAAAAGAATCAGTCTGGGATGAAGGGCAGTCGTCTTATGGAAGTATAAGAAGTGATCTCAGCCAGGAGATATATGCTGATAAAGAGAAGCTTGTAAAAGAAGTATGTGTAAATGCAGGAGATCAAGTTACAGTTGGGGATGTACTTTTGAAATATGATACAACATTATTAGAACTTGAATTGTCAGAGAGCCAGAATAATCTTGAGATGTATAAACAGGATCTTGTCAAGAAAAATAATGAACTTACAGAACTAAAAAAGATTACACCGGTGACAGCTGACAATGGTACAAAAAGTGAGATATATGCTGATAATGCTGTAAAAACAGCTAACGATATTCCGGTTACAGGAAAAGCGGTAACAAACAATAGTGAGGATCAGTCAGACATAAAAGTTAATACTGAAAAAGCAGTGACTGGTCCGGTATCTATTGTAGATACGACAACAGAAGCATTTGCGGGAAGTGGAACGAATGCAGATCCATACAGATATCTGTGTGAAGATGGAGCAGTTGTAAAAGCAGAACTCTTAAAAAAACTTGGGGATTTAGGAAAGTATGCATCATTTGAAGTATATGAAGGTGGAACAGTACTTGGAACATTATCATACTCATGGCGATTAACAGGATTAGCAACGCAGGATGCAGGGGATTTTAATATAGATGTTACGACTAAGAGTAATGAACCAGGTCAGGTTACAGTTAATATTGCACAGCAGGTACTTCCTGTAAAAGCAATATTAAAACTTAATCTGTCAGGTGAGTTTGATAATGGAATTACGATAAGTGGTTCAGATAGTATAGAAGTATCAGGAAGTTACTATATAACAGCCGAATTCACAAAAGGTGGAGAGTATGTTGTTAGCAAAAAAGGTGTTACACCAACACCTGATAACAATAATGAACCGGTAATACCTGATAACGGAGATGAACCATCAAATGATGATCCATCTAATGGAGATGATATAACTATTCCTGATAATGGAGATAATACAGATGATATAATTACTCCAGATACACCATCATATACAAAAGATGAGCTTAATAAGAAGATCACAGAAAAAAATCAAGAGATAAGTAAATTACAGCTTGATATAAAAGATCAGGAACTTACTATACAGAAAAAGCAAAAAGAAATTGAGTCTTATACTGTAAAGAGTACAGTAAGTGGTGTTGTTAAGACGTTAAAGGATAGTAATACAACAGATGCGACAGAACCATTTCTTGTTGTGAATAGTGCAGATGGTTATTATATTACAGGATATATAAGTGAACTTGCACTTGATACAATAAGTGTGGGCGAAGAAGTATCAGGAATGTGCTGGTCAGGCAGTGGTACATCTTTTACAGCTAAGATTGTTGAGATATCAGAATATCCAGAGAGTAATGCTAATGCATATAATGGTGATGGTAATCCTAATGTTTCATATTATCCATTTGTAGCATTCATTGCAGATACTAAAGGGCTAAAGGCAGGAGATTATGCTGAATTAAGTTTCAATAGCAGTGATGATACATCACAAAGTGATAAGTTATATCTGCCAAAATATATGATAAAAGATGAAGCAGGTAAATATTATGTATATGCTGCAGATGAATCAGGAGTACTTGAAAAAAGATATATAACAACAGGTAAGACATTCTATGGATCTTCAGTAGAGATCATTGATGGCGTAACAGTAGATGATAAACTTGCATTTCCTTATGGCAAAGATGTAAAAGCCGGTGTAAAGACAAAAGATGCAGACATTGAAGATTTATATAAATAGCAGGAGGATGGAAATATGATAGAAAACATTAGACTGTCCTTTCAGGGCATCTGGTCACACAAGATGAGATCATTTCTCACAATGCTTGGTATTATTATAGGAATTGCAGCAATTATTGCAATAGTATCAACAATAAAAGGAACTAATGAACAGATAAAGCAGAATCTTGTAGGTTCCGGTGGAAATACAGTTGAAGTACAATTATATCAGGGAACATGGACGTATGAGATAGAATATAATGGAATACCGGCTGGAGTCGGTGTTATTACACAAGATATTCTTGATAAGATAAAAGCAGATGAAAGTGTAAGCAATGCAGCGCTTTATAACGTAAGAAATGGTTCTGTATATTATAATGATGTAGTGCTGTCTTATGGAAAGATAATCGGAACAGACAGTGCATATTTTGCAACATGTGGCTATGTGCTTCAGGATGGAAGACTTTTTGCAGACAGAGATAATAATTCTTCAAAAGTAGCAATAGTAGATTCAGTTGCAGCGAAAACACTTTTTGCAAGTGATGATCCAGTTGGAAAGATAGTAGAGATTGGTAATGAAGCTTTTACAATAGTAGGCGTTGTTGATAAATCAGATGATTTTGAACCAACGATAGAATCTCTTAACGATTATTATACTTATGTTAATGATGATGCAGCAGGAACAGTATTCATTCCATCAGGAACATGGCCAGTTGTATATAACTTTGATGAACCACAGAATATGGTAGTAAAGGCTGTTTCAACAGAGGATATGACAGCGGCAGGTAAGATTGCGGAAGATACTTTGAATGATAGTATTAATCCTGTTGATTCAACAATAAAATATAAGGCACAGGATTTGCTTGAGCAGGCAAAAGAACTTCAAAGACTTAGTGCATCAACTAATCAGCAGCTTATATGGATAGCGAGTATATCACTTTTGGTAGGTGGTATTGGTGTAATGAATATTATGCTTGTATCTGTAACAGAGAGAACAAAAGAAATTGGTCTTAAAAAAGCAATCGGTGCTAAAAAATCAAGGATTCTTGGACAGTTTCTTACAGAAGCAGCAGTACTTACAAGCTTTGGAGGACTTATAGGTGTGCTTGCAGGAATTATACTTGCCAATATAGTATCAAAGATATCAGATATGCCAGTTGGAATAAGTGTTCCGGCAATTGTGATATCAGTAGTATTCTCAATGGTAATTGGTGTAGTATTTGGACTTCTTCCATCAATCAAAGCAGCTAATCTTAATCCAATTGAAGCATTAAGACATGAATAGATATAATAATATGTTAGCATAGAAATATCAAGATGATATGATATCTCCTAAGTAGATAAGATGAATAATCACAATCTGCTTAGGAGTTTTTGATATATGTAGAAAATATGTGATATATGTATTATGATTAATAATTTCATATATAAAATCCTCGTTTGTCATAGGCATAGACCAACTATCTTTAGGTGGTGGGTAGTTGACAATGGTTTATGACATTTATGAACAGGATACTATTTTTTATTAATTTGTAAATTGTTAGAAGCAGGTACATGTGTTATAATGTAACGCAGGCAAAATGTTGTTTTTTAAAAGGAGAATTTGAGAATGGAAGCAGCTGTAATATTAAAAAAAGGTGAAGGCCGAACAATTAAGTCTGGTGGAATGTGGGTCTATGATAATGAGATAGATAAGATTGAAGGAGAATTTGAGAATGGAGACATTGTTACAGTACTTGATTTTGACGGATATTTTATGGGAAGAGGATTCATTAATACAAGATCAAAGATAACAGTAAGATTAATGTCAAGAGTAAAAGAACAGAAGATAGATGATGAATTTATTGATCTTAGAGTACGTAATTGTCTTGAATATAGAAGCAAAGTAGTTGATATGTCATCATGCAGACTTATATTCGGAGAAGCAGATTTCTTACCGGGAATAGTAGTAGACAAATTTGCAGATGTACTTGTAGTGCAATCACTTGCACTTGGAATTGACAGATTTAAGACTACAATAGTAGATAGTCTGAAAAAACATCTTAAAGAGATGGGAATGCCAATTCGTGGAGTATATGAACGTAGTGATGCTAAAGTTAGAACTCAGGAAGGCATGGAGAGAATAAAAGGATTCATTGGTGATGAATTTGATACAAAAGTTGAGATTGTGGAGAATGGAGTAAAATTCATCGTAGATGTAGAAGAAGGACAAAAGACAGGATTTTTCTTAGATCAGAAATATAACAGAGCAGCAATAAGACCATTGTGTAAAGATGCAAGAGTATTAGACTGTTTTACACATACAGGTTCATTTGCACTTAATGCAGCAGCAGCCGGAGCAAGAGAAGTAATAGGCGTTGATGCATCTGAATTAGGTGTTAATCAGGCAACAGAGAATGCAAAGCTTAATGGACTTGAGAATATCGTAAGATTTGAATGTGCAGATGTGTTTGATCTTCTTCCATCTTATGAAGAAAAAGGAGAGAAATTCGATGTTGTAATTCTTGATCCACCTGCATTTACAAAATCAAGAAATTCAGTTAAGAATGCTATAAAAGGATATCGTGAGATCAACATGAGAGGGCTTAAGTTAGTTAAGAATAATGGTTATCTTGCAACTTGTTCATGTTCACATTTTATGACACCTGAATTATTTACATCAACAATTGCACAGGCTGCAAAGAGCTGTCATAAGAGATTAAGACAGATAGAATACAGAACACAGGCAGCAGATCATCCAATATTATGGGCAGCAGATGAATCATTATATCTAAAATTCTATATATTCCAGGTATGTGATGAACTATAATTGGCAAAGACACATTTAACAAACTAAGAATAGCATAGAGAAAGCGTGTGATGAATTATGATTTGCGATGAAGTAAGAGGATATATTGATAATATTAAAGTGAGAGGAAGTATATTAGGATTAACATCAATTAAGATGTTGCTTGATGAACTTGGTAATCCTCAGGATAAAATAAAAATTGTTCATGTGGCAGGAACTAATGCTAAAGGTTCAGTATCTGCATATATTGAATCAATATGCCAAACATCAGGATATAAGGTAGGATTGTTTGCATCACCGGCAGTATTTGACTATTATGAAGCATATAGAATCAATGGACAGAATATAAGCAAAGAAGAATATGCATCAGTTGGAAGCAAAGTTATAGAAGCTGTTAAACAAGTTAATGATAAGGATATATGGCCAACAAGTTTTGAGATAGAGACAGCAATTGCATATCAGTATTTTTATGATAAGAACGTTGATATAGCTATTATAGAGACTGGAATGGGTGGAAGCCTTGATGCTACTAATGTGACAAAAAGTACACTTGTAAGTGTGATGACACCAATAAGTATTGATCATAGTGCATTTCTTGGAGATACAATTGATGCAATAGCACATGCAAAAGCCGGAATAATCAAAAAGGACAGCGTTGTAACATGTGCATTAGATCAGAAAGAAGAAGCTGTTAATGTAATTAAAAAGACAGCTTATGATAATAATGCGAATGTTATTATTCCAGATATAAAAGATATAGTACATAATGAGGATGGTACCTTTGATTATAAAGATATATCAGGAATAAGACTTAAGATGTATGGAAAAAAACAGATAGAAAATGCAGTACTTGCTATTGAGACTGTTAGAGTACTAAAAGAAAAATATTATTATAAACAGATAGATGAAGAATTAATAAAAACAGGGCTTTTTAATATGATCCTTCCTGGAAGAATAGAGAAGATAGGAACAGAACCGGATATAATAATAGATGGTGCACATAATCCGGCAGCTGCACAGGCATTAAGAGATTATGTAAAAGAAGAATATAAGGATAGGGATGTTATACTTCTTACAGGGATGTTTAAAGACAAGGATTATACAAAAGTTGCGAATATTATGAGTGAAGTTTCAAACAAAGTAATCACAGTGACTCCACCGACAGAAAGAGGGCTTGATTCAGAAGAATTACAAAAAGTTTATAGAAAGATATTTAGTGCTTTAAAAGCAGATGACGGTACAAAGAGATTTATTGACAATAATAGTAATGATGATATGACAGTAACATTGTCATATGGATATGATTATGATAAAGCATTTGCAATGGCTAAGAGATTGGCGGGAACAAATGGAGCTGTAATAGTATTTGGTTCATTTTCTTTTTTAGCACAGATAAAGAGGAAATAGTTAATGAAAGATATAAGAATACGTGCAGTTCGTCCTTATGAAGATGTAGATGAACTTTTGGCAATATATGCACCTTATGTAACAGAGACAGCAGTATCATTTGAATATATACCACCGACAAGAGAAGAATTTTTGCAGAGAATACTTAATACAGTTAAGTCATATCCATATCTTGTAGCAGAAGTTGATGGCAGAATAGCCGGATATGTATATATATCAAAGTTCCATGAGAGACCGGCTTACGATTGGTCTGTTGAGACTTCTATATATATAGATATGAAACTTAGAAAAAGTGGAATAGGAACGAAACTATATGAAGAAGTTGAGAAGATACTAAAAGAACGTAATTATAAGAATATGTATGCATGTATAGCATATCCTAATCCTGCAAGCATAGCATTCCATGAAAAGATGGGATATAAGACGATAGGACATTTTACTAACTGTGCATACAAACTTGATAAGTGGTATGATATGGTATGGATGGAAAAATTCATCGGAGAACATAAAGATATACCTGATAAAATTGTACGAGTTAATATGATAGAATAATGTCTGTTTACTAAGTGATTTAGAAAAAATAGAATTAAGAAAAGCCTCAAACTGATAAATTCTTTTATAATAGATTTTATCAGTTTGAGGCTTTTTGATTCTATATCTAAATTCTAAATAGTGAAGACAAATATAATTATTTGATTGTCACAAGTTCAACATTAACAGCTTCGTTAGTTGGAGTGCGATATAAGTCAATTTTATTATTGTATTTCATAAAGTAAGTATACTTAGATGTACAATTAATATTTTTATAATGACCATAAGCTACGAGTTCAATATTAAGTCCATCGCTGGTCATTCTATATATGCCTGATTCATCACCTTTTTCAAGTTGGAAATATATAGTATCATTGTAAAGGTTATAAGTTGTAACTTTGCCACCACTTGTAAGGATATTAGTCATGTTATTAGTTGTATCATATTTTTCAAGAGTATATCCACCTGACAGATTGATATAGTAGTAACAAGAACCTGTATAGATTGGCATATAATAATTGCCATTGTATACAGAACTAAAATAATCTGTTTGGGTATTAAGCTCATATATACTATGATCGTATGATATACCAGAAAAATAGATGTTGCCATTGTATACACATGATGGATCTATATTGTCATCACTTATAATGTGGTTATCACTTCCATCTCTCTTCATCTTATATAAAGTCAAAGTAGTCTCATCATCGTAATGTTTGTAATATATGTAATTACCACATAGACTTACTGTACCGGTAATCTCAGGATGAAGTACTGATAAGTGGTCACCCTTTAGATCGGAGACACATATACCATAGAGCATATTCTTAAAGACACTGTCAGATGATTTAGAATTATTCCTAAGATAGAATATCTTATCATCATAGATGTTGATATAACTTGTGGTATCTTTAGATATAAGCTTGGCACCTGTTCCATCAGGATTCATTCTGTATAGACGACCTTTGTCGGAAGGATTAGAAAAATATATTTTATCCTTATATTCACAAAACAGGCCACTGTTATACAAGTTGCCGGCAGTGTTACCAGTGGCTGTATCTGGGAAAGGCGTGTTTTTAATTTTATTATAAAAAAATATGGCTGTACCAATAGCAGCAGTTATAAGAACTAGAATAATTATTGTAATAACTATTTTCTTTTTATTCATTTAAGCATCAACCTCCGTTTTATTTGCAGTTAATTCTGCTAAGTTTTTTATCGGAGATTTAAACAGTATACTTGACTTGTTACATTAAGATTACTGTGGTATAATGAGTTAATGTATCAAAGCAAAAGGAGGATATAATGATAGATTTATTAGAATTAAGAGATGAAATAGACGTAATAGACAAGCAGATTACTGAACTGTTCTTAAAGAGAATGGATATCTGTTCAAAAGTAGCAGAATATAAGATAAATACAGGTAAGCAAGTGCTTGACACTAAAAGAGAAAAAGACAAGATTGAAAAAGTAAAAAGCTATGTGGAAGATGACTTTATGAAGCATGGAGTAGCTGAACTGTTTATGCAGATAATGGCAATGAGTAGAAAACTTCAATACAGACTTTTAGAGGAGAATAATATACATGATGAAGTTCCATTAGAAAAGATTGAAGACATAAACAGACAGGATATAACAGTTGTATATCCGGGTGTTCCGGGTGCTTATAGTGAGCAGGCAATGATTAACTACTTTGGAGAGAATGTTAATCATTTTAATGTGGTTACATTCAGAGAAGCGATGGATGCACTAAGAGATAAAAAAGCAGATTATGCAGTTTTTCCAATCGAGAATTCAAGTGCAGGAATTGTCAATGATACTTATGATCTGTTAAAAGAATATGATAATTATATTGTTGCAGAGACTTTTGTCAAGATTGAACATGCATTGCTTGGAACTGCAGATTCAGATATATCAGACATAAGAACTGTATATTCACATCCACAGGGACTTATGCAATGTCAGGAATTTTTAGAGGAACATAAAGAGTGGAATCAGATAAGTCTGGCTAATACAGCCATTGCTGCAAGAAAAGTAAAAGATGATGGTGATAAGACTCAGGCGGCAATAGCAAGTAAGATTGCTGCAAGAAACTATGGATTGAAGATATTAAAAGAAGCAATCAATACAAATAGTAATAATACAACAAGATTTGTTATAGTAAGTAATAAACCACAGTTTACTAAAGATGCTGATAAGATAAGTATATGCTTTGAGACACCAAACGAAGCAGGAAGTCTTTATAACATGTTAAGCCATATAATATATAATGGTCTTAATATGACAAGAATAGAATCAAGACCACTTATGGATGGTAATTTTGGCTCAAGATTCTATGTAGACTTTGAAGGATGTCTGACAGATGCAAGTGTTAAGAATGCACTTAGGGGAATAAGCTCTGAGGCTATAACATACAGATTGCTTGGTAATTACAGATAAAAAACAGTAGATTTTATTTACTGTTTGCGTTAATATTAATAATGAAAGAAGGAAATATTCATGAAGGCACATGAGAGAATATTATACAGAGATTTTAAAGATGAGGAACTATTCGATAATATAGCATGGATTATCGATAATTACAAAGATGACTATTATAACATGGAAGACATAGCAGGACTGTGTTTTGAATGTATGAATAAGCTTGCTGAACTTGGAGACAGATTAGGTTTTAAAGGTAATCTAAAGAACTGTTTTGTAGCTTATATTCTTGCTAATTCAGAGAATGCTTTTTCAAAATCAGCAGAATGTAATGGCAATGCTACAGGAAGTGCAAGACTTATGGCATTACATGATATGGAAATCTTTAAAAAGATGGTTGCATTTGATCTCAATGAAGTCGATGAATACCTCGGAATAGAATGTTTTAGATTTGTATATCAATATGAGAATTCCAACGAAAAAAATAAATATTTCAATAAAAGAGTCCGTGACAGAATAATAAAGCTTGCTGAAGATATAGAACAAGCACAAGATGCTAATGCAATACTTGAGATAGTGACAGAATTCTATAAGAACTATGGTGTTGGCAAAATTGGTCTTCACAAAGCATTTCGTGTTGTGACAGATAATAATGAAGTAACAATAAAACCAATAACTAATATTGAACATATATATCTGTCTGACCTTGTAGGATACGAACTTCAGAAGAAGAAACTTACTGATAATACGGAAGCTTTTATTGAAGGAAGAAGAGCTAATAATGTATTGTTGTTTGGAGATAGTGGAACAGGAAAGTCTTCAAGTATAAAAGCGATACTTAATGAATATTATGACAGAGGACTTCGAATGATTGAGATACAAAAACATCAGTTTGGAGATTTGTTTAATGTAATAGAACAGATAAAGGATAGAAATTACAAATTCATAATATACATGGATGATTTGTCTTTTGAAGAGTATGAGATAGAATACAAATATCTTAAAGCAATAATAGAAGGCGGACTTGAAAAACGTCCTGACAACGTACTAATATATGCAACATCTAACAGAAGACATCTGGTTAGAGAAAAATTTAGTGATAAAGAAGAAAGACGTGATGATCTGCATGCATCAGATACAGTTCAGGAAAAATTATCATTATCTGCCAGATTTGGGGTTTCAATATTCTATGTAGCACCTAATAAAAAGGAATATATGAATATAATTAAAGTCCTTGCTGAAAAATATAATGTAAAAATGGATAAAGATGAACTTTTTGCAGAAGCTAATAAATGGGAGCTGAGCCATGGAGGACTATCAGGAAGAACAGCACAGCAGTTTATTAATTACTTACTTGGTAAACAGGATGACTAATATGGCATAGGCATATAAAGCTTCTCTAGAAGTTGATTCTTAAGGAGAGATGTGTATGGCGATTAATTTTTTTGCAGCAATTGATGTAGGCTCGTATGAGTTAGAGATGAAGATCTATGAGATATCAAAAAGACATGGCATAGAAGAGATTGATAGTGTGCGTCATATTATTGAACTTGGCAAAGATACATATGCGTACAGAAAGATTAACTTTGAGAAGATTGATGAATTATGTGATGTACTTGCTGATTTTAAAAAGATAATGGAAGAATATCGTGTTGACAATTACAGAGCATGTGCAACAAGTGCATTAAGAGAAGCACAGAACTGTCAGAGTATAGTAGATAGAATACGAATGAGGACAGGAATTAATGTTGAGATACTTAGTAATTCAGAGCAGAGATTTCTCACATACAAAGCAGTTGCATTAAAGGAAAATGAATTCAATAAGATAATTGAAAAACCGGCAACAATTGTTGAAGTTGGTGCAGGTAGTATGCAGATGTCAATATTTGATAAATCAACACTTATAACAACACAGAATGTTAGAATTGGTTCACTAAGAGTTCGTGAAATATTCAACAGACTTGATTATAGTAATGCCAATTTTAATAATATTCTTGAAGAATATGTTGATAATGACATGGAGACTCTTAAGAAGATGTTTATAAAAGATAAAGAGATGACTAATATGATTGCAACAGGTGATTATGTAGGTTATATAGTAAAAAAAGCCAATAAAGAGCCTGGTAATGATTATATTGAAAGTGAAGAATTCATGGATAAATATAGAAACCTTTCAAGAATGAGTAATGAAGAGATAAGTGAGAAGCTTGATATACCAGTTGAATATTCAAGTCTTATTCTGCCATGTGCAATGATATATAAGAAGATAATTGAACTTACAGGAGTAAAAAAAATCTGGCTTCCGGGAGTTAGCTTGTGTGAAGGAATAGCGGCAGAATATGCACAACAGCAGAAGATAGTTACATTTTCACATGATTTTAATGAAGATATTATCGCAGCAGCACGTAATATTGCAAAAAGATATATGTGTAATAAGTCACACACATATTCACTTGAGAATAATGTAATTGCGATATTTGACAGTATGAAGAAATATCATGGACTTGGAAGAAGAGAGAGACTTCTTCTTGAGATTGCAGCAATACTTCATGATTGTGGCAAATTTATAAGTATTACTGCACCGGCACAAAGTTCTTATGACATAATAATGTCTACAGAGATTATTGGGCTGTCGCATGCAGAACGAAAGCTAATAGCTTATATAGCAAAATATAATACAGTTGAATTTGGATTTGATGATGCCTATGATATGGGAATCAGTACGGATGCATATCTTACACTTGTGAAGCTGACAGCAATACTAAGAGTAGCTAATGCGTTAGACAGAAGTCACAAGCAGAAGTTTAAGGATATAAGACCATATCTAAGCGGAAAAGAACTTGTAATAACTACAAAAGTAATGGATGATATTACTCTTGAACAGGGATTATTCAAAGATAAAGCAGATTTTTTTGAAGAAGTATATGGTATAAGACCAGTATTGAAGAAAAAGAGAGGACTGTAATTATGGAAGAATTAAATTTAGAAAAACCTGAGTATTATATAAATAGAGAATTAAGCTGGATGGAATTTAACTACCGAGTTCTTTTTGAAGCCAGAGATAAGAATATTCCACTACTTGAGAGAGCAAAATTCCTAAGTATTACAGCATCGAATCTTGATGAATTTGTAATGGTAAGAGTAGCATCATTAAAAGATATGGTTCATGCAGGATATACTAAGAAAGATATTGCAGGAATGCGTCCAACAGACCAGCTTTGTCATATAAGCAAAAAAGAACATGAACTTGTATCATTGCAATATAGCACATACAAAAGATCTCTAGAACCACAGCTTTTAGAAGATGGGATCAAAATAATTGATTCGCATGAAGAACTTAATAAGAAACAGGCAGAGTATGTTGACAGAATATTTATGGAAGATATATATCCTGTTCTTACGCCTATGGCAGTAGACTCATCAAGACCATTTCCACTTATAAGAAATAAAACGCTTAATATAGCAGCACTTATAGAACATAAAAAGGGTGGAGATGATCTTGAATTTGCAACTGTTCAGGTTCCATCAGTATTACCAAGAATGATAGAGATACCAGAAGAATTATCAGATGGCAGAGAAAAAGTTACAATTATACTTCTTGAAGAGATTATAGAGAGAAATATAGACAAACTTTTCCTTAATTATAATGTAATATGTGCACATCCATTTAGAATAATGAGAAATGCGGATCTGTCAATTGATGAAGATGAAGCATCAGATCTGTTAAAAGAGATACAAAAACAGCTTAAGAAGAGACAGTGGGGTCAGGCAATCAAGCTTGAATATGAAGAGAATATGGATAAGAGATTACTAAAGATTCTTAAAAAAGAGCTTGATATTGATGAAAGTGATATGTATGGAATTAATGGACCACTTGATCTTACTTTTC
>SAMEA104315435__coassemble_842_pt1 | contig 17551 bp, 15 predicted proteins | sample SAMEA104315435__metabat2_low_PE_020 | metagenome-assembled genome bin SAMEA104315435 (sample SAMEA104315435) | gut metagenome | biome: Monkey gut; feature: monkey-associated habitat; material: faeces | place: China | collected 2013
TTTTAAGCTTAATCACCTTATTAATTTTTATAATGCTAAAAAAGCTTCTTCCTGTATGAATAATTGTCTTTCCACCATCTAATTTTGCTTTTAAGGCATCACATTTACTTTTTGTTCTGCTCGCAATCATAATCTCTTCGAATACTTCGCTATTTTGACAACATTTATGAATTGCTACACTTGCAACTCCACCACATCCAATTATTAAACATTTACCCATTTTTAATTCCTCCATATATATCTTATTTTTTTACTTGTTATTTATTCTACTTCTTTTAATACATTTTCAACATAATTAGGAAGTGCAAATGCACCAACATGAAGTCTTGTATTATAATATTTTGTATCTATTCCAAGTGAACTCCATCTAACTGCATCAAGATCTCTTATTGGATGATATTTCTTAGATGCAAATCCAAACAGCCAATGACCTGCCGGATATGTTGGAATATGTGCCTGATATACTTTAGTTATTGGAAAAGATCCAACAATACGCTTATGTGTTCTGTTCATCACGTATACATCTTCGCCATAGAATGGACTTTCATGCTGATTAACCATTATTCCATCTTCACGAAGTGCTTTATAACAGTTTCCATAGAATTCTTTTGAAAAAAGTCCTTCGCCTACTCCAAAAGGATCTGTAGGATCGACAATTATCAAATCATATTCATTCTCACATTTTCTTATATAGCGAAGTCCATCCTGATGATGTATCTTAACTCTGTCATCACCAAATCCACAACCTGTCTGAGGAAGATATTTCTTACATACTTCTACTAAAAGTTCATCAACTTCTACCATATCTATCTGCTCAACCTGATTATATCTGCATAATTCACGAAGAACGCCGCCATCTCCTGCTCCTATTACAAGTACTTTTCTCACATTAGGATGTACTGCCATAGGAACATGTACAATCATCTCATTGTAGATGAATTCATCTTTTTCTGTAAGTATCATATTGCCATCAAGTGTTAAAAAACGTCCAAACTCCTGTGAATCAAAAATATCTATTCTCTGATATTCACTTTGACCACAGAATAATTGTCTGTCTACTTTTATTGAAAATTTTACATTAGATGTATGTTTTTCTGAAAACCATAATTCCATAATCAGCCCTCCTTAAGAACATTAATCATCTCAATGTTCATATCTTCTGTTCCTGTAAGTTCGCAGCCTTTTGCTTTGGCATATTCAACATAATCAATAATCTCTTCTGTTATCTCTTCACCAGGTGCAAGTATAGGAATTCCCGGTGGATAACACATAACAAATTCCGTACATATCTTTCCTGCACTTTCTTTTAGTGGAATAGATACTTTATCTGAATAGAATGCCATCTGAGGTGTTGTTACAACTTTTGGATTAATATATTCATGATCAAGCATACCTGCTTTATCTTTTTTATGAAGTCGTCTTATCTCTGCAAGTGCGCTTACCAGACGCTCAAGATCCTGTATTCTGTCACCAACAGATACATAAGCAAGTATATTGCCAATATCACCAAATTCAACCTGTATGTCATAATCATCTCTTAAAATGTCATATACTTCAATTCCTGCAAGTCCGGCATTAATCGTATTAACTGATAACTTAGTAATATCAAAATCATATATTGAATCACCGTCTACTATCTCTTTTGAATATGCATAATAGTCTCCTATTCGATTAATCTCTTCTCTTGCATATTCAGTCATGCTAATAACTTTTCTGAATATCTCTTTTCCGTTCATCGCAAGATTCTTACGTGATACATCAAGACTTGAGAGTAATAGATATGAACCACTTGTAGTCTGTGTAAGATTAATTACCTGTCTTACATATCCAGGATTCATTCCCGCTCCTACAAGCAAAATTGAACTCTGTGTTAATGAACCACCAGATTTGTGCATTGATACTGACGCAAGATCCGCACCAGCTTTCATTGCTGATACCGGAAGATTCTCTCCAAAATACAAATGTGTTCCATGTGCTTCATCCGCAAGCACTTTCATTCCATGTGCATGTGCATATTTTACAATCTCTGTGATATTAGAACATATACCATAGTATGTAGGATTATTAACAAGTACTGCTTTTGCATCAGGATTCTCATCAATAGCCTTCTTAACGTCAGAAAGTGACATTCCAAGTGCTATTCCAAGTTCTTTTTTGGACTGTGGATTAATATATACTGGCTCTGCTCCACATAAAATCAATGCATTAATTACACTTCTATGCACATTTCTTGGGAGAATTATCTTATCACCTCTCTTGCATACAGATAATACCATACTCTGTACTGCACTTGTCGTTCCATTTACCATAAAAAATGCATGTTTTGCTCCAAATGCTTGTGCTGCAAGTTCTTCTGCATCTTTAATTATTGATACTGGATGACACAGATTATCAAGTGGCTTCATAGAGTTAACATCCACTGATAAGCATCTCTCTCCCAAAAAATCTGTTAATTCCTTGTTTCCTTTTCCTCTCTTGTGACCTGGCACATCAAAGGGTACTACTCTCATCGTTCGCAAGCGTTCTAACGCTTCTAATATAGGAGCCTGATTCTGATTTAACTTTGACATTATTATAAGCTTCCTTTCCAAAATGATATTATCTTCAGTACAATCTTATAATTGTACTCTTTCACACATTGGATCAATATTTGGGAATCGTATTTTCATATAAACTAAAAAAGAATCCAAGTAACTGTTTACACAATACACTTGAATTCCAATAAATCACATACACAGAATATCTACTATTTTATAAAAACTGTTTCATGATTAGAGTCTATATAGCAGGAAATACTTTTACTACTCTTATTGATTTTTTCACAAGTGTGATGTGCATCATCGCACACGGTTATTAAGTAACCAACTTATAAAATTTGAGTAATTTCACTCAATCAGTGCATATATCACTGAATCAATAATGCAACCCAAAGTTGCGGCCGGCATTGACCCCAGCTGTCCGTATGGCTTTAATTCCCAATTGGGAAAGGTCAAAATATATTTGCTCGGTTCATACATGGTGTTACTGTATGAAAGCAGTAAAGGCTCTAATCGCCTAAAACATAAATATTATTATAAAATATTTATAAACAAAATGCAATTCTTTTTTCATTTCTTTGTTATCTCTATATATATGATTGTATGACGTTTATACACACTTTTTCAATGTAACATTCCATTTTAATATAGCACATGGCATATCTTTCTCATATTATAAACTTATAGCATTCTCATATTATAAACTTATAGTATTCTCATAAAATTCATAATATTCTGATAGATAATGATTAGAGAATCACAAATTAGCATTTAATCAATCTATATCTAATATATAACCTGATTAAAATGAAAATAGCCACCTTGACATCTTGTCTATCCACAAGCCTGTCTTAGTGACTATTATCTCTTTAACTCATTATGCACTCTATATAACCTGCCTATCGTGCATAACTGATATCATAATCTTTGTGTTCTAATGCTATTAATAAGCTCAGATTAAATATCATATTTTCCTGTAATATCATTATTCACAACATAATATACAGCATTATCTTCTGGTTTTACATACATCGTAAGCTCTGTAACAGTAACACCTTCAGCATTCAGTTTTTCTTTTATCTGGCTTGATATTTCATTCATATCAATCTCTTTACTATTATACTGAACAACAGTCTTTTCAATTACAGAATTAGTTACAACCTTATTATCTACTCTAGACACAGCTGCCATAGTACTTCTAGCAGATGCTTCCTTTGGTGTTAATCTTTTTTTTCGCATAGTGCATCTCCCTTCAAAATATAAATATATTAATGTAATAACTTAGATTATTCCTTGCCATTACATATCAATATTAACTAGCTAAAAAATTCTGTTAATGCTTCAATTGCTTTATCCTCGTCCTGACCTTCAGCTACAAGATTTATATCCATACCTTCTGAAGGATTAAAAGCCATGATTCCCATAATGCTCTTTGCATTAATCTGCTTTGTGCCACTCTCAAGAATAATTCTACTATCGAACTGGCATGCTACCTGAACAAGTTCTGCAATTGGATTACTGTGCTTCTTTGATAAATCTGAAACTATAACTTCATTTTTTTTCATAATAATACCCTCTCTATGTACTTTTACATTTTTAATACCTAACAATATCTTATTATAAGTATCTTTGTTCATTTTTGCAACTACATATTTTTATTATATGCTTTTTTATCTTTGTAGTATTTATTAAATGGCTCATTGATAGTTCTTCCATCATTATGAAAGCCAATTATCTCATCAATATTAACATCATGCACACTCTTAAATATGTTATATTCAACATTAGGAATGTCACTTCTAAGTTTCTCTATCATATCTTTGATATCACTTCTCGCTGAACGAAGCTCTCCTGATTCTTTTAATTTAACTCTGCTGCATGCACAATTAATAAAATGCAAATCATTATACTCTGAAAAAGTTATTATATCTCTTTCTTTTATAAGAAACATTGGTCTTATAAGTTCAATACCTTCAAAATTCTTGCTTCTAAGCTTAGGCATCATACTCTGCAGCTGTCCACCATAGAGCATACTCATAAGAACTGTTTCTATCACATCATCAAAATGATGTCCAAGTGCTATCTTATTGCATCCAAGACTCTGTGCTGTTCTATAGAGAAATCCTCTTCGCATTCTTGCACATAAGAAACACTGATTAGCATCATTTTCTTCAACTACTTCAAATACATCAGAATCAAATATCTCTATTGGAATTCCCATTAGCTTTGAGTTCTCCTCGATTATCTGGCGATTAACTTCGCTATATCCCGGGTCCATAGATATATATCTGACAGTTACTGAATTGTCTATATGTCTTACATATTCCTGCATAAGTTTTGCTAATAGCATGGAATCTTTACCACCTGATATACACACTGCAATCTTATCACCCGGAGATATAAGTTCATACTTATTAATGCCATCAAGGAACTTACTCCACAGAGATTTGCGATATCTCGTTATAATACTTCTTTCTATCTCTTTATATCTTTCCATAAACATCCTTTGTCATACTATATTGCCTGTAATATTACTGACAGCATATATTCTGATAACAGTTATAAGACTGCAAAGTTATACAACTAACGCAGTCTTACTGTTCTAATTCATATTACAGATTAGGCTGAATAACCTTAGCATCGTATCCATTATCTTTTAATGCTTTTGTAATCTGCTCTTTATGTTCATTGCCAAATGCTTCAAGTGTAATCTGTAATTCAACAGCTTTACTTCTGTTAATACTTACAAACTGATTATGTTCAAGTTTTATTACATTACCTTGTTCTTTAGCTATTATACTTGCAACTTTTACAAGTTCACCTGGCTTATCTGGTAATAGTACTGATACTGTAAAGATTCTTCCTCTCTGTATAAGTCCATGCTGAACAATTGATGCCATTGTTATAACGTCCATATTACCGCCACTTAAGATTGATACAACTTTTTTACCTGTAAAATCAAGATGCTTAAGTGCTGCTACTGTAAGAAGACCTGAATTCTCTACAACCATCTTATGATTCTCTACCATATCAAGGAATGATACAATAAGCTCATCATCTTCAATTGTTATTATTGAATCAATATTTTCTTTAATATATGGGAATATATTGCTACCTGGTGTCTTAACTGCTGTACCGTCTGCTATTGTACTTACTGATGGTAATGTTACAACTTCACCTTTCTCAAGTGATGCTTTCATACAGCTGGCTCCTGCTGGTTCAACACCAATAACTTTAATCTTAGGATTAAGAAGTTTTGCAAGTGTTGATACACCTGTTGCAAGTCCGCCTCCTCCAATTGGTACAAGAATATAATCAACAGTTGGCAGTTCCTTGAATATCTCCATTGCAATACTTCCCTGACCTGTTGCTACATCAAGATCATCAAATGGATGAATGAATGTATATCCTTTTTCATCTGCAAGTTCATAAGCTTTTGCAGATGCTTCATCATATACATCTCCATATAATACAACGTCTGCACCATAACTTCTTGTTCTATTAACTTTAATAAGCGGAGTACTTGTAGGCATTACAATTGTAGCTTTGCAGCCATAAAGTTTTGCAGCATATGCAACGCCCTGTGCATGGTTACCAGCTGATGCTGTTATTAATCCTTTGCTTCTTTCTTCATCTGTAAGAGTACTTATCTTGTAATATGCTCCTCTTACTTTATATGCACCTGTATATTGCATATTTTCAGGCTTTAAATATACTTTATTACCTGTCTGATTACTAAAATACTCACTATACATAAGTTTTGTATCATTAGTAACTTTTTTAACTATTTCACTGGCTTCTTCGAATTTTTCTAAAGTTAATTTTTCCATTCCATTTTCCTCTTTTACTAATTAATATCTGATTCTCTAATATATAAGAATCCTCTTTTATCTAATAACTCTTAGCATTATCATCATATTTATAAATTATATCATCTATTCACAACTTTGCAATGCTAAATTTCAAAAAAAGAATGTATACTATTGATTCTCTTCATGATGTTCTACATTAAATAATGCATTAACGAATTCATCTGCATTAAATTTCTGAAGATCATCAATATGCTCACCAACACCAATATACTTAACCGGTATACCGAATTCTGACTGGATAGCAACCGCTATACCACCTTTTGCTGTTCCATCAAGTTTTGTAAGAATAATACCTGTTACATCACATATATCCTTGAATTCTTTTAACTGTGACAATGCATTCTGTCCTGTTGTTCCATCAAGTACTATAAGATTCTCTCTATATGCATCCGGATATTCTCTATCTATAACTTTATTAATCTTTCTTAATTCTTCCATAAGATTCTTCTTATTATGGAGTCTTCCTGCTGTATCACATATAAGAATATCTGCATTCCTTGCTTTTGCTGCAGCAACTGCATCATATATTACTGCTGCCGGATCTGAACCTTCATTCTGTGCAATTATATCAACACCTGCTCTATGTGACCACTCAGTAAGCTGTTCTATGGCTGCTGCTCTGAATGTATCAGCTGCCGCAACTATAACTTTCTTACCTTGGGCTTTTAACTGACCAGCCATCTTACCAACAGAAGTTGTCTTACCAACACCATTAACACCAATTACAAGAACAACTGATTTTCTGTTTTCAAAATCATAGGCATTCTCGCCTATATCCATCTGTTCTTTTATACTGCTTATAAGAAGTTCTTTACATTCTGAAGGTTCTTTAATCTTATTTTCTTTTACTTTTGCTTTTAGATTCTCGATAATATCATTGGTAGCATTAATTCCTATATCACCCATTATCAGAATCTCTTCTATCTCTTCATAGAAATCTTCATCAATACTTGAAAATCCAGAAAAAATGGAATCAATCTTAGAAACGACATTATCTCTTGTCTTAGTAAGCCCTTCTACAAGCTTCTTAAAAAATCCTTTTTTCTCTCCCATAGCTTATTTCTCCTTTATAACATTATCTTTGTGCTAATTAGTGTCGTTAATCTGTTAATTATTTAACACATATATTTTTTACATATACTCTAACATATAATCTTATAATTAACTACTCTTTTTTATCTTCAAGTTCATTCTCTATAAGATCAACTGATACAAGCGTTGATATACCTTTTTCCTGCATAGTAATACCATATAGTCTGTCTGCTGATGCCATCGTTCCACGTCTGTGTGTAATTACAATGAACTGCGTATGCTTAGTCAGCTTATGAAGATATCTTGCATATCTGTCTACATTAGAATCATCAAGTGCAGCTTCTATCTCATCAAGAAGACAAAACGGTGATGGCTTAAGATTCTGTATTGCAAATAAAAGTGCAATAGCTGTAAGTGCTTTTTCTCCACCTGACAACTGCATCATATTCTGAAGTTTTTTACCTGGTGGCTGTGATATTATTCTTATACCAGCTTCAAGAATATCTTCATCTTCTACTAACTCAATAGAACCTTTTCCTCCACCAAAGAGTTCTTTGAATACTTTATCAAACTCGTCTTTTATCTCTGCAAATTTTTCTGCAAATTGAGTTCTCATTCCGGCGTCAAGTTCATCTATGATTCCTACAAGTGTCTCTTCTGCTGTAATCAGATCATCATGCTGTGTCTTCATAAAAGTATATCTCTCTGATATCTCCTTGTAGTCTTCAATTGCATTAACATTAACATCTCCAAGTTCTCTTATATCTGCTTTAAGAAGTGATATCTGCTTTTTCATCTCACTAATATCTGTAAGCTCTTCATCTCTAAATTCCTGTGCTGCACTATATGTAATCTCATATTCATTCCACATATAGTTAATTCTTGATTCGTTAGCTTCCTGATACTTCTCATATAGACTTTCAAGCCTTAGCTTTTCTTTTTCAAGATTTGTTATGTTCTGTTGTATATTATCTCTCTTTTCAAAGAAAGTCTTATGTGTTTTTTGCATTTCTTCTCTTTTTTGTTTATGCTCAAATATACTTTCTTCACATTCACTAATCTTTTGTTCTAATGCTGTAATCTCTTTTCGTATATTATCAAGTTCTTGTTCTTTATCACTGACTTCTTTAGCTGACTTGCCAAAATCTCCAGTAATTCCTTCAAGTTCCTTTACTATCTTTTCTTTTTCTCTCTCAGTTCTGATAATATTCTCATTGATAAAGTTCTTTCTCTGATTAAATGATGCCATTGAAAGTGTTTTGCTCTCACATTCTTTTGCTTTAAGTTCTTCTTCTGTTTTACACTTTTCATATTCTCTTGATAATATATCAATTCGTGTTCTGGCATCTGCTTCTGCTGTATCATATTTTCTAAGTGCAGCATTAATCTCTACAGCTTCATCTTTAATCTCTTTAATCTGTTCTTCAATATCACTACTCTCTTTTACAGTATCATTATATTCTTTTTCAAGTTCGCTCTTTCTGTCCTTTGCCTGTCTAAGATTAAGTTTAGCAGTATTAAATACAAGATATGTATCCTGTAAAAGTTTATTATTCTCTTCTATAGCTTTCCTAACTTCAAAAAGTTCTATATTTTTCGCTTCTTTTTTAGCTGCAAATTCAGTTCTTATTCGCTCTGATTCTTTTACTTTATCATCAAGTTCTTCTATCTCTCTTCTTCTTCCAAGGAGGTTACTGTTATTCTTAAATGCACCACCTGTCATTGAACCACCAGGATTAAGCAATTCACCTTCAAGTGTAACTATTCTTGTTGAATACTTATATTTTCTTGCAATCTGAATAGCATTATCAATTGTATCAACAACCAGATTTCTTCCAAGCAAGTATTTAACAAGCCCAGTAAACTGCTTATCAACATGCACAAGATCCGAAGCAATTCCTATAACTCCTTTTTCTCTAAGAATAACTTCATTACTGATACTATCTTTACCTGATATTGATGATAATGGAAGAAATGTCGCACGGCCTGACTTACTTGTCTTTAAAAATGTAATAAGATCTCTTGCTGTATTCTCATTATCAGTTACAATATTTTGAATACTTCCACCAAGGGCTGTTTCAATTGCTACTTCATATTTTGAATCAACTTTTATTATATCTGCTACAACACCTATTATACCTTTATTAGTATCTCTAAGCTCCATAACTTTTCTAATACTATTACCATATCCGTCATATCGCTCTGTTATATTCTTAAGCGACTCAAGTTTTGATTTGTCAATATGATATTGCTGCTGTGCTTTTTCCATATCAGAATCAATATTCTTAATCTCGTCTTTTTTAGCACTCTCTTCGCTTTGCAATTCACTGATTGTAGCATTAATACTCTCAGCTCTTACATTAGCTTCATCACACTCATGTTCAAGTCTCTCGATTGTACTATCATGTGCATCTGCATCGCTCTTGGCTTTAAGAAGTCTCTGCGTAATCTGTGCTTTTCTGATATTAATCTGATCAAGCATTGTCTCATAATGCTGAACTTTTGATTTTATATTAGATTTCTCATTGAGATTATCAATAATAAAAGATTTCAGTTCATTAATCGTACTATTTAACTCTTTTATATGCTCTGTTAATTCTTCAAGCTGCTTTTCATCTTCATTATCATTGGTCAAAAGACTTATCTCTTTTTCTATTGCTTTCAAATCTTCCTGATATTCTAATAACTCTTTTTCTTTGCTATCTATCTGCTCACTTAACTGAGATTTTCTCTCATTAAGATGTTCATCATTGAGCTTCACTGTCTTTATCTGTTCTAATAAAAGATTGATTCTGCCTTCAAGATTACCTTTATTAAGTGCATACTCATTCTGAGCTTCTGTATTATTAGTTATAGCATCATTAATCTGTTCAATCTCTTCTTCTAACTTTTCATACTCAACCTTTGTATTCTCATATACTCTATTAGTTTCATCAAGATCATTACTACAGATATCTTTTTTCTCTTCTACTTCTGCAATCAGTTCTTTAGTCTTTTTAAGTTCATTAAGAAAAAGATTAATATCATATTTTTTAAGTTCAGCTTTGTATCTTAGATAAGTTCTGGCTTTTTCTGACTGCTTTTCAAGTGGACCAACCTGTTTCTCAAGTTCTGCAAGAATATCATTAACTCGTACAAGATTCTGTTTCTCATCTTCAAGTTTTTTCTGAGCTATCGCTTTTCTTCTCTTAAATTTTACAATTCCTGCTGCTTCATCAAACAGTTCTCTTCTCTCTTCAGGTTTACCACTTAATATCTTATCAATCTGACCCTGTCCAATTATTGAATATCCTTCTTTACCTATACCTGTATCATAGAACAATTCATTGACATCTTTCAAACGACATGCAGTTCCATTGATAAGATATTCGCTCTCACCTGAACGATATACACGTCTTGATACTGTTACCTGATCATAATCTATTGCAAGTGCCCTGTCTGAATTATCTATAGTAATTGCAACATATGCAAAACCTACAGGTTTTCTAAGTTCTGTACCTGAGAATATTACATCTTCCATCTTAGCTCCACGAAGCTGCTTTGCACTTTGTTCACCAAGTACCCATCTTACTGCATCTGCTACATTACTCTTACCACTTCCATTCGGACCAACTATGCCTGTTATTCCATTGTGAAACTCAAAAACTATCTTGTTTGCAAATGATTTAAAACCTTGCACCTCAATACTTTTTAAATACATAACGCACCTACTTGTCTTTTTTATTTATAGTCATTATTGCATTATATGCTGCTTCCTGTTCAGCAGCTTTCTTGGTTCTTCCAATTCCTTTTCCTACAATCTCATCTCCAAGCATGGCATTAACTTCAAATTGCTTATTATGATCAGGTCCATTCTCTCCAACAAGTTTGTAGACCAGATTCTTGTCACCTTTTGCCTGTACTATCTCTTGTAGGATAGTCTTGCTATCATAAAAGAGCTGTTTATCTTTTATATCTGCGAGAATAAACTTATCAATAAACTCTTTTGCATTAGCAAAACCACCATCTAAATATATAGCTCCAATAACTGCTTCAAACGCATCTGATGTTATAGATTTACGTTCTCTACCACCTGTTAATTCTTCACCTTTTCCAAGAAGAAGGAATTCACCAAGTCTTATGTCTTTACTACATAATGCAAGTGTAGGCTCACATACTATACTTGCTCTCATCTTCGTTAGATAACCTTCTGGTTCGTCAGGGTATCTGTTATATAGATATTCACTTATTGATATTTCAAGTACTGCATCTCCAAGAAATTCAAGTCGCTCATTATTGCTCATATAATTTAATCTATGTTCATTAGCATATGAACTATGTGTAAGTGCTTCTGATATAAGACTTTTATTTCTAAATGAATACCCGATTATCTTTTCAAATTCTTCAATTCTCTTATTATTAGTCAAAATCTTTTCCTCCATAAAAATTAGGCTGCCTCTATTATGAAACAGCCTTTTATAATCTCTTAATTAATTTAAAGCGTTCTTAATCTGCTCTACTGCATCGCCTACAGTAACTATGCTTTCTGCAGCATCATTTGCTATTTCAATATCAAATTCTTCTTCAATTCCCATAATAATTTGGAAAATATCAAGAGAATCTGCGCCGAGATCATCAACAAATGTAGTATCCATTGTAATATCGTTTTGATCCACATTAAGTACCTCAGCAATTATTTTTTGTAATTTTTCAAATTCCATTTTTTAGTCAATCCTTTCTGATTCTTGTTTATTTAAAATGCTCTCCTTAATTTTTGAATTAACATCCTGCTCTTTAAATGTAACACATTGAATTATAGAATTTGTCACTTCTTTCGCTTTAGAATTTCCATGAGTCTTTACTACAAGACCATTGAGTCCTAAAAGTGGTGCTCCACCATATTCACTTGCGTCAAATGTTTTAAGTGTTTTCTTTAAAGCAGGTTTTATCAGCATTGCGCCGATTTTACTTCTTAATGATGACATAAGTCCACCTTTGATTTTACTAATCATTGTACTACCAATGCCTTCATACAGTTTAAGGATAACATTACCAACAAAAGCATCACAGACTATAACATCTGCATAACCATTTGGTATCTCTCTTGCCTCTATGTTGCCTATAAAATTAATATCAGTACAATTAGATAAAAGTGGATATGTCTCTTTTACAAGCATATTACCTTTATCTTCTTCAAGTCCAATATTAACAATAGCAACTCTTGGATTCTTTTTTCCAACTACATGTTCCATATATATAGAGCCCATTCTCGCAAATTGCACAAGATGTGATGGTCTTGCATCAACATTAGCACCACAGTCTATTAATAGAGATACTCCATCCTTTGATGGAATAAGAGAAGCTAATGGTGGTCTCTCTATACCTTTTATTCTTCCTACTATAAACTGTCCGCCTACAAGAACTGCTCCTGAACTTCCAGCCGAAACAAAAGCATCTGCTTCTTTTGATTTTACAAGGTTTAAAGCCACAACAATCGATGACTGTTTTTTCTGTCTTATTGCCATAACAGGTGGTTCACCAGTTTCAATCACTTCGTCTGCATTAACAACTTCTATTTGTTCTTTATTGTAATTATACTTAACAAGTTCTTTTTCAACAATATCTTCTTTTCCTACAAGAATAACTTTTATATCAGCACGTCTATTAACGGCGTCTATTGCACCTTTGACAATCTCTACCGGAGCATTGTCGCCACCCATTGCATCGACAGCCACCCTCATCATATTTTGCATGTTCAATCCTCCTTGCGTTATCTATTACTTAATATACTAAATATTATAATATAAATCAATATGTTTTTTTTCACAAAATGGACACTCTTTTTTTGACAATCAGACATTGAGATAAACACTGATAATTACGCAAAAATTAAGGGATACCATCTATACATGGTACCCCTTTTCTACGTTTTCTGTTATGAACAACACTTTAGCATGACTAAAACATATTAAATAATATATTATAATTAGTCAACAGCAACGATTTCTTTTTTGTTATAAGAACCACAAGCTTTACAAACTCTGTGTGGCATCATAAGTTCTCCACATTTGCTGCATTTTACTAAGTTTGGAGCGCTCATTTTCCAGTTAGCTCTTCTCTTATCTCTTCTAGCTTTAGAAGATTTATTCTTTGGACAAATAGACATGGTTACACCTCCTTAAAATTGTTGAAAATATCACGGATAACTGACATCCTCGGATCAAGTGACTCTCTATCACAGCCACATTCACCATAATTGAGATTCATCCCGCATCTATTACAAATACCTTTGCAATTGGGTTTGCAAAGTACTTTCATAGGTAAATTTAGTAAAATCTCGTCATAAACAAGCTCATCTACATTAAGATTATAGCCCTCAACATAGCTCTTCTCGCCTGACTCTTCTCTACTCTCTGCTCCTGACTCACTCATATCAATATCCTTAGATATCTCAATTTCTATATCACTCTTTACAGTTTCAAGGCATCTTGCACATGGTATATCCAATGTAACCTTAGAAACAGCTTCAACCATGAGTTTTCTCTGTCCCATATTTGTTATGGATACCGTTACATGGTCTCTGTTGGATATAGGATATTCGCCAAGTTTACACTTGAACGCATCCATCTCGATATCAACAACATATTGTTGGGTTTTGCCCTCTCGGGATAAAATTTCTGTTAAATTAATTAACATATCTGAACCAATCCTTATTTAAATTCGGTTCTATTTCACACCTAGACCATTATACTAGCGACATCCATTTTTGTCAACCATAAAATTCTACTATATATAATTATGTATAATTATTTTACTAATGCTAATGTATCTCTTGCAATAGCTAATTCCTCATTTGTAGGTATTACACATAATTTAACTTTTGAATCAGGTGTTGAAATAATACCTGGAACACCTACTGCTTTTTCACTTGCAGCTTCATCAAGTTTAATTCCAAGATATCCTAAATATTTGCATACCATTGGTCTTAACCATACTGCATTTTCACCAACACCTGCTGTAAATGTAATTGCATCTACACCATTCATTGCTGCTACGTATGAACCAATATATTTTGCTACTCTGTAAGCATATGCTTCAAGAGTCTGTGTTGCAATCTCATCACCTTCGCTCATTGCTGCATTGAGATCTCTGAAGTCACTTGAAAGTCCATTTGATAATCCGTAGATACCTGACTTCTTATTAAGAATATTAAGTACTTCTGAAACTGAAAGATTCTCATGATTGCAAAGGTATTCAATAATCGCTGGATCAAGGTCACCTGAACGTGTTCCCATGATAAGTCCTTCAAGTGGTGTAAGACCCATTGATGTATCTACACATTTTCCACCAATTGAAGCTGAGATTGAAGCACCATTTCCAAGATGACATACAATAACTTTTGCTGTATCTTTATCAAGATTAGCAAATTTGATTGTCTCACCTGATACAAACATATGGCTTGTTCCATGGAAACCATATCTTCTGATGTGGTATTTTTCATAATATTCACGAGGAATAGCATAAAGATATGCCTTAGGTTCCATTGTTCCACCAAAAGCTGTATCCCATACTGCTACGTTTGGCTTACCTGGCATAGCAGCTTCAGCTGCTTCGATACCGATTAAGTTAGCTGGGTTATGAAGTGGTCCAAGGTCAAAACATTCTCTTACTACCTTCTTAACATCTTCTGTTACAAGGCATGATTCTTTGTATGCTTCACCTGCATGAAGTACTCTATGACCAACAGCAGCGATTTCATCTGTTGATTCGATTACACCATGTTCTTTGTCAACAAGTGCATCAAGAACAAGCTTAACAGCTACATTGTGATCTTTAATAGGTGTCTCAAGTGCATATTTATCTTTTCCTGTTGGTTTATGTACTAAGTTTGAACCTTCAATACCGATTCTCTCAACAAGACCTTTTGCAATTACGCTTTCATCATCCATGTTGATAAGCTGATATTTAAGTGATGAACTTCCGCAATTTAATACTAAAATATTCATTAGATAAACTCTCCTTATGTATATTATATTCTACCTGATTATCAGGTTGTTATTGGTTTATTATTAGTTCTGAGCCTGTACAGCTGTGATAGCTACAACGCCTACGATATCGTCAGCAAAGCATCCTCTTGAAAGATCATTAACTGGCATTGAAAGTCCCTGAAGAACTGGACCATAAGCACCTGCTTTTGCAAGTCTCTGTACTAATTTGTATCCGATATTACCTGCTTCAAGGCTAGGGAATACTAATGTATTAGCATGTCCTGCTACTTTGCTGCCTGGAGCTTTTGCTTCACCAACACTTGGTACTAAAGCAGCATCTAACTGTAATTCTCCGTCTAAAGCAAGTTCAGGGAATTTTTCTTTTGCAATTCTTGTAGCTTCTGCAACTTTTGTTACATCATCATGTTTTGCACTTCCCTTTGATGAGTATGAAAGCATAGCAACTTTTGGTTCGCTTCCTACTAATAATTTGAATGATTCAGCTGAAAGACCTGCGACCTCAGCAAGTTTTTCTGAATCAAGATCTGTATTAACTGCACAGTCAGCAAATACAAATAATCCATTATCACCGAATTCACAATCTGGTACTTCCATAAGGAAGAATCCTGATACGCTTCCGATACCTGGTCTTGTCTTTAATAACTGAAGTGCTGGACGGATTGTATTACCTGTTGAGTGGCATGCACCTGAAACTGCACCATCAGCATCTCCACATTTGCACATTAAACATGCATAGTACATGTAATCTTTTTCCATCTGTTCTTTAGCCATCTCTGGTGTAACACCTTTTTTACTTCTAAGCTCAACAAATTTATCAATATATTTCTGTTTATTTGGATCGTTAAATGGATCTACGATTGTAGCACCTGTTATGTCATAACCTTTACTATTTTCAGCAATCTCTTCTGGTGTACCGATAATGATAAGATTAGCGATACCTTCCTTTAATATTTTTTCTGCTGCCTCGAATGTTCTCTTGTCCATAGACTCTGGTAAAACGATAGTCTTTTTATCAGCTTTTGCTCTTTCTTTGATTTTGTCAATAAATGCCATTATTACTGACTCCTTCCTTTAAATAAATTATCATTTTGTTATAATTCATAAGTACTCTTCTATACAAGTAACTTATCTAATGTTTTGCATGTCATAAAAATCAAAACTATGTTTCACTATATGAAATGCTTTTTTGACTTTTAACACCTGCACCTCCATATTTACATATTATAAACCAAATGTTTATTGTATACAAGAATATTTTGGTAAAAAAATTTAATTAATTTTTTAACAATGTTTTGATGTTGTATATTGTCTTTGTCTTTGTTAGACTATACTAATAAAAGAATTTTTTGATTTATTCTAAATATGAATATTTTGATTTATTTCAAATATGAATATTGTACTTTTACCAGTTCATTATTTATAGTCATTATTTATATCAATCAATATTCACAATTAATTATTTATCCTGGAGGTGTTATTCATGTCTGTGGTTGGTCTTATTACCGAATATAATCCATTCCACAATGGACACAAATATCATATAGAACGTGCGAAAGAACTTACCGGTGCTGACAGTGCTGTCGTTGTAATGAGTGGCAACTTTGTACAACGTGGTGCACCAGCTTTTATCGATAAATATTCAAGAGCAAAAATGGCACTTAATAACGGAGCAGATCTCATCATCGAATTGCCTTATATCTATGCTAATTCCAGTGCTGAATATTTTGCAACAGGTGCTATTAATACTCTATATCAGCTTGGTGTTGATAAGCTCTGCTTTGGATGTGAAACAGATAATAGTGAGCTTCTCATGTCTATGGCAAAGCTCCTTGCTAATGAGCCTGCTCAATTAAGCAGTTGCATCAAGAAGTATTCTTCTATGGGATTATCCTATCCATCAGCTCGTGCAAAAGCACTTGCAGAGTATACGAATAATGAACTTAGATGCAGTGATTCATCGCTTTACAATGATATTGACTTTAATTTTATCAATAAACCAAATAATATATTAGCTATTGAATACTTAAAATGTATTATCAAAAATAAGCTTCCAATTAAACCTTATCCGCTAAAAAGAAAAGGAAATGAATTTCACAGCATTGAACTTGGAGATTTTGCAAGT
>SAMEA104315435__coassemble_850_pt1 | contig 17425 bp, 12 predicted proteins | sample SAMEA104315435__metabat2_low_PE_020 | metagenome-assembled genome bin SAMEA104315435 (sample SAMEA104315435) | gut metagenome | biome: Monkey gut; feature: monkey-associated habitat; material: faeces | place: China | collected 2013
TTAATGCTGTTCTTGCTGCATCCATTGCAACGTTACCACCACCTACTACAGCAACTTTAGTTCCGGCTGCAATTGGTGTATCATAATCTTCTTTGAAGGCTTTCATAAGGTTATTACGTGTAAGATATTCATTAGCTGAGAATACACCATTAGCATTCTCTCCAGGAATACCCATGAACTTTGGAAGTCCGGCACCTGAACCTACGAATACTGCATCAAAACCTTCTTCATCCATTAATTCATCAATGGTTGTAGCCTTACCAATTACTACGTTAGTCTCTATCTTAACACCGAGTTTCTTAACGTTCTCAATCTCATGTTTTACAACTGTTGATTTTGGTAAACGGAATTCCGGAATACCATATACAAGAACACCGCCTGCTTCGTGAAGTGCTTCGAATATAGTAACTTCATATCCAAGTTTTGCAAGATCTCCTGCACATGTAAGACCTGCAGGACCTGAACCAATTACTGCTACTTTTTTACCATTAGTTGACTCTGGTTTCTCTGGTGATATATCATTCTCTCTTGCATAATCAGCTACAAATCTTTCGAGCTTACCAATTGATATTGCTTCTCCTTTGATACCTCTTATACATTTGCCTTCACACTGACTCTCCTGTGGGCATACACGTCCACAGATAGCTGGAAGTGCTGATGATTCACTGATAATACTATAAGCCTGTTCAATATTACCTTCTTTTACTTCATGGATAAATGCTGGAATATTAATTGATACAGGACATCCTGTTATACATTTTGCATTCTTACAATTAATACATCTCTCAGCTTCTGCCATTGCTTCTTCTTTATTATATCCAAGACATACTTCATCAAAATTCTTAGCTCTTACTTCTGGTTTCTGTTCTCTAACTGGTACTTTCTTTAATACGTCCATTATTTGTCACCTCCACAATGTCCACATCCACCATGATGTGTATCGCCTTCACGAAGTTTTAATATAGCTCTGCCTTCCTGTGTCTTATACATCTGCTGTCTCTTCATTGCTTCATCAAAATTAACAAGATGTCCATCGAATTCTGGTCCATCAACACATGCAAATTTAACTTCGTCACCAACAGTTACTCGGCATGCACCACACATACCTGTTCCATCAACCATAATAGGGTTAAGGCTGACAATTGTCTTGATTCCAAGTTCTTTTGTAAGTTTTGCAACGAATTTCATCATAATCATAGGTCCTATTGCAACACATACATCATATTTGTTGCCTTTGTTAACAACTAGATCATTAATAACTTCTGTTACCATTCCTTTTCTCTCGTAACTACCATCATCAGTTGTTATATAGAGATTACCGGCAACTTCTTTCATCTCTTTTTCAAGGATAAGAAGATCCTTTGTCTTTGAACCCATAATTACATCTACGTCAATTCCATGTTCTTTCATCCATTTAACCTGTGGATATACAGGGGCTGTTCCTACACCACCGGCAACGAATAAAAACTTCTTATTCTTAAGTTCTTCTACGTCTTCATTAACAAATTCTGATGCAACTCCAAGAGGTCCGACAAAATCCCTAAAGCTGTCACCGGCTTTTAATGTTGACATCTTCTCTGTTGATGCTCCAACTATCTGGAACACAATTGTTATAGTTCCATTCTCTCTGTCAAAGTCACAGATTGTAAGAGGAATTCTCTCACCCTGTTCATCCATCTTTGCAATAATAAATTGTCCCGGCTCACATGATTTCGCTATTCTCGGTGCAGATACTTCGAATAGATAAATCTTATCAGCTAATTTTTCTGCTTTTAAAATCTTGTACATAAAGCCCTCCTAATTCTAATGTGAAATAAATTTCTATGTATTAATAGTAATACGTTATGTATTAATGATAATACGTTAAAGCATAAAAAACAAGTAAAACATTGTTTTTTCGTTAACAATTTTTTACCTGTTTTTTATTTTACAGCTTAATTATATAAACTTTACTATGTCAGATGTTGATTTTACTTGCTTGTGAACATATTAATATTAATAATCCTATCGCTGATTATAAAGGACTGATTGAATAATTGCCCTCGCTATCACCAGTTACAGTAAATGTCTCACAGTTGTTAGCATCTACACCATACCAATACTCTTTTCGCTCTGTCTGACCATCCTTAGTTATATCTACTGATATAAGATATATCTCTCTATTATCAATTGTCTTCTTAGAATAATATACAAGAGACATTGCATTACCATCACTATCCTTACGGTCAGATGACATCACTCCGAGTTCTTTTAATCTGCCTTTTAATACATTAACTGCATCATCAAATCCATATTTACTCTTAACTGCAAGCGTATAATTCATTCTTGTAACATTGCTCATCTGTTCATATTTGTCAACAATTACAACTGAGAATACTGTATTGCCTTCCGGCATATCAATCGGCTCTTTATATTCTGATGATTCAGTATTTGGTGTTGTTCCATCTAGTGTATAATATGCTTTCGAACCATCCGGAACGCTTACTATTATCTTCTGAACTTCTGTATAATTACCATTCTTAGGTGTTACAGCAGGTGCTGCCGGTTTATTAATCTTAATTCCATAAGAATATGATGCTGTTGCACTCTTAATTCCATCTGCATTTATAGCCATAGCTTTAATCTGATGCTCACCTTTTCCAAGTTCAATAGGTTCTTTGTACTTCTCGCTCTTTTCATCAGGTTCGCTGCCATCTGTTGTATAATATATTACTGTATTATCATCAGATGCAAGTTCTATCTCAATCTCTTTTGTATAATCACCTGAATCTTCTGAAGCTTTAGGTGCGCTAACCATATATCCGGCAAGACCTTTTTCTCCATCTGTACCTGTATATTTATCAATGAATTCATTAAGTCCATCTATGTCTTTGCTCTCTTTTAACAGATTGCAGATTCCACTTATAGCTTCTTCATTGTATTCGTCAAAAGATAAAACTGTATATAGCACATTAATTCCATCACCATATTTTTTATTGCCTTCGTATGCTTTTGCAAGGTCAATTCTTACTTCTGCTTTATTCTTAGCTTCATCATATTCCATCGCCTTTTTAAAATATGACGCTGCTTCCTTATAAAGCTTTTTATCAAGGCTCTCAACGCCTTTATTGTATTGATATGTATAAGTATCCTTTTTCTTATTATCTATAACTAATACTGCTATTATAATCACAATTGCAACTGCTACTATAACTGATGCAATTATAATAGGCTTATTATTCTTTTTCTTAATTGAGTTATTCGTACTTCTCTTTCCACCATTATATTCTGCATCACCAGGATTTCTATATAATTCATCTTTTAGTGATTGTTCTTTTGAATTTTCTTTAGCATTTCTTCTTAATTCATCTTCGTTATCGCAGCCATTGTACGGTACATTATTTGCATTCGTGCCACTATTATTACTATTCATATTCTTAGTAGTATTATTAGAATTAAGAGACTGGCTTTCTTCTCTTGGCTCTTTGCTCTTTACTTCATATCCGTAAGCTCTCTCTTCTTCATCATTTACTATCTGTTCTATTGATTTTGCTAACTGTTCTTCTATATCTATATCATCAGGATTAAATTCTGAACTCATATCCAAGCACACTCCTTATAGTTTTTATTATATGTTTTATGAAAAATAATATTCCATTATTGTTCATAATCTCTGCTTATAATTCTTAATTATAATACCATAGATTAATGCCATGAGCAAGATGTTTGATTTTCAAACAAAAGAATAAAAGAAAAGGAGCGAGCCAGGGGAAGCTGACTCGCTCTTCAAAATATGAGGGGGGAGATAGAAAGATTAACTTCACTATCCTTTATTATTATATCCAATAGTTGTGAGCAAATTGTGTACATTCTCTAAAAGATGCATGAATTGTATAAATAATAACAATCTTTTTTATCTCCATCTGTTTATTCTTATTTTACTCTAACTTCATACATGTAAAAGAAAAGAAAAACTCTATATTTTATGCATTAAACATAGTCTTCTCGCTGTTAAATGCTCTCGTAATAAAGTATACAAGAATACCTGAATATGCATATGTAGTGACTGCTGATATTACAAACTGGGATGTTGTAATATCTCTTGTAAATATATTCTTAAGTGCTACTGAGATATTATATACAGGAATTGCATATTCTATCGTCTTCGCATCTTTGGTCTGCATCATTGTTATAAGTCCTATGAACATAACTGCAATATAAACCGGCGACATATATGTCTGTGCTTCCTTGCTTGTCTTTGCAATAACTGATACTAATGAGATAATTGCTACATATAAGAAAACTGTACCAAATAGTATTATTGCAAGTTCTCCAAACTGACCTAAAGTAAGGCTTACATTCTTAAGAAGGTCTGCACCTGCTCCTTCTCCCATCGAATTACCCATTAATGGCATTGCTGCTATCATGGATATTATATATGTTGCCGCTGATAAAAGTGAGAATATCATAAGTGCAAATATCTTACCAAGAACAATATCACTTCTCTTAATTGGTGTTAATAGCATAGTTGCCATTGTTCCTCGCTCTTTTTCACCTGTGATCATATCAACGCCCATACTCATCGCACCTGCGAATAGCATTATTGTTATAAAATAAGGAAGCATCATTCCTATAATCTTTCCTGAAGCTTTGTCATTATCCTGGATAACAGCATTGTTAGTAGAATCTACTGTAAATACTGTTATATAACTAAGATCTCCCACTCTCTGTTCCAGAAGTTCTTCTCTGTAATTTTCAAGAATGTAATCAACATATTCTTCTCTTGCTGCTGCCGAATATTCTTCTGATGGATTGTAATAAGTCATTATCTCCGGAATATCACCTTCTTTATAATTCTCAACACTCTCCTTAAAATTATCAGGGAATATTATAAGCAGATCAATATCACCTGTGAGAATCTGTTCTTTTATACTATCAATCTCACTATCATCCGTAACTTCTGTTACATCTCTTACATTCTGCGTAACATCACCATTATAACTATTATCATTAAGTACATCCATTAGTTCTTCCGGTGCGTTTTGAATATATACTTTTGATATATGTGCTGCTACATCATCACTTGCATTCTTAGCCATTACAAACATTATTCCATATATTGCTATGATAAGTACAACCGGAAGTACGAACAATGACATAACAAGTTTTTTATCCTGAAATACTCTTTTTAATTCTTTTTGTAAAATAGTTGTTATTCCTCTCATTATTACATATCCTCCTTTGAATTATTCTTATATAACTCAAAGAATGCATCTTCGAGATCCTTAGTATCTGTACTCTGTAATATCTCTTTTAATGTTCCTTCGCATACTTTTTGTCCACCAATTATTACAGCAATTCTGTCACAGAGTTTCTCAGCCTCCGACATTATATGCGTTGATATTATGACAAGCTTTCCCTGTTCCTTAAGTTTTTTTAGATAATCTGTTACAGAACGTGCTGTAATAATATCAAGTCCTGATGTAGGTTCATCAAATATTACAATCTCCGGATTATGTACAAGGCTTACTGCTATCGCTGCTTTTTGCTTCATACCTGTTGAGAGTTCTTCTATCTTCTTATCTTCGAATTCTCTTATTCCAAAATAATCAAAAAGTTCCTGTCTTCTACTATCTATCACATCATCATCTACACCATGAAGTCTTCCAAAAAAATTAAAAAGGTACTTTGGTGAAAAATGTGGATCGAGTTTTATCTCATTAGTAAGAAAACCTATCTTGCTTCTTACCATCTCTGCATTCTTCACAGTATCATAACCTGCAACACTGATATCTCCACTTGTAGGTGTAAGAAGTGTTGATATACATCTTAATGTCGTTGTCTTACCGGCACCATTTGGCCCTAAAAGTCCGAATATCTCACCCTTCTCTGCTCTTAGGCTCACATTATCAACAGCTGTCTTCATATTCTTCTTAGTCTTGGCTGCCTGCATCTGTTTCTTACTAAGCTTATATATCTTAGTAAGATTATTAATCTCAATCATTGCCATAACCTATTATCCTCCTGTATATCCGAAACTATGTTTCAGTAATTCTCATTGCAAAATATTATACATTAATATTACCTATAATATAGTAAATTATAGGTAATATTTTAATTGCATTATATTTTGAACTTCAAAATATATTTTATACTATATGATAACATATTACAAGGTTAAAATTTTTTTCCATTTTTATTCAGGCATTATTCCATTAAGTTTTAATACATCCATAAGATATTGCTGTCTTTTGTCTTTAGATAACTGTGAATACTGATAAAAGAATAATCTTCCGCTTATCTCATATACACTTGTCTTACCACAATTTTTAATCTTCTCAAGTTCTGAGAAAGACTCTATATTCTCAATAAGTTCTCCAATTGTATGGTAGCCTGCTCTTTTTAATGCATTCGAAGATCTTACTGACAGATCCATATCTGCAAAGTCTGTACTTAGTAATGCTTCATTCATGTAAAAAATAACCTTAAATGATTTTCCTTTTACAACAGTCTGTATGTCCTCCATTGTAAGATCCCCTGGCAGATTCTCATTCATGTCTACTATCAAATCCTCTGGCATCTGTAATACTGATCTCTTCTCTTCTTTCATAATCAATTCCTCCATCTACGTCTTTATAAGTTGATGTGATTACATCAAAAGAAAATTCTCTTACATCCGTAAAAATCGTTCTCAATTTTCGATAAAACACATCCATTGCCTGCATATCACCGGCAACACCAATTGCAATAATCTTACAATCCCCTGAAGATGCCTGAACTTTAAGTATCATATCACTTTTTGCCAAAACTTTAACAACATAATCATAATGTTCCGGTCTTGGACTTACATTAACCATAAATTCAACCGAAGTATCAACCTTCTTAGGTGCAATCTTCACCTCATAGCCTCTTATAAGACCAATCTCCTCCATATCCTGAATTCTGTTCTTAACTGCTACTCTTGAGATACCAACATATTCTGCAAGTTCAGAATATGTATATCTTGCATTCTCCTTAAGCAGTGTAAGTAATGTATTGTCAATGTCATCAAGTCCATTAATTCTCACAATCAAGTCCCTCCTTCATTGCAAAAAAAATTCATAAATCTTCATTGGCTGTAATATATATATAATACCACAAATTTCATTTTGTAAATACACTTTATAACATATTTGTTACATTTCGTAAGTATTATCTCTCATACTATACAAAATGTAAGTACTTGACATACATTTTGTATAATATGTCTTTTTATTTAATTTTACACTTCTGTATAAACATTTTTTACTAATATTCTTTTAGTAACATTCTTTTAGTAATATATTTAGTTATTCTATATTCATCTTATTTATATAATATCTTGCTATTACATAACTTAACACAATCACTGATAATGAAGATACATAATAGAATACTCTCTTTAGTGGTCTTTGCTTACTTGCTCCATTAATAGTTGATATATTATCAACATTACTGCTTTGTTTGTCATCTATTCTATTCATCTCTTCACTTTCTCCATCTTTATTTGAGTTACCATCAAGTGTAATCACCTCAACTTTTCCACCATTATTTTGTGAAGAACTATCATCCTGTGATATATTATTAGCATTGCTATTCTGATTATCTTTATTATTAACTGCACTATTATTACTTGATTTGTTGCTATCCAAATCGTCTACATTATCTATTTCATTATATATATTATTATCTGAATGTTCATTATCTTCATCATTATCATCACTATCTGACACTTCTCTGTCAAAATATGATACTGTTGCAAGTGTAATATCTCCATAACTGCCATGTTGGACTCTGTCACTTCCTGCAAGACAATAATTCTCCGGTGTACCTGCCACATCATCAGCATAGCAGTTGACATAATACCATTCGCCTGATATTTTTACTACATTCCATGCATTATCACCAGACGCAGAAGTTCCATATTCTATCTGACACTCATATCCATAACAGTCCATTATTTTTTTAAAAAATAATGCATATCCTTCACTATCGCCAATCTTATTATAATAAATATTATATAAGATATCTGAATCAGTCTTTGCTATACTATTATCACTCTTTGGTTCTGTATTATAATATATATAATTATAAGCATTAAGAATAGTTCTTGCTATATCCTCACTTTGCAGACCATCTGCAAGTTTAGATATATCTTTGTCAAGATTACTTCGCAGAATATTCATATCAGTATCTGTATCTATGTTTTCTGCATTAGCATCACAATATTCTATTTTTGCATTATCCATAAGCTGTGCTGCATATATAGGATATTCCCACAAGTTCAGATACATAATCTCTATTATCAGGCATATTATACATATTAATATATATGGCATATATACCAATAATGAAGTTCTTATATTATCTTTATTATATTTTTTCATATCCATATTATATTTTTTCATATTGTATTTTTTCATATTCATCACCTTAATATTTATCGGCATAGTTTTTTATCTAATCTTATTTTGTTTACTTAAATATTTATTAGAAGTAAACTTTTTTTACTAGATAACATTAACAAGGTTATGAACCTATATACAATTTTTTACTTATTGAAGTATACTAAAAAAAACTTACAATATTCAGTAATATAGAAAAAGCAGATATTTTTCATACCTGCTTTTTCTACTATACTCAACTTCAGAAAGAATCTGTGTTAAATTATTGTATATTCTTATCCTCTATGATTCTCAAACCATTCTGTAATCTCTTTAAGTCTTCTGATTCTATGTTTTGGCTTACCTGTTCTTGAAAGGTCATGATTCTCACCTTTAAAACATACCATCTTACTCTCTATACCATGTGCAACAAGTGCTGTATACATCTGATATCCCTGATCTATTGGACATCTGTAATCTTCAAATGAATGTATGAACAAAGTCGGTGTCTTACACTTATCAGCATATTTTAATGGACTGTGCCACCACATATCATCAACTGATGGCCATATTGTTGTATCATTCTGATCCTCTGCAAATTCAACACCTATATCTGATACTCCATAGAATGAGATCCAGTTAGATATAGAACGCTGACTCGCACATGCTCTAAATCTATCTGTATGTCCGATGATCCAGTTAGTCATAAATCCACCATAAGAACCTCCTGTCTCAAAGAAGTTCTCTGCATCCATATCCGGATATGCTCTTAAAGCTTCATCGCAGAATGCCATAATATCATCATAATCAACTGTACCATATTTACCACGAATATCCATATATTCTCCACGTCCATCTGAACCTGTAGGATTACAATATATTACAAAATATCCAAGATTAGCCCAATATTGCATCTCATGATAGAATACCGGTCCATATACTGTCTTTGGTCCACCATGAATATCTATAATAACCGGATATTTCTTACCTTCTTCATAATTGTAAGGTTTTAATACAAATCCATGTACTTCATGTCCTGCTGTTGTAAAATTAAGAATCTCAGGAATTGCTATATACTTACCACGCATCACTTTATCATTGAATGAACTTACTTTTTTACACTTCTCATCATAAAGTTCCTGTGGTCTCATATCCCATAATGCAGACATAAGAATCTTATCACCATATACATCAAAATTATCAATTGAACCTTCTTTATCAATAATACATGTAATTATTCCATCTTCAAGTTTATACAGTTTGGCACTGTCATACTGTGTTGATACAAAATAGAATGTATCACCAACTATCTTAGTCTGTCTTCCACCACCATAACGCACATCTGAACCTACAGAACTTCCAAAAGCCTGACCAAATGTAAGATATGGTTTAATCTCAAGAGTATCATAATCCATTGTATAAAAATCAGCATCTGTATTCATTCCATATTTGTCATCTGCTACTAGAAGAAGTGCTTTTGATTCTCCAAGATAGTAATCATGTATTTTGAAATCTTTATTAAGTTTCTTAATAACTGTCTTTTCAAAAGTCTTAAGGTTAATTCTTACTAATTCACCACCGGCAAAATATTCAGGTCTTGTGATACTTTGATCAAGCTGTGTAAAATATGCCCATTCCTCTTTTTCATCAACTTTTACATTAGATATACCCATTCCTGTATCAGTAAGCAATGTTAATCTATTTTTCTTAACATCATAATAATAGAGGCTTGTATATTCACCTCTTATGAATGTTCCACCATTCCACCACCATGGATTCTGTGTGATAACTTCATAATCTGCTTCTTCCTGTGTATGTGCAAAATATGCCTCTACTCTCTTCTTATCTCCCTTATACAAATCTTCATATCCAGGATATACAGATGCTGTCACAAGTAGATTACCACTCTTAAGATGTACTGTCTCTGCAACAGGAACTGGAATTGTATATGCTAGTTCCGCTTCCCCACCAGTTGTCTTAATTCTGTAAAAATATGAATTAAGATTCTTTTCATCTTTTTTATTCTCTCTGTTACTTCTAAAGATAATTGTCTCATTATCTTCCCAAAAGAAGCTACTCTCGCCACTTCCTGATGTAAGTTTACTTATCTTGCCATCTTTTACAATATTAATGTGGCCTTCATACTTATTCTCATCTTTTTTAACATCAGTTACAACTACTGCTGCACACTTGCCATCCGGTGCATATGTAATACCTGAAAGGTATTTTAATTTACAAAAATCTTCGATATCAATCTTTTTCATACTTTTCTCCTTTATATTGTTAGTTTTCTTGTCCATAATAACCATTTTCACTATACTCAGCCCATTTTATATACATATCCTTATAATTATCTTTTATAAAAGCCTGTATTTTGGTTACTTCCCTGTCTGTAAGAATACCCTTTTTTTGAACTATTGTATCTCCATTATCTTTAACAAAAAATTTTGCCGAACCAGATTCTGTAAGTTTTCTATCACTAGCATGAACATGCATACATTCAACTGTACAAAATGATGTGAAATATAAATAGTATCCAGACACCTTAAATTCATAATATTTAGGCATTATTCTTCCTCCAAAAATTTCTTATTTTTCATATAATAATCTCTAACTATTTGAATTTCGATATCATCCATTGTAGTTTCTAAAATTTCTCCTTTTAAAGATAATACACTTGCTTTATTCGGTTTATTAAGATTAAGAACTCTAAATCCGTCTTCACATCTTTTAAAAGCATACCCATTAACAATCATATCTGCTTCATCAGCTATTTTTTTTATATCAATCACTGTTCAATTCTCACCTCCTTAATTTGTTCTAAAAACGTCTCTGGCACAATATACAACTTCTCTAATATTGGAATTAAATCAATATATTCTTCTTCACTCTTATCATTGTGACTATACTTTGCCATAACAACAAGATAACCATTATCCCACGTTTTAACTTCGGTATACCGTTCCAATGAATATGGTGCTTTAAATCGTATTACACAATCTTTATAACGAAAAACCGTATACCCTCCCATATTACTAAGAACTGCATAATTAATATTCATTTTCACACTTCCAATCTTCCCATTCTATAATATTTTATAACTAAAATATATCTGAATTATATTATAGATAAGTAATACTTCCTTTGCAAGTCGTTTTATGATGCTATTTTTTCAATACTATACATCTTTTTTTGAAAAATGATATTCCGTAACATAGTACTTCATCATAAGTATCTTCAAATTCTATTGCATACATCTTATCATCTATCTGTTCTATAGCTCTCATACATGATTCTTTTAATTGTGACTGAGCTTTGCAATATTTAGCTTCAAATATTGCAACTTTACCACCTGCCATATCATAGACAATTACATCGCTCCTGCCTTCTCCATGCTCTTTGTTGGATTCTACCATATATCCTGCACCTGCAAATATTCCTGCTAAAAATGCATGATAAAAGTCTTCTCTATAATCATGATAACTTATAGTCTGTCTTAACAACACGTTCATCTCTCTAGTAAGTGTCTCGCTATCGCCACTCCAAACTGCATTAAAAAGTCTGCTTCTATCAATACTTTTAGCTCTATCATTAAACCATTTTAAAATTGTCTGTTCAAAGATCTCTTTAATCTCAAGATTTGGAATAATAAGTGCACTCTTTCCATCTGGTATCTGTTCCCTAATATTACTATCTTTATCAATGGTAAGATAACCTGTCAGATATAGAATACTCCAAAGATTATCTTCAGATGAATTGAGATAATCATATGTAAGATTATCTTCTATATGCTGAACTATATAATGACCCGCTAATAGTTCTTCCATCTTGCCTGTAATCTCTGTTCCTGAATAATCTATAAATGATCTTATAATCGCATTATCACTAGTATTCTTCCAATAACCACAAGGTTTAGCATTGCTATCTTTTTGTAATTCAAAAATATAATTCATTACATCCCACGGACAATATACGTCTATATCACCAAAATGATATCCATCATACCACTTTTTTACAGTGTCTGAATGATATGCCACATCTGCATCTGCAAGAATTCTATCAACGTCTTTCTGCGTAAATCCAAAATATTCATTAAGACCAGAAGATGCTATTGTATCTGATACAAAATTATTAGTCCCTGTAAATATACTCTCCTTAGCAATCTTAAGACATCCTGTTATTATAGCAAAGCATAACGCCTGATTATCTTTAAGTGTAGTACTCATAATTGTCTTTATCACTTCAAGCATCTCATCATAATATCCGCCTGAACTTGCCTTAGCCACTGGTACATCATATTCATCAAGCAACAAAATTACTGGTCTTTCATAATATACCTGCATCATCTTCATAATTATTAGCAATGCACATTTTATATCTGTAATGGAACCTTCCTGTCTTTTTAGGCGTGCAAATATATCTCTATTTTCAAGACTGATTTTATCACTGTCTTCAAGATAGGAGTGTTCTTCACATATCTGAGATATTACAAATTGTAACATTCCAAGTGCATTCTCAAAATTAATTCCGTCTACATCTTTAAATGATACAAAAAGTGTTGGATATCTATTCATCCACTTTGCACATATTGCATCATTCTTTACTATCTCAAGTCCGTTAAAATACTCTTTGCTATCTTTTCTTATGTCAAGAAAATTAGCAAGCATACTCATCCCCATAGTCTTGCCAAATCGTCTTGGTCTGGTTATTAATGTAACTTCTGCCGGTTCATTATTTAATAGTTCTGATATGAGTCCGGTTTTATCAATATAATAGTAGTTATTTTTTCTTATTTTTTCAAAATCTGATATTCCTACCGGAATGTTCATGTTAATACTCACTACTTCGCCTCCCCTAGATTCTGCGATTATTCCGTATATCACTTTTCTTTTATAATATCATCAAACATAGTTTCAAACAAGATTTTTATCAAGATTATCTCTGTTAAAAACAACTCCAATTAATTACATTATCTGCTTAAAATACAGACATTACATAAGCTGCATAGCATACAAGCATTACATAAACTACATAAAATACAAACGCAAAAATACGGACAGCCCCCACTGCCCGTATTTTTTCTATCTCTATATTCTCTAACCAATTCCCTGCTATCTCTTAAGTGCAACTACTGTTACTGTACATGATACTGTCTTACCTTCTATTGTTGCATAGATTGTACATGTTCCAGGTTTTCTTGCTGTTACAAGTCCACTCTGTGATATCGTTGCTACTCGGTTATTGCTTGTTCGCCATGATATTGTCTTATCTGGTGCATAATCAACGAATAGATTATAAGTATCATACTGTTCAAGACTTATAGCTGTCGAATTCATCTGTATTACACTTATCTTACAACTGTCTTCTGTTCCTGTTACTGATGAATATGCTGTTACTTCTGCAATACCAGGACCTACTGTTGATATCGTACCATTACCATCAACTACAACTACTGATGTATCTGATGATACCCAATTGATTCCTTCTGTTGAATTACCAGGTGTAAGTCTTGCTTTTAATGTTCTTGTCTTACCTCTTAACATTACAAGATCATCTGAATTAATCTTAACTCCTGATGCTGATATAGCAGGAACTACTGTTACTATACATGATGAACGAACATTATTACCATCTGTTGATGTTGCAGTTACTTCACACTTACCAACTGCCATACCTGTTACCTGTCCATCAAAATCTACTGTTGCTATATTAGAATCACTTGATGACCATGTTACACCCTGTATTGTTGCATCTGACGGATATACTGTTGGTGTTACATATACTGTTTCACCTACAATTATTGTTACTTTTCTTCTGTCAAGTCCTATCTCTGTAACTGGCTTTATTACTGTTATTGTACATGTTCCGACTGCACCGCCACCATCGTTTGCTACTACTGATATTACTGCTGTACCATAATTAACTGCTCTTACAACACCAGCCTGATCTACTGATATAATACCCGGATTATTAGATGACCATGTTACACCTTTATCTGTTGCAGTTTCCTTAGCAACTGTTGCTGCTAATTGCATTGATGCACCATAATTTAAGTATGCCTGTGTTCTGTCAAGTGTAATTGATGATACATATTCTTTTACTGTTATATTACATACTGCTGTGAGCTGTCTTTCTTCTGTTGTAACTTTTATTGAACATGAACCACCGGCTACTGCTGTTACAATACCATTAACATCTACTGTTGCTACTGATGGATCACTTGATACATACGTAACATTTTTATTAGTTGCTTCAACTGGTAAAACAGTTGGTAGAAGCATTAACTTGTTACCTGCTATCATATTCTCACTATATGTATTTAATAAAATACCAGTTACCGGTTCTGTTACTGTTACTTCACAATATCCTGCGACACCACTGTCAAGGCTGACTGCTGATATTGTACATTTACCTGCTGCTACTGCAACACACTGTCCATCAGAACCTACTGTACATATCTCTGAATTAGATGATACCCAGTTAACCTGCTTATTATTAGCATTGTCTGGAGATACCGTAGCACTAAGCCAGAAATAAGTTCCTTTTACAACTGTCATCTGACTTTCGCTAAGTGATACGGAAAGTACTGGCTGAACTACTGTTACAGTACAGATTGCTGTATAGTTGCCATCATTTGCAACACATAATATATTACATGAGCCTGCATTTACTGCTGTCACATATCCATTTTCATCTACTGTTGCAACTGACTGATCTGATGAACTCCATGTTACTGTTGTATCTGTTGCATTAGCCGGTTCAACTGTTGCTGATAATCTCTGTCCAAAACCAATTCTTAATGTTAATTCTGTATAATCAAGTGTTATATTAGTTACAGGATTAGTTATATCTAACTGAATCTGATCTGTCACAACTTCACCATTTTCATTAACGCCATCTGCCTGTACTACAATTGCTGCTGTACCAGGCGCTATAAATTCTACAAGACCATTTTCATTAACCTTTGCTACTGATGGATTTAATGACTTCCATGTCTTTCCTTTATTAACACCATCACCATCCGGTGTTATTGTAGCTGATAACTGAAAACTTCCTAATCTGTAATCTAATTCTAATGCCTGATCTCCTGTCTTCTGATCAATCTTAATTCCTGTTAAAGCCTGTGTGACTTCATAAGTTACATGTGCCTCATACATTCCATCTTCTGAGACAACTGTTATTGTTACTGTTCCACCTGCTTTAAATGTTACCTGAACTTTTCGTGGATTAGTTGAATCCTGTTCAACTTCAGCTATATTGCTGTTAGATGATATCCACTTAAGATTACCATTATATGGTTGTAATTCGTTAGTAAATGATGCTGTAAGTTCATAAGTATTACCTATTACTGGTGTTATAGCCTTATCATCAATAATCAATCCGGTTACCGGATTACCAACTGTTATATTACAGCTTGCTGATTTTGTACTTCCACCAACTTTCTGAACTGCAGTTACAACTGCCATTCCTGTATTATCAGTTGTAGCTTTTATACCCTTTATTCTTATCTTATGATATCTTACTTTACCATTACTATTAGTCTCGTTAGTTACTACATTACCATTCTCATCATATACTGTTGTAGTTGTTATTGTACTACTCTCTGTACCATTCTCGTCAATAAGTGTTACTGTAGCTGAATCTGCCTTATCCTCTTCTCCATTAGCACTTACTGACCATGTAACCGGGTTAACTGTATTAGTTACATATGCCACTAATTCTATTATTCCATTATCAGGATTATCTGTACTATCCTGATGAACAGTTACATATGCCTGTTCCTTATCTAATCTAAAATTATCAATTACTTTTACATTAAATGGTATTATAATCTGGTAACCATTAGTAGTACCAGCATCCACATAACCACCGTTACTACCTACCTGACTTGGATTGGAATACTGCTGTAGGTTTCTCTTTTTAATATAATAATCACCATATATTGTTGTTATTTCATCCATATTAACTGTAGCTTTGGCAGTACCACTACTTAATGCTGTTATTGATTTTCCTGTTGTACTAATAACACTTTGAGCAAGACCACCACTTACTAATACTGACGCAAGATTATCATCATCATCAACAATCTGATATGTATCGCCTACATTAATAGTCAGTACATCACTTGTTAATACTGAACGTGGTACAACAATATATACATCTGTCGGTGCATCTGCATTTCTTCCTTTAGGATAACACAATATTTTTCCTACGCCATATGTCTTACCAATAATTCCATTAGCACTATTTTCAAATATATTATCTGCTTCTGTAGGTATCTTCTCATATTCCCAACCGACTGTGTCAGCTAGTGTTCCATCATCAAGTACATTAAACATATCTGAGAGTAAACGTCCCTCATCTTTTAATACTTCAAAATATTTATAAGTTGTTCCACTTGGTCTTGGAGATACAAAGCTTCCATCCTCTGTTTTCATTACTACCTCTACATATACAGGTATTTCTTCTGTTTCTAACGTAAGATTATAATTAGTATATGTACCTTTGATGCTTGTTGTTCCACCATATTTGGCTTCAAATAACTTACTATCTGTCTGACTTTTCTCAACAATATTATGTTTTGCTTCAAACACAACATCATCTAACTTTGCCACTGTATTACCCAAATCTTGAATTTGAAGTGTGTCATGATTTACAACACTTAATAGGTCATTTCCGCTACTTGATGTTATTGCTCCTTGTACAAATGGAACTTTTACATATATAACAGTTTCTGCTCTTTGTTCTTTTTTTGTAAGATCTATTGCACCATTAGCATCAACACCATATTCACTTGTTATAATCGTAATCTTAGCTATACCACTTTTTTCTGCTGTTATTTTAATCTTATCAGTACCTGTTGATGCATTATAATCTCGCAACATCTCATAATCAGTATCAGCAGGAGCTGTTGCATTAGTTGCACCTGTTCCACCTGGCACCATAGCAATTTTTACAACATCTCTATCATCACTTACTACAGTATATACTGCTTCAACTTTACCTTTACCATTTTCATCGAGTCCATTTATATAACTATAATT
>SAMEA104315435__coassemble_852_pt1 | contig 17400 bp, 18 predicted proteins | sample SAMEA104315435__metabat2_low_PE_020 | metagenome-assembled genome bin SAMEA104315435 (sample SAMEA104315435) | gut metagenome | biome: Monkey gut; feature: monkey-associated habitat; material: faeces | place: China | collected 2013
GTAATATGTAATGAACTAGGTCTTAACGAAGAGGAGAAATAGATAACTTCCAGATTTGAAGTTGAAGGAGGGGCTTTCACTATGATTAGAGAATTACGAAAAGCAGATATCGATATAGTTGCAGATATATGGTTGGATACCAATATAAAGGCGCATTATTTTATCCCTGCTCAATATTGGAAAAGAAATTTGGAACTTGTGAAAGAACTGCTGTTGCAGGCAACAGTCTACGTTTATGAAGATAATAATGAGATACAGGGCTTTATCGGAATGAATGGTGAATATATAGAAGGCATTTTTGTTTCTGAGGCAATGCAGTCTCAGGGCATTGGCAAAAATCTGCTGAATTATGTAAAGAATACAAGGAGCAAACTGCTTTTAAATGTATATCAAAAAAATATACTGGCCATATCTTTTTATCAGAGAGAAGGATTTGAGATTCAGTATAGCGGCCTAGATGAGGCTACCGGGGAAAAAGATTATTTAATGGTATGGCTCCATTGCAACACATCGAAAGAAAAGTAATATTTTTATCATTTAACAGGATGTAATTTTATGACAGGTTACGCATTTAACCTTTACGCATCCTGCTTTTTGTTATACTATATAAGCGTATTTTTAAGAGGAGCAAGTGGATGATTAGTTTATCGTAGTGAGAGGTGACAGAGATATGGATTATATAAAAGAAAAACTATATCAGCAGTTAGCAATTGACTATTGTTGTCAGGTTTCGGATATAAAGGATGATAAAAATCATTTTACGGAATATGAAAAACTTGAAGGCAGGAGAATCTTTGAAGAAGCTGATGAATGTATCTTAAAGGTGATTGCAGTAAATGGAAAGCTGATATTTACAGGAAAAAAGAGCGTTGTTGATGTATGTCAACAGCAATTTTTTAATAAATCAGGTAATTGGTTTATGGATGTATTCAATTTCAGAAAATTGGATGTAATTTTGCAGAAAGAAGGATGCAGAGTTAAAACAGTTCATCCGTTTTTTATTCCAAAGGATGATAATGTGCAAGAAATAAACGGTATTGAAATGAAAAAATACAATCAGGAAGAAATCCTCCAATTTAAAGATGATGATAGGTTTGATGAAGCATTTTGTTTTAGTGAAGAATCACCGGATGTACTTGCAGTCGCAGCAATTATAGATGATGAGATAGTAGGCATGGCAGGAGCTAGTGCTGATAGTCCTTCTTTTTGGCAGATTGGAATCAATGTGAACAAGAATTTTGAGGGTAGGCATATTGCATCGGGACTTGTCTCAATACTTAAAGCCGACATCCTCAAAAAAGGAATCGTGCCATATTATGGTACGAGTTTTTCAAATCTTGCATCACAACATGTCGCTGCAAAAGCAGGATTTGAGGTTGCATGGGTGGAATTGATTACAGAAAGAATGGAGAGTTAAGTAATTATATTCCTGGTATTGCTGCTTATAGGAATTGTTCTATGCAGAAAATAAAAACGTTGATTCTTTAAAGTAATTAACAAAAAAGGTTGATTCTGACAGATACTTTTTATTGGACACCTTATATGATAATCTTTAGATATAGAAAAGAATTGGATAAATAATTCTCGAAAAACAATAAAAAACTCTATCAATTAAAGATTTATCAAGATAAGAAAGGTGGATATAGTATGAATAAGATGTATTTTACGATAGCAGGGTGTGGACATTATTATGGTAATAAGTTCATGGAAAAAGGAATGAAAGTTAAGCTTGAAAAAGAACCGGATAATAAGTTTGACAGTGAAGCAATTATGGTAAAAGTCAAAGGTCTTGGAAAGTGTGGATATGTTGCTAACAGTACATATACTGTAAGAGGTGAATCAATGAGTGCAGGAAGGCTGTATGATAAGATTGGAGACAAAGCTAAAGGCAAGATTGTAGCAATTATTCAGGACTGTGCTATTGCTAAGATTACTGATACAGGAATTAAAAAAGATAAAGTAACATCTAGATAAGACTAATATAAAAGAAAAGTTAAATCAATCATTAGTCAGAAAGTCTATGACACGTAAGCTATTAGCTAAAGTTGTATAGAACATTAACAATTACTAATTAAAAAGCCCATTTAAGAGTATATAGCATATAGACTATAATATATGCATTGCACTTAGATGGGCTTTTAATGTAGAATATAGAAAGTATGTTGATACTAATGAAAGATATGACATAGTATAGCATCAATACTAATAAAAGATATAACTAATATAAGTATCAATACTAATGAAAGATATGACTAGTATAAGTATCAATGCTAATGAAAGATATGACTAGTATAAGTATCAATGCTAATGAAAGATATGACATAGTATAAGTATCAATGCTAATGGGAAGGTATGAAATAGAATGGTTAGAATAATACAACAAAAAAGAATCAGAAAGATAAAAAAACACATACAACTTATTTTTACAATAATATTAACAGTAATTATAGGAATAAGTGTAATGACAAACTTAGCAGGTTGTTCTAATCTTAACGATAAAAGTGCAAAAAGAGATTTTTTTGCAATGGATACATATATGCAGATTGTATGTTATGGTAAAGAATGTGAAGAAGCAGTAGACAAAGCAGAAGAGGAGATTAAGAGGTTAGAATTAATATTTGATACAAATAGAGAAGATAGTGAAGTTACAGAACTTAATAAATCTAAGAAGATTAATGCAAGTAACGATATGTTAGAAGTTGTTAGAAGCAGTATAGATATATATATAAGTACAGATGGTGCATTCGATATAACATTAAAACCACTTATAGATCTGTGGGGATTTAGTATAGGAACTCTTAACATACCAACACAATCAGAGATAGATAACGAACTTATGGGCTGTGGCAGTGATAGAATAGTTACAGATGTAGATGGAGATATAACAATAGGCGATGAACAGATGATAGATCTTGGCGGAATAGCAAAGGGATATGCGACAGACCGGCTTAAAGAGATATTAGATAGTTATGAGATTACAAGTGCATATATGTCACTTGGAGGTAATATATATTGTTATAATAAAAAAGTTGATGGAACACTTTGGAATATAGGAATACGAAACCCAAAAGTAGCTGATGAGTCTGATTCGGATGGAGACTGTTATGCAAGTATTAGTGTAGCAGATAAAGCGGTAATAACATCCGGTGGATATGAGAGATATTTAACAGATGACAAGACAGGTAAAAGATATATTCATATAATAGATCCAAAGACTGGAAGACCAAGCGAGAGTGATATCTTGTCAGCAACGATAGTATCCGAAGATGCAACACTTGCCGATGGACTATCGACAGCATGTTTTGTAATGGGAAGCGAAGAAGCGGTTGCTTATTGGCAGCAGCATAGAGAAGAATTTGATATTATACTATATACTATTGATAATAAAGTGATTGTGAGTAGTGGGCTTGAAGATAATATTAAGTGTTATATAGATAATATTCAGATTGTAAGATAGAATGATGTCAGGGTCAAAAGGTCTAAACCCACGTGAGCTTGCATTGTATAACGTAGTCACAAAAATAAAAACAATACAAATCGCCTTCGTAGTAGCGAAGGCTTGTATTGTTTTTATTTCTTAAATAAATCAAAAAAAGTATGAGATATCATAAATTTATAACCTTCAAAAATATCATCCGCAGAGATTTTGTTGCCATGAATCTCAAAAAGCCAGCTTTTGATAACATTAACAATACCAATAGTATAGTATCTTGCGATAGTCTCAGGTCTAAACAGTTTGAGCTTCTGGTTATCAGCAACAGGATGTTTGTTTATATATTTCATAAAAGATAGAAAGACATGTTCACCAAGCATTTCTTCAAAACTATTTTGTCCTGTTATTTTAAAAGCATTAGTGAAGAACTTCCTATCTTTATCAATAGAGACAAAGATACATTTTAAAGCTTCAATTTCCATTCCCATATCAATAAGTTTATCTGTATTTTCAAAAATTTTTTTAACCATAATCCATTCAAGCAGATCATATTTGTCCTGAAAGTAGTAATAAAAAGTCGGTCTGATTACATTAGAAGAGTCTGTTATCATCTTTATGGTTATTTTCTCAAAATCATGAGTAAGCATTAATTCATAGAAACTCTCAGCAAGGAGTTCCTTGGTAATTTCTTTCTTTAGTTCCATAACACATCTCCTAAGAATATTTTATATTTTGCCTTGTTAAATAATAGCATATATAATAACATATTTACAATAACAGTTTACTAAAAATATTTTATAAAGACATTTATAGAAGCAGCAAGTAGTAAAATACCGCCAAGAATATAAGCTTTATTCTTGTGTTCAAAACCGAAACGATATCCGGTATACAGTCCAAGGATGACTACAATTATAGTAGTTATCATAACGGATATTCCTTCTAATAAGAGTTTAGTCTTTAAAAAACCAAAACCGATACCGGCAAAGAAAGCATCAACACTTGTTAGTAAAGCCCATAGGCATAATATTTTAACAAAAAAATTATCTTCACGTTTTTCAAGAAAAGGTTTTTTGCTAAAACCTTTATATATCATAATTCCTCCAAGTCCGGCAAATATTACACCAGATAACATCTCTAGTGTATGTGCAAGTTTTTGCGATTTATCTGCAAAGTCAGGAAGTATGGCAATAAGATCACCAAGAATAAGAGCTATTACTTGCCATATAGCAAAGATAGCACAGGATTTAAAGACCTGTTTTGTAGGAATCTTTGATAAAACAGCACCTTTACATACCATAACAGCAAATATATCTAGTGACAGTCCTATAGAGATCCAGATAATCTCGATTAAACTCATAAGATCAATCCTTTCATTATATTTTATTAGTTGGTTAATATTACAAAAATCTCAGTAAACACTATATCGCAAATTATAATATTTGGAAAGTGCCAGTAAAAAATAAGTGTAGTTAAGGTTACTACATATTATAACTAATGTATAAAAAATAGAAAACTCAAATTTAAAAAAAGTTTTCCAAATGTAGGCAAAACTTAAAAAATTAATCTTTAAGAAATGAAATTGTAACAATTAGTTAATAAATAAAAGGTAAAAACCGTTTACATACATATCTCGGAAACTAGTTGTGAAAAATAAGTGTAAATAAGGGAAAATTGGCGAAAAAAATATGAAAATTTACTAAAAAAAATATTTACAAACAACTTTTTATATTATATCATAGTAAATGAAGTAAACAAGTTTGTTTAAGTAACTTAAAGATAAGGAGAGCGAGAGTATGAGGAAAATCAAACAACTGATGTGTGCTTTACTGAGCCTGGTGCTAATTATTTCCATGGGAGGGTTTGGAAAGACAATTATTGTAAGTGCTGCAGACAGCGATGTTGTAACAATAGTTTATAACATAAAAGATACTAAGTATGGAATAGTTTCATTTGTGCAGTCATATGAACCGGGTGAGAAACTGGTTTTTCCTACCAGATATGATTATGAGTACAAATATAACAGTGAAGACGAAGGGGTTAATCTTAGAAGATACAGACTGGGAAAGAGATGGCTGAACAAAGATAATGAATTTGTATCAGACGATATAACAGTAACAGAAGATATGAACGGGATGGTTTTAACTGCTGAGATTTATTCAAGAAGTGATTTAAAATTATGTTATTATGTTCTTAACAGAGGACTTACACAGCCTGATGAGATAAGTTCATATCCAAAGCCTAACTATTCACAGGGAATTGAGATTAATGATGCGATAAGACATTTTACAGAACTTGGCGATGAGGAAGCTGTAAATGATAATATTATTATAAAACCAACAAGAGAACAGTTAGAAGAAGTTGGAGTAATTCTTGCAGATAATGAATATGTAAAATGGTATGTTCTAAAAGATGAAGCAGATCATTGGCATATAGATGGAATTATTACAGAAAAAGATCCGGAAATAGAAGAACCAACAACAGAGACTGAGACAGAAACAGAAGAACCAACAACAGAAACTGAAACAGAAACAGAAGAAGTAACAACAGAGACTGAGACAGAAACAGAAGAAGTAACAACAGAAACTGAGACAGAAACAGAAGAAGTAACAACAGAAGTTGAGACAGAAACAGAAGAAGTAACAACAGAGGCTGAGACAGAAACAAAAGAAGTAACAACAGAAGTTGAGACAGAAACAGAAGAAGTAACAACAGAGACTGAGACAAAAAAATCAGAAGTACTTGGTACAGAAGAAGTTAATAATAAAAAACCAGGAGAAACAGTTGTAAAGAAGCCAGCTAAGAAAAAAGGTGTTTTATCAACAATAGAGATAAAAGATCATGTAAGCAGATATACAAAGAATACTAAGAATACAGGAGTTCTTTCAGCTAATACAACTAATGTAGTAAAAACAAGTGATGATAAGCCTATTAATCAGGCAGTAGCAGCATTAGTAATATCAGGTGCAGCATTTATTATCGCTTTCAGAAAAAAAGTTAAATAAACAAAACATAAATATTAATATATGACAAAACTGTATCACAAACAAAAAGTGATACAGTTTTTTTGTTTTATTAGTGCTTTATCTAAGTAAGAGTAAAGAATATGCCGAATAGATATTAAGAGTGACAGTACGCCATTATATGAACAAAACTTGAATGGAGGTATTAGTGTGATTGATTTTGAAAAAAGTAAAGATTACCTGATATGTGTTGATAGTGATGGAAGTGTATTTGATACACAAGAAGAGAAACATAGGAATTGCTTTGCACCAAGATGGATAGAAGTTTTTGATCTTAATGAGCATTATCAGGAAGCAATGATGATATGGTTAAAGACTAATCTATATTCAAAAGCAAGAGGAATTAATAGATTCATAGCACTTGAAAAATGTCTTAAACAGATTGAAGAGATAGGTGTGGAAGTAAAAGGACTTATGGGCTATGAGAATTGGATACTTTTATCTAATGAGTTATCAGATAAAGCACTTATGGAACAGATACGAAAAGTAGAAAATGAGTGTCTTGAAAAAGCACTTATATGGAGTCTTAGGGCAAATAGAAGTTTTAATATGCTTGTAGATGAAGTTAAGATATTTGACAATGTAAAAAAAGCATTACGTTTTGCAGATAAAATAGCAGATGTTGTATGTGTATCAGAAGCAAATATGGATACATTAGAGAAAGAATGGGGGGATAATGATATACGAAAGTATGTAAAAGCAATATATGGTCAGGAGGCAGGAATACCTGATAATACAATAGAGAAACTTATCGCAAAAGGATATGACAAAGATAAAGTAATAATGATAGGTGATTCGCCAAATGATCTTGAAGCAGCAAAAGCAAATGGAATAAGTTTCTTCCCTATTGTTGTAGGTCAGGAGGCTGAAAGTTGGGCACAATATATATATGAGGCATCAACAAAATTCCTTGAAGGTGAATATAAAGGAGAATATGAAAACAACCTTATTGATATATTTGAAAAAGTACTTGAATAAGAATACGAGAAATTGATATAATAAAAATATGGGGATACTTTTTATAGAGGCGAAAATATATAAACGGGAATGGAGATACGAGAGATGGAAACTGAATACATAGAAGTAAGAAAAAAACAATGGAACAATTGGTTGGCTAATTCACCAATCCAGATAACAGAATGGAGACTTATGGCAGGAACAACTTCTGCAGATTATTATATCCAGTTTATACTTAGGAATACAGGTAATGATGATATAACTAATATAAAGCTCGCAATAGCATTGTGTGATGAAAATGGTGAAAAGTTCAAGTTAGTTCCATTTGAATACAAGAAGATAAAGATGGTAAAGAGAAGGAATTTTGGCGAAGAATATTATATTAATGTTGGAGAAAGAATTCCTGAGAAGATAAAACTTTCGATAAATGAAGTCAGATATGAAAATGGAAGAGTATGGAGTAATTATAAGAGTGTAAGGAGAGAGATTCTTCCAAAACAGACGGAGATAGAATCGCTGTCAGAGATACAAAAAAATATGATAAAAAGATCTTTTAAAGTAGAACATATAATGTATATACCAGAGAGAGTGATGTATATACCGGTTGCAGAACATAATTTTTGGATGTGTTCATGTGGACAGCCTAATGAAGCAACCGAAGAGACATGTATAAGATGTTCATTAGATAAACAGTGGTTATTCAAAAATGTAAAAGCATGATAAGATAAAATACCGATTCTAAAGATATCAGATAAAAATGATGAAGAAGAATCGGTATTTTTTTACGAATTTTTAGGCAAAACTACACAAACAATCTTTTGTATGGTAATATAGAATTAATAGTAATCTGGTATTTACAATTAGGAGATAAAGAATATATATGAATATGATTATGTAAATATTGTATGAATACAAATGGATAATTAAAATGATGGGGGATATGAGATGGAAAGATATCTGAGTATAATTAATAGTATTACAGATGAGGTAAAAAAAGTAGTAGTAGGTAAAGATGATATAGTAGATAAAGTAATGATGGCAATATTAGCAGGAGGGCATATACTTATTGATGATATACCGGGAGTAGGTAAGACTACACTTGCAATCGCATTCTCTAAGGCAATGAGTCTTAAACAGAATAGAATTCAGTTTACACCAGATGTTATGCCGGCTGATATTACAGGATTCTCAATGTATAATAGTAAGACTGGTGAATTTGAATACAAACCGGGGGCTGTAATGTGTAATCTTTTTCTCGCAGATGAGATAAATAGAACATCTTCAAAGACACAATCAGCACTTCTTGAAGTAATGGAAGAAAGACATGTATCAGTTGATGGACAGGCATATAGTGTTCCGAATCCTTTTATAGTAATGGCAACACAGAATCCTGTAGGCTCAATAGGAACACAGATGCTTCCAGAATCACAGCTTGACAGATTTGCAATATGTATAAGCATGGGATATCCTGACATTAAGAATGAAGTACTTCTTATGAAAAACAGGCAGAATAAAGCACCATTAAACAGTGTAAAAGCTATTATAAGAAGTGAAGATCTTAGAACACTTCAGAATATAACAGAGCAGATATATATAGACGATGCAGTACTCACATATATAGCAACAATCGCAGACAGAACAAGGAAACATCCATTTGTAGAACTTGGTATAAGCCCAAGAGGAAGTCTTATGGTAGCGAAGATGGCTAAAGCTAGTGCATTTATGAATGGAAGAAACTATGTTATTCCAAAAGATGTTCAAAGAGTATTCGCTGATGTGTCAGGACATAGAATGATACTTAATTCAAAAGCAAAACTTAATGATGCGACAATGGAAACTGTGATTGCATATATATTACAGTCTGTTGCTGTGCCAAAAATAGCATAGGTGGTGACAGGATGATTATCGCAAGACTTATATATATATTGTGTTGTATAGAGATTATATGGATTAATATTGTATATACAGATTATATACCTATATTATTAATACCAATTATGCTTGGCGTTCCTGTAATATCATTTTTTATAATGTTTGTTGCAAGAGAGAATTGTGATATAGAATTTAAGAGCAATACAGAGAGTATTGTTGTCGGAGAAAAAGCAGTATTTGGAATAAGAGTGCATAATTCATCTATATTTCCGGTACTTAATTCAAAGTATAGATTAATAATAACCAATGAACTTACCGGTATGACAGAAGTCAAATATGTGAGAATACCAATAGGAGCAAGAAAAAGTGAAGTAATATATTTTGATATTACAGGAAAACATTGTGGTAATATGGCTGTTGAATTAGAATGGGTAAAATTATATGATTATATTAATATTTTTACATCAAAAATAAAAATTGATTCGAAGATTATTCTTAGTGTATTTCCGGAAACTTTACAGACAGAAGTAAGTGTAACAGATACTAATGAAGAAATATATGAAAGTGAGATATTCTCAAAAGTAAGACCGGGCGATGATGCATCAGAGATATTTGATATAAGAGAATTAAAACCCGGAGATAAGATACAGAGAATTCATTGGAAACTGAGCATGAAATATGAGAAGATGTTAGTAAAAGAATATTCTCTTCCAATAGCTGATAATAATACAATACTCTTTGAAGTAGATAGAGAATATAAAGATAATGAAGAACATTTAGATGTGATGATAACTGCATTTATCTCATTGTGTCTTGGTATGTTAAATTGTACAGAACAGATATCATATAAAATTGCATATATTGACAAATATACAGATATTCTTAATGTTATACGAATTGATAGTGAAGAAGAACTTTACAATACAGTAAAGACACTATTCTCATTTGCAAAGATAAATGATAATAAAGAACTTCTGCATACATATTGTGACAATACAAAAAATGTAGTTTCTGAAAAAATCTATTATTTTACAAATAAAAATAATGAGAATGTTACAAAAATTGCAAAAATATATGGAATAGCAAATACTATGAAAATATTTGAATATACAGAATCAGGAAAAATATTGCCGGAAGAGATGTATATATAAGGGGATAGACAGGATGAGATTAGCAGGAAAGATAATAAAAAATGACAAAAGAAATATAGCAGACCAAAATGTGAAAAGTAATTTTACAATAATGCATCAGGATAGTGCAAAAAGTGGAATGTTTTTACTTATATTGACTGTAATATGGGGGATGCTCTCATCTGTTATGTGTTTTGTGACATCATTCGAACTTGAAACAGAACCATATAAGATAGGTATTACAATTATTGTGACTGCATTGGTATCGTGGATATGTGCTTCACTAAAGAAGATAGGTAATATAGTAACTACAATACTGTTTATGTGTTACATTATGTTATTCGTATTCCTTGTTGTAACCGAAAAAGAGCAGTTTATGGTACTTAACAATGATGTGATGGGGACAATTAATAAAGTATATTTTACATCTTTTTTTGAGTTTGACATAAGTAAGAGCGTAATACAGAATACAGATTATACGATAGCAGTTATGTATATAGCATCATTACTTACATTTCTGCTCAATATATTTGTGAGTATAAAATATAATATAATTATGTGTCTCATAATAACATTTGTGCCGGCATTTTTTGGTTTTACATTTACACTTATGCCTAATGTTGTATGGTTTATTGCATATATAGGTTTCCTTATAGGACTATTCTTAAAGAATAATGTGAGTACAGACTTTTCCGGAAATATAAATGGTAATTTTCAAAAACGAGGTAAAGAATATGTACTTAAGGATGATATAGGTTATGGTAAAGATGTATTTATTGCAACAGTATGTATAGGAATATCAGTTGCAATTATAAGTTTTACAACAATGATATTTATACCATTAGACAGTTATGAACGTCCGGGAATACTTGAAGATGTCAGACAGTCATTTGAAAAAGGAATAGTATTTATACAGAATAATATATGGGGAAGCCGTAATGCAACAGGTGGCATTAGTGGAGGAAAGCTTGGAGATGTCTCGAATATAATATTTAGTGAGAATACAGAACTTGAATGTGAGCTGCCATATACAGGACAAAATATATATCTTAGAACATATATCGGAAGTGAATATACAGGAAGATCTTTCGAACCATTATCGGATGAAGTATATATGGAATATGCAGATGAATTTGAACATTTAAAAAATGATAAATTCAATTCGTTAACAATGACTTGTGACATATTGAAAAAACTAGAAGGTCAGAATGTATTTTATACTGATAATGGTGATGCCATACACTCATATGTCGGCGATATAAAGATTAAAAATGCATCTAAAAGACATAGTTACATTCCTTATTATACGAATGTTATATCTGATGATAATGTGAATATTGAAGATGGTTTTATGAAGAAGATATCATCTAAATATACAATTCCTGTATATTGGATTGAGAATGATGCAAAGTATGATGTGATATCAGAATATGGTTCATATAAGCGATATACAGATGATTATGAATTCTTTGGCGATGAAAGTATGAGAAGTGTAACAAGCGAAGGACTTGAGAGATATTTTGATGATGAAAAAATATATAGGGATATTGTTAATGATGTATATACAAGGCTTCCTGATAATATAAGCAGTGATATTATAGACAATATGGGACAGTATGATATATTAACTAATGACGATATATTATCATTAATCGGTAACCTGCAGGATTACTATAACCAAAATTTCACATATACGTTATCACCTGGAGTAGTTCCTAAAGATGAAGATGTAGTAGAATATTTTTTATACAAGACTAAAAAAGGATACTGTACATATTTTGCAGCATCTTCTGTTATATTGTTAAGAGCAGCAGGAATTCCGGCAAGATATGTAGAAGGATATGTAGTTAAGCAGAAAGATTATACTGACAAGACTAAGATAGAAGATGGGAATATCCAGATAGGAAAAGTTAATATAAAAGATTCTTCAGCACATGCATGGACAGAAGTATATATTAAGGGTTATGGCTGGCTGCCGGTTGATTTTACACCAGGATATCAGGAAGAATTCAGGGCATCAGGTGTAGTTCATACAGAAGAAGAGACCGAGAATATGACAACAGAAGAAGAGACAGAGACATTAGAAGAACAGACAAAGCAACAAAATGAGACAGAGCAAGATAATACGCATGAAACTATCACTGAGGAAGAGACAAAAGCAGATACACAGAACGTGGCTAATGGTGGTGATAAAAAAGAGTATTATATATTAGCTGCAATTAAGAAACTTGGAATCATAATATTGTATATTATAGCAGTAATGACTATTATATGGATATATCATGCTACAGTAATAGTTATGATGAAGTTAAGGCTTAATAAAGCAGACAGAGATAGAAAAGTTAAGATAATCTATAGACGTATGGAGAAGCTGCTTGAGTTAGTAGATATTAAAAAAGAAAAATCGGAATCATATCCGGACTTTGCTAAAAGGACAGAAGAATCAGTTAAGGTATTTGATCAAGGTGTATTTATAAAATGTGTTCAGATAATTGAGAGCATAGAATATGGTAATCATAAAGTGACAGAAAGTGAATGTATATATTTTGAAAATGCCTTAAAGACAGCACAAAAGAGAGTTACATCTTATATGGGAATAATGAGAAGAATTATGTATAGATATTTTATAAACCGTCTTGGAATATAAAATGATCCATGTAGATTCTTGACATAATGCATTATGTGCTTATAAAATATGATCTGAACAGGTAATTGTTAAAAAGAGAATAGCCTGTAGATTCATGTCGATATAAGCACTATAATTACATAGATGATGTGAAAAAGAGAAAGGAGTACTGCGATAAGCAGCAATAAGTACAATATGTCAGAGAAAAATATTAGTTTTGAAGCAATAAAATCATATAAAAAAGATTTTGAATATTCATATACACTTGGAGCATTTCCAACTGTTGAACTCATAAAAAATAAGCCTGAGAAGATTCGTAATATATATCTTCACTCACATTATAAAGGCGATTGCGATATCGAAAAACTCTGTAGAGAGAGACATATACCAGTTGTACATGATGATAAAGTATTTAACAGAATCAGCCAAAAAGAAAACTGCTTTGTAGCCGGTGTAGTTAAAAAGTATAGTTGTGAGCTTATGGGTGATAAGAATCATGTAGTATTAGTCAATCCAAGTGATATGGGTAATATGGGAACAATAATAAGAACTATGGTAGGATTTGGAATATATGATCTTGCTATCATTGCTCCATGTGCAGATATATTTAACCCAAAGACACTAAGAGCTTCAATGGGAGCAGCATTCAGAATAAGATTCAGAGTGTTTAATTCATTTGAAGAATATGATAAAGAATATGGTAACCATGATTATTTTCCGTTTATGTTAGATGGAGATAGATCGCTTACAATAGAGAGTTGTCCTCATTCCGAACTGTTCTCGCTTATATTTGGCAATGAAGCATCAGGACTTCCGGATTCATTCAAAAATGTCGGTCAAAGTATATTTATCCCGCAGTCACCTGATGTTGATTCGCTTAACCTTACAATAGCAGCAGGTATAGGAATATATACATTCACAAGATGTATGAAGTAACTTATACATATAAAATAATCTGAAAACAGGGTGAAGATATGAATACAGAATTGCTGGCACAATTAAAAAAAGTCACTGAAGAAGAATTGGCAATTCTTAATGGAAGCGACAAAATAGAAAAACAGATATATTCGAATACTAAAGATTTTACAATAAGAAGTAATAAAATGCTTGAAAAAGGAAAGTTTATAGATGTCAGGACACATACAAGATTTGTAGCATTTCCAAAGCATAGGCATGATTATGTAGAGATGATATATATGTGTAATGGAAGTACGACACATATAATCAATTCGCAGGAAAAAATAGTACTTAAAAAAGGAGAATTGCTAATTCTTAATCAATATGTATATCATGAGATTGAAGCTGCAGGAAGTGATGATATAGCAGTTAATTTTATTATATTGCCACAATTTCTTGATGTTGCACTTGAGATGCTTGGTGGAGAGAATATAATAAGCAGATTTATAATAAATTCATTAAGGGAAAAGAATGATGAATTTGGATATATGTATTTTCAAGTAGCAGATGTACTTCCAGTACAAAATCTCCTAGAGAATATGGTATGGTCACTTGTTAATAAGAAGAATTATAGAAATATAATTAATCAGACAGCGATAGGACTTCTGTTTATGTATCTTGCTGATTGTATAGACATGATAAGTGTTAATGATAATGTATCAGGCAAAGACAGGCAGACTGTAATGCGTGTTATGGCATATATAGATGAGAATTATAAGACAGCATCGCTTAATGAGATGGCATTTAATGAGAATATGTCGATATCAACACTTAGCAGGTTGATTAAGGAGTATACAGGAAAGAATTTCTCACAGCTTTTGCTTGAAAAACGTTTTGCAAAGGCAGCAAAGCTATTAAAAGATACAACACTTGCAATATCGGACATTGTTACAGCAGTTGGATATGATAATAATAGCTATTTTTACAGAGTTTTTAAAGAAATGTATAATGTAAGCCCTAAAGAATACCGAAGACTAGGAAAAACGGACACAAGTAATGAACTATAACTGATAACAAGTTATTGTAAAGATGTAGTGTTTAAACCAGCTATATTACCATACAATTGTAGATACAAGGACAGAAAAACAGATTCAGAATGCTATATATAGTCTTATGCAAGGGCGAACATGTATTAGGCAGTTTGTGTGAAAATATGAGTTTGGTAATAAAAATATAAAAGCTAAAGAGATAAAAGATAAAGAGATGAGGAGATGTATGAAATATGAGATTAATGATAGCATCAGATATTCATGGTTCTAAATATTATTGTGAGAAGATGTTGCAGGCATTTGACAGAGAAGGAGCTGAAAAACTTCTTCTGCTTGGTGATATTCTATATCATGGACCACGTAATGATCTTCCAAGAGAATATGCACCAAAAGAAGTAATAAAGATGTTAAATGACAGAAAAGATATAATCATGTGTGTGAGAGGAAATTGTGAAGCAGAAGTAGATCAGATGGTTCTCGAATTCCCGGTAATGGCTGAATATATTGCTCTATTCATAGATGGACATACAATCTATGCAACACATGGACATAAGATTAATGCAGATAATCCACTTCCTTTTACAAAAGGTGATATTCTTGTGCATGGGCATACTCATGTACAGGCTATTGAAGAATATGATAACTTTACATATATTAATCCAGGCTCAGTATCAATACCAAAAAATGGTAATGAAAACAGTTATATGATATATGAAGATGAGACATTTAAGATTAAGAATATGGAAGGCAATGTTATACATGAGTATAAGATCAATACAGAGAGATAAAAATATAAAAACAATAGTTGCAGAATTAAAACAGCCTATCTGGTTATAGGAAAATAAAAGCTAAAAAAGTACAGGAAAGCTAAAAACAATACAGAAAAGCTATAAAAAGTACAGAAAAATAAAAACTATAAAAAGTATTGACACATATGCAAATGTATGATAGAATATAATAGTTGTGAAAAGAAAAGAAAGAAGAGTATCCACTCTCACCTTAGCACATATTAAGTGACTCGGGTTAATATTTGGAAAATGATTTAATTGTTTTTTATGAGTGGATAGTCTGACTATCCACTTTTTTAATATATTATGGAGGTGCACGATTATTAGCGATTTAATGATTAACGAACAGATCAGGGATAAAGAAATCCGTGTTATTAGTGAAGATGGTGAGCAGCTAGGCGTTATGTCAGCGAAAGAAGCAATGAAGTTAGCAAAAGAAGCAGGTCTTGATTTAGTGAAGATTGCACCAGCAGCTAAACCACCTGTATGTAAGATTATCGATTTTGGTAAATACAGATATGAATTAGCCAGAAAAGAAAAAGAAGCAAAAAAGAAGCAGAAAGTAATTGACGTAAAAGAGGTTCGTTTATCTCCAAATATTGAAGCTAATGACCTTAACACTAAGGTTAATGCGGCAAGAAAGTTCATCCAGAAGGGTGATAAAGTAAAAGTTACTTTGCGCTTTAGAGGTAGAGAGATGGCACACATGGCAAGCAGCAAGAAGATACTTGATGATTTTGCTGAGATGCTTACAGATGTTGCAGTAGTTGAAAAGCCACCAAAACTTGAAGGCAGAAGTATAATGATGTTTTTAACAGAAAAACGTTAAAATAAAATTTTTAGTATTTAAGGAGGATATATCATGCCAAAAATTAAAACAAGCAGAGCCGCTGCAAAGCGTTTCAAAAAAACAGGTTCAGGACAGTTAAAGAGAATGAAAGCTTACAAGAGCCATATCTTAACAAAGAAATCAGCTAAGAGAAAGAGAAATCTTAGAAAAGCAACTATTACAGATGCTACAAATGTAAAGAATATGAAGAAAATTTTACCTTATTTATAGGATTTATATAGAAAGAAGGAGGAATACTTAACATGGCAAGAGTAAAAGGCGGTTTAAACCACAAAAAAAGAGCAAATAGAACACTTAAGCTAGCTAAAGGTTACAGAGGCGCTAGATCAAAACAGTATAGAGTAGCTAAACAGTCAGTAATGAGAGCTTTAACAAGTTCTTATGCTGGTAGAAAAGAAAGAAAGAGACAGTTCAGACAGTTATGGATTGCAAGAATCAATGCAGCTGCAAGAATGAACGGTTTATCATACAGCAAATTCATGTATGGATTAAAAGCTTCAGGCATCGAATTAAACAGAAAAGTACTTGCTGATATGGCAGTTAACGATGCAGAAGGATTTGCAAAAATAGCAGAAGTTGCTAAAACAAAAATTGCTTAATTAATATTAAGTAGATATTTAGGCTGCCCGGATGGGCAGCTTTTTTATAGCTTTTTATAGCTGGAGCTTAAAACCCACTACCTTTTAGGTGGTGAGCTTTAAGCGACAAAAGCATAAATGCCAAAAATAAAAAACCTATAAAAAAATTATGAAAAAGTATTGACTTTTGAAAAAAAGAG
>SAMEA104315435__coassemble_875_pt1 | contig 16739 bp, 12 predicted proteins | sample SAMEA104315435__metabat2_low_PE_020 | metagenome-assembled genome bin SAMEA104315435 (sample SAMEA104315435) | gut metagenome | biome: Monkey gut; feature: monkey-associated habitat; material: faeces | place: China | collected 2013
CAAACATCTTCTCCTGAACTTCATTCTGATAGATTCTTACACTACCACCACCGATTTCAGTACCATTAAGTACAATATCGTATGCTTTTGCTCTTACTGCACCTGGATCTGTATCAAGCTTATCAAGATCTTCATCCATTGGCATTGTAAATGGATGATGCATTGCAACATATCTGTTCTGTTCATCTGACCATTCAAGTAATGGGAACTCAGTAATCCATACAAATCTATATTCATTCTTATCAAGTATTCCAAGATTATTAGCAATCTCAAGTCTTAATGCACCTAATACTTCATATACAATCTTATTCTTATCTGCCGCAAAAAGAAGTAAATCACCTGGCTTACCTTCCATCTTATCTACAATGGCATTCATCTCTTCATCTGTCATGAATTTTGCAAATGATGATTTGTATGTACCATCTTCATTAATTGCTATATATGCAAGTCCTTTTGCTCCATATCCTTTTGCAAAATCAACTAATGCATCAATCTTCTTACGAGGCATATGTCCCTGTCCATTAGCATTAATACCTCTTACTGAACCACCATTTTCAAGTGCACTTGTAAATACTGAAAAACCACAGTTTTTAACAACTTCTGATATATCTTTTAATTCCATTCCAAATCTAAGGTCAGGTTTATCTGAACCAAATCTGTCCATAGCTTCCTGCCATGTCATTCTCTGAATAGGAAGTTTTACATCAACATCAAGTACTTCTTTGAATAAGTGTGCTAACAATCTCTCATTAACATCAATTACATCATCAACATCAACGAATGATAATTCCATATCCATCTGTGTGAATTCCGGCTGTCTGTCAGCTCTTAAATCTTCATCTCTAAAACATCTTGCTATCTGAAAATATCTATCATATCCTGAGCACATAAGTAACTGTTTAAATAACTGTGGTGACTGTGGAAGTGCATAGAATGTACCTGGATGTACACGGCTTGGTACAAGATAATCTCTTGCTCCTTCCGGTGTACTCTTTGTTAACATTGGTGTCTCTATCTCAAGAAATCCTTCATTAGCCATAAATGCTCTTGCAAGTGTTGCAACTTTACTTCTTACCATTAAGTTTCTCTGAAGATCAGGACGTCTAAGATCAAGATATCTATATTTAAGTCTAAGATCCTCTTTAGTCTGTGAATTCTCTTCGATATGGAAAGGTGGAACTTCTGCTTCTGAAAGTATACGAAGTTCTGTTGCTCTAATCTCAATATCACCTGTTGCAAGATTATCATTAACTGCACCTGAACGAGCTTCTACTTTACCAACTACAGCAATAACAAACTCACTTCTTAATGTACCGGCTTTTTCAAATCCTTCTTCACCTATATCATTTGTATCAAATACTATCTGTAAAAGACCTGAACGATCTCTTAAATCTGCAAATACCAAACTTCCTAAATTTCTTTTTTTCTGAACCCATCCCATAACTGTAACTGTCTCGCCAATATTCTTATTAGAGACTTCTGTACATCTGTGAGTTCTCTTTAAACCTCTCATTGCTTCAGCCATGATTGTTTCCTCCTGTTTCATTTTAAAAAATCTTATTATTCAAAAATTCATCCATATCTATATCATGAACAACTCTCTGAAATGCTAAAAATACTTCCATGTCAAAATTCTTGACTTCATCTATCATTAATTCAACAGCAATATCAGCATCAAAAGCACTCCTGTACGTTCTATCTGATACTAATGCTGAAAAAACATCAGCAACCCTTAATATCCTTGCTCCAATTGGAATATCTTCTCCTCTTAGATTCTCTGGATAACCAGATCCATCATAATTCTCATGGTGATACAAAACCGACTCTAATACAAAATATGAAAAATCATAGTATTGAAGTATATCATAACTAAGTTTTGAGTGCATTCTTACATACTTAATCTCTTCAATTCTAAATATATCAGTATCATCACCATATAAGTATGCTGATAATAGTATCTTACCTATATCATGTATAAGACCGGCTATTGCAAGTTCATAACACATATCTTCATCAAGTTTCATCTCTTTCGCAATATAAAATGCCATATTACTTACTGCTATACCATGATCAAGACACTCTTTAAATGTATAATTAAGCGCTTCCGGCAAATCTGTTTCATGCCAATAATCCACAAAAACGCCCCCTTACCTTTAGACTATTCTATTATAGTTTTCGAAATAGACGATGTCAAGAAATTTAATATTTCTCACTAAAAAACGTTCTCTTTCTATCTATCATCTCATCTATTCTATCTATATAATTTCTCACGTCTTTTACATTCTCTATTCTCTCTATTCTATTCTCTTCTTTGAACACGACTTTAGTTGATGCACCTGCACCAACAGCTATTATAGTCTGTTTTTCTTCCATTATAAGTATGTTATATATTCCAGCCTTATGTGGTTTTGCATAGCCAACATTTTCAAAATTACCAGCCATATTCTTTTGTCTGTAGAGATAGTAAGGTGTCATTCCCATACCATAAGCATAATCCCTTGTAAGATTAATAATCTCATCTGTATTATTAATCTCATAATCTTTATATTGTTCTTTTAATATATTAAGTCTTGATGCTCTTTTTATCGCAAGTGAATGTACTGTTATACTATCGGGATCAAGTTCTTTTAACTTCTCCATAGTCATTCTTACATCATCGATTCTCTCTCCCGGAAGTCCAACTATAAGATCCATATTAATATTATCAAATCCAGTATCTCTTGCAATGTGATATGCACTTATAACCTGTTCTACTGTATGATGTCTTCCTATAAGATTAAGTGTTTCCTGTTTCATGGTCTGCGGATTAATTGAGATCCTTGAAATATTATGTTTTTTTATAACTTCAAGCTTTTCTTTGGTTATACTGTCAGGTCTTCCAGCCTCAACAGTTATCTCTTTAAGATGTGATAAATCAAATAATTCCTCAACTTTACCAAGCAGCCTGTCTAACTGAAACTCATCAAGTGTTGTTGGTGTTCCACCTCCAACATATATTGTATCAAGCACTTTGTCACTAAATCTGTCTGCCACGAATTCAAGTTCTTTTTTCATTGCATCAAGATATGAATCAACTTCTTTTTTCCACATTCCAAGTGGATATGAAGTAAATGAACAATATAGACATGTTGTTGGACAGAATGGAATTCCTATATACAGGCTGTATCCATTCTCATAATCAAGTCTATTTAGAAGTGAACGCTCTCTTTTTGCGACTTCAAGGCTTAGTTTTGTCTTCTCATCACTACATTTATAAGCATCTTTCATATGTTTTATAATGTCATTGTCTTTTTTTCCTTCTTCTATCATTGTAAGTGGAATCTTTGTCGGTCTTACTCCGGTAAGTGTTCCCCATGGCAGTGTTTTTCCAGTTATATCTGACAATCCATCATATAATGCTAATTTAAAATCCGTTCTTATTATCTTTCTATCTGATGTTGTAATTGTAATTGCAGTATTATATATGTCTTTACCATCTGCATCTTCAATATCTATTTTACAGATATCTCCTTCTTGATTAACTTTTACTTTCATAAGATAATCTTCTTCATTCTTATTGCTAATATCCTCTTTTGGATAAAATGCCTTTATAAGATTCCTTGTATCATTATCATATTCCTGCCTATTTACATCTATTAATATCATTCTTAAAATATTCCCTTTCCAAAAAACTGCCCACCACCATAAGGCGATGGGCTTAACAAAATATATCTACCACTGTGGATAATGTGCTCTTTCTTCTCTAATTGTCGTATCTTCTCCATGTCCCGGAAGTACTATTGTATCTTCTGGAAGTTTTAATACTATATTTTTAAGTGAGTCTATTAACTCATTAATACTTCCTGTTGGCATATCATATCTTCCATACGAACCGCAAAACAAAGTATCTCCACTTATAACAAATCCATTTTCATAAAAATAATAACACATTCCACCTTTTGTATGACCAGGTGTATTAAATGCTTTAAATTTTATATTTGCAATATCAAAAGATTCTTTGTCTGCTACTTTTATGTCCGCCTTGAATACCACTTTATTTGCAAACAGTTCCGATACATTCTGTGTTGGTGATTGACTTAAGTCATAATCATTCTCACCTATATATACTTTAACATTATAATGTCTTCTCACTTCATCCGCTGCAAGAAAATGATCATAATGACCATGTGTAAGGAACACTGCCTTTACATTCAACCCATTATCTGTAATTTTTTTTCTTATTCTTTCAAATTTATCTGCCGGATCGAATATAATTGTGTCTTTTGTATATTTATCATAGACAAAATAACAATTAGTTCCAAGTGCACCAAGTGGTTCACTCATTATCTCTAATTCTGCCATTATCTTCCTCCTATCAGCCTGTCGTTCTCTCTATCTCTATAACGCTTTCTATATTTCTTAACTTATCTGTAAGGCTTATAAGTTCTTCTCTGCCAGCTATATCAAAAGTCATCGTAATAGTTGCCAATCCTTGCTTACTTGTTCTACTATTCATTGATATAACATCTATCTTTCGCTCTGTGAATACTTTTGATATATCTACAAGTATGCCTGTTCTATTATTGGCAATAATTCTTATCTCAGTACAATATTTTTCGTCTTTTGAATTAACAGCATCACTCTGCCATTCAGCATCAATAAGGCGTACTCTGTCTATCTCTGACAGATCTATAATATTAACACAATCTGTCCTATGAATTGAAACACCTCGTCCACGTGTCACAAATCCAACAATCTCATCACCCGGCACCGGATTACAGCATCTTGAGAATCTTACTGCAACATCGTGAATTCCTTTGACTACAATTCCACCTTTTGATTTCTTTTGAACCGGTATTTTCTCCTTACCTTCTGCTATATTTTCAAGAACTTCTGCATCTGTAACTTCTTTTTTATGTTTTTTCTCATATTCTTCAAGAAGTTTATTAACAACCTGTCCCTCTTTTAAGCCACCATGACCTACGGCTGCAAGCACTGAATCCCAATCTCTAAAACCATACTTGGTCATGACTTTACTCATGTATTCATTCTTTGTAAGATCGCTAAGTACTATACTCTTTGCTTTACAGTAATTGTATATAAGTTCTTTACCTTTTACTATATTATCTTCTTTTAACTCCTGCTTGAACCAGTTATTAATCTTATTCTTAGCCTGAGTACTCTTTACAAAGTTAAGCCAGTCTCTACTTGGTCCACGTGAATTCTGCGATGTTACAATCTCTATTCTATCACCATTTTGTATCTTATAATCTATAGGCACAAGCTTTCCATTAACTCTTGCTCCAACCATCTTATTACCAACTGCACTATGAATACTATATGCAAAATCTATAGGTGTTGAACCATTAGGCAGATTCTTAACATCACCAGATGGTGTAAAACAATATACATTCTCAGAAAAAAGATCAAGGTCACTCTTTAACAGACTTAAGAATTCTTTATTATCCGACATATCTTTCTGCCACTCAAGTATCTGTCTAAGCCAGCTAAGCTTTTCTTCTTCACTTGCTGTTGTTGCTTTCATTCCATCTGCATTTTCTTTGTATTTCCAATGTGCTGCAATACCATATTCTGCTGTTCTGTGCATCTCATAAGTTCTAATCTGTATCTCAAAAGGTTGCCCATTAGGTCCTATTAATGTTGTATGAAGTGACTGATACATATTAGGTTTTGGCATTGCTATATAATCTTTAAATCTTCCTGGAATAGGTTTGTACATCTCATGTATTATTCCAAGTGCTGCATAACAGTCTTTCACACTATTTACAAGTATTCTTACTGCAAAAAGATCATATATCTGCTCAATTGTCTTATTCTGATTAACCATCTTTCTGTATATGCTGAAGAAATGCTTAACTCTGCCATTAACTTCAGCTTCTATATCAGCTTCATCCATCTGTTCTTTTACTTCTTTTACTATTTGGTTAACGAATGCTTCTCGTTCAGGTTTTCTTAAGTTTACTTTTTCTACAAGGTCATAATATACATCTGGCTGTAAATATTTTAGTGAAAGATCATCGAGTTCTATTTTTACTTTGGATATACCAAGTCTATGTGCAATAGGTGCATAGATGTCCATTGTTTCTCTTGCTTTTTCTTTTTGCTTTTCAGGCTTCATATATTTTAACGTTCTCATATTATGAAGTCTGTCTGCAAGTTTTATAAGTATTACTCTTATATCTTTTGCCATAGCAAGAAACATCTTTCTAAGATTTTCTGCCTGTAACTCAACTTTATCTGAAGAGTAATTAAGTTGTGTAAGTTTTGTAACACCATCAACTAAAAGTGCAATCTCTGGATTAAATTCACGTGCTACATCTTCAGTTGTCATAGGTGTATCTTCTACAACATCATGTAAAAGTCCTGCCGCTATAGTCTCCTTATCAAGTTCAAGCTCAGCTAGAATAATTGCTACACAGATAGGATGTATTATATATGGCTCACCTGATTTACGAAACTGTCCTTCGTGAAATTTATATGCAACTTTATATGCTTTCTCAATAAGAGAAAGGTCTGTTGAAGGTCTGTACCTTCTTATTGACTTAATTAATTCATCATACAAAACTTCTGGTTTTGTAAAATCTTCAGGTGTTTTTACCGGGCTTTCATCTACATCTGTATTCTTTTTCAATATTTTTTCATCTAAAGCCATACTATCACCCTTTCATTTTCTTACTTTTCTTCCTATTATAATGCATTTATTAAAAAAAGAAAAGAAAAAATAAGGCAAAAAAACCGGCTATATCCTCAATTATGAATATAACCGGTTTCTATTTATTATATTATTATTTGCCTTCGTAGCAAATTACTGATTCTACATCATATCCTTTTAGTTTATCACGACCATTCAATCCCTGTAACTCCATAAGGAATACAATCTTAACAACTTCGCCGCCAAGTCCTTCTACTAACTTGATAATTGCTTCAATTGTTCCTCCTGTTGCAATTAAATCATCAATAATTACAACTTTCTGACCAGGTTTTATTGAATCTTTGTGCATCTCTATTGTTGCACTACCATATTCAAGGTCATATGACATCTCAACTGTCTCACAAGGTAATTTTCCTTTTTTTCTAACAGGAACAAATGCCTTATGAAGATTATACGCAATAGGAACACCAAATATAAATCCTCTTGACTCAGGTCCAACAACAACATCAAAATCTGTATCTTTTAGATAATCCTGCATACTGCTGATTGCAAGATGAAGTCCATCTGCATCCTGTAATACACTTGTTACATCTCTGAATACAATTCCCTTTTCCGGGAAATCAGGTATACTTCTTACGTATTCTTCTATTTTCTTCATTTTATATCCTCCTTAACATATGATATCATACAAAACTTCTTCATTCATATAGTGAATTTTTTATTTTTCACAGCTTTGCTGATATCAAAACAAACGCCTAAATATTATGTAGCAATCGGTCTGAAATGTCAAGTGAAAAATGTCAGGCTAATCTACAGCACTGCTCTCTCATAAGCCGCTTCTACATGTGCCTTGGCTTCAAATACATCTTCTGGTTTAGTATCCTCAAGTGTTACATGTATGTATGGCTTATATTTTTTGACATTCTGCATAAGAAGATCATAATTAAACTGTCCTGCACCAGCTCTTACTGATTTTATCTCACCATTCTCAATAACAAAATCTTTTGCATGAACTACTGCTATCTCATCTCTTAATAATTCGAATGCTTCTGTTATTATCTCATCCTGTCTCATATAGTTGTCAGGTGACAGTACATTAACAGGATCAAATATAATTCTTAAGTTAGGTGAATTAATCGCATCAAGCACTTTTCTTGCTCTCTTAACATCACATACAATATGTTTGTATACTGGTTCTATTGCAACTATTACTCCCATCTTCTCAGCATATTCAACTACCGGTCTTAGATTATTAATGAATATATTAAGTGCTTCTTCTGTATGATTAGCCGGTTCATACTTATATTCTTCATTAACTGCTCCTGTTTCTGTACCTACAACTCCACAACCTAAGATACTTGCAAATCTTATATTAGCTTCGTATGTCTTATATGTCTTTGCAAGTGCTTCTTTGTTAGGATTTGCAAGATTAAGATAACATCCTAAAACTGCTACATCTATTTTATTGTCAGCACATAATTCTTTCATATACATTGCAAGTCCAGGTGTTAATGTTGCATCTGTAACCTGAAACTCTCTTATTGATTTTTTAAGTGCAATGTGCATGCAGTGAAATCCTTTCTCATGAATCTTTGGAATTACCTGCTCTAATGGAAGTTTCTCCATATCATGTGCTCTGATACCTATTCTCATCTTTATATCCTCCTAAATATTATTATTTACGAATAAGATGATCTACATTAGCTATCATCTCTTTTTCACCTTCGTTACCTTCAATTGTAAGATTATTAATCTCTAATGTCTTGATATTATTAGCAAAAAGTCCTGCTTTTGTCATCTCATCAACACCTTCCATCATTGCCGGAACTCCACTAACAGGTGTCTCTGTAAATGATATATCTACATTATCAAATACTACTTTTTCTATCTTCTGTTCTGGAAGTCCATACATAAATGCTGCTGCTACGTGACAATTAGTTGCTTTTATATTTCTAAATTCAAGTGTTTTAATCTCAGGTGTTCTCTCGTCTACAGGCAGTTCTTCTTTAGTTCTTACATATTCTGTATGTCCATCAGGATCGCAATAATAGAAACTATTAATTACAAATGGTGTCATTACATTATCCATTGTAAGGTTCTCAAATACTATTCCATCTATTATAGCATCTTTACCTCTTCCTCGTCTTGTCTTAATTCTAAGTCCCCTGTCTGTATTCATAAACAGGCAATCTTTAACAACAAGATTATTAACTCCACCTGCCATCTCACTTCCTATTGTTATCGCTCCATGCCCATCTCTCATGCACGACTGTCTTATTGTAATATTACTGCAAGGTGTTTTGTGTTTCGCACCCATATATATTTTGCCTGATTTTACAGCTATACAGTCATCTCCAAGTGAAAAATATACGCCAAGAATAAGTACATTATCACATGATTCCGGATCAAGTCCATCTGTATTAGGTGAATCTGCCGGATTAAGAATCTGTAAATCTATGAATTTAAGATTCTTTGAAAAATATGGATGCAGATTCCATGATGGTGAGTTCTTCACTGTAATACCACTTACAGTAATATTTTCACAATGATTAAGGTATATCTGTCTTGGACGGAATGCAATATTTTTAACTTTTGGATTATTCCACCAGTTCTCTTTTGATGCACATCCGTCAACTGTTCCTTCACCATATATTCTTACATTCTTTACATTAATACCTGTTATTATTCCTGCAAACATATCAATAGGATTGCCTTCCCATGTTCCAAGATTATATTCATCTGTCTCATCATAACTCTGGATTATTCCCGGAAGAATAGGGAATAATTTTCTGTCTGTAAGTGCTTTTAATTCTGCACCTTTTGCCAACTCAATATTAACATCGTCTTTTAAGAAAATACTTGTTATATTATATTTTCCTGCTGGAATTAATACTCTACTATTCTTAGGGCATGCAAGGATTGCTGTCTGAATATATGTTGTATCATTATTAACTCCATCACCTTTTGCACCAAAATCTTTTACATTAAGTGTCACAAATTCATAATCTGTCTTTATAGTTTCCTTAGTTGTAACATCTCCATCTATTACTTCTATTACATATTCTGTATCTGGAGTAAGATTATAAATTGATGTAACTACTTTTTTAGATGTTGTTACAATCTTTCCATTGACTGCGATCTTATATTCTCTGTCTGTATAATATCTGCCATTATCTGTTATCTCTATAATAACCATTCTTGCTGACTTATCTGCTATTTTAAATTGCATTATTTTTATCTCCCTTATAACTAATTTTCAGAAACTGAACATAACGCTGCTGCTTCTATCAGTGCACCAATATGCATAGGTGTTGCAGCCTCATTACATGCTTCATTGTAATATTTTATTGCTGTGCCTACATATTTTTCACTAAGTATTGCATTCTCTTTACCAGCTTTAAGAAGTGCCTTTGCTGCCATAATCTTATCGGCATTGTCAAGATCTTCTCTTTTTACAAGCTCCTTACATACTGATTTTAACATATCCGCAATAGCTCTTTTATGTTCATATATCTCTTCTGAGACTTCTTTTGTAACATCTGCAAGCACACATGCATACATTGCAAGTTTCTTAGTTGAAAGATTATTAATGTCACTATACTTATATAAAGCTTTCATAAGTGCTACAAGATCATTATAATTTTCTTTTTTGTCATATTTAGTTCCATATACTGCATAGAATGGATACAATGCGTCACATCCATTATAACATGGCATTGTACCTTCGTTTCCATCTTTTGATTTTTTTACAAAAAGTCCCATCCCATTACGAGGCTGTGACTTAAGCTGTTCTATAAGTAGTTCTGCTGCTTTTTTATACTTTTCATCACCTGTTATCTCATAGGCAAACAAGTAAACTCTACCTGGTATAAAACCTGCAATTCCATACTCATTTGCATCATAGTCTTTAATGCTTCCATCTGGATTTAGGCATTCATCTGCATAATCTACAAGTATTTTTTTTACTTCATCATCTTTTGTCAGCTCATACAGTGCTATGCCGCCTAGCATAACGAATCCTGCATGTTTCTTATCAGCATTTGCGTTAAAATCATATCCCGTAAGATATTCTTTTGACTGTGTTATATAACTCATTGTTTTCTACGCCTGTCATTATATCATCAAAACAGGCTCTCCTCTCTTTAAATAATCACTTTAAATAATCACTTTTCATAATCACTTTTTATACAATTTTACTATATCACTGTATTATATTTGATGTCAATGTTTTAAAAATATACAATATTTATGCAAATTTTTTAATTACCATCTGCACCGTAACATTGCCATTGTATTCATTAATTGATGGATAATATATGATACTTAGTTTTATAGAATTATTCATTCCTTTGTATGCCGCATCAAGTTCACTTTTACCAAATTTTTCTATAACTATCTGTTCAAATTCTTCTATCTCACTAAAACATATTCCATCAATAATCTTACCATTTCCTGCAATTAATTTTAGTTTTAATACATTTTTATTCTTACCTATTATACTTGCACTTCTTATTCCTATATTTTTATCTGCAAAAACTGGTTTTTCATTAGCTTTACCAAATGGTTCAAGCAATGACAACTGTTCTATTATCTGCTCATTAACATAGTCTATCGGCATTGGAACGTCTATCCATATCTTTTCAGTAAGATCATCTTTTGTAAGTTTTGTTCTCGCATTAAGTTCTCTTCTTAAATTCTCAAGATTCTCTTTTTTTAATGACAGACCTGCAGCCATTGGATGTCCTCCAAACTTCGTCATAAGTTCTCTGACTTTATTAAGCTCATCAAACATATTATATTCCTCTATTGATCTTGCTGAACCTTTTAGTCCATCTTCTGCGTCAGTAAGTACGATTGTTGGTTTGTAATATCTCTCTCTTATTCTTCCTGCTATTATTCCACATAAACTCTCATGGCATCCCGGAATATAGACTACAAGCACTTTATCATCTTTTAATTCTGAATTATCAATGATCTCATATGCTTTTTCACACTGCTCTTGTGTCATATCTTTTCTAGTATCATTAAGTTCCTTAAGATTATTTGCAAGAATTCCCGCATTCTCAGGATCTGACGCATTTAACATTGCAAGTGCCTGCATTGCTGTATCAAGTCTTCCACTGGCATTAAGACATGGTCCTAACACAAAACCAATATGATATGCGTTAATTGTTGATTTTTCAAGTTTGTTAAGTTCTATAAGTGCATTAAGGCCATAATTTTTGCTTATATGTAATCTCTTAAGTCCTTCTTTTACTATTATTCTATTTTCGTCCTGAAGATCTACTATATCACCAACTGTTGCGACCGCTGCAAATTCAAGATATTTCTGCCATGCATCTTTGTTAAGTCCTTTTTTTTCAAAAACAACCTGTATGAATTTCATCGCAATTCCAGCTCCACATAATAATGGATATGGATATTCACAATCTTCTCTCTTAGGATCTACTATTGCATCTGCTTCTGAATATATATATTTTTTTCCATCTTCATCTTCAACAAAAGGAATATCATGATGATCTGTTACTATAACTGTCATCCCAAGCTCCTTGGCATGTTTTATCTGTTCAATAGCCGCTATTCCATTATCACATGTTATTATTGTATCTATTCCGTCTTCATAGGCTTCATCAATAAGTCTTTCATTAATCCCATATCCATCTTTAATTCTATCTGGTATCTTTCCTGATACATCTGCATTAACTTCTCTAAGTCCATTCGTTAGTATATATATAGAATTAACTCCATCTATATCATAGTCACCAATTACTCTAATCTTCTTTCCTGTATTTATCTTATCCACAACTATGTCTGTTGCTTTATCCATATCTTTCATAAGTAATGGATCATACATATCATCGATTGTACCATTAAGATATATATTAATCTGTTCGTCTCTTATTACATCTCTGTTTCTTATTATTCTTGCTAAAACAGGATCAATATTATATTTTTCACCTATGCCATTAAAATCTGCTTTCTTAGCTTGTACCATCCACTTAGCTTTCATTATTTATAACCTCATTTCGTTCTGCCTATGCGTGATATTTTATCGCACAAAAAGGGATGCCACTTATATCTGGCATCCCTCATTATGCAGTTAGATATTAATATTATTTTGCTGCCTTTGCTTTTCTTTTGTCTGATATTGCTGACATTGTATACCATAATGCACCAGTAATACATACTGATGAATATGCACCACATACAATACCTACCATTAATGGAAGTGCAAATTCTCTTATTGATGTTACTCCTAAGATATATAATACTGCTACCATTATGAATGTTGTAAGTGATGTATTAATACTTCTTGATAATGTCTGTGATATACTTGTATTAACCAAATCTTTTCTCTGTTCAGGCTTTGTATTACCTTTGAGATTCTCTCTGATTCTATCAAATATAACAATTGTAGCATTAATTGAATAACCTACAATTGTAAGCATACATGCAATAAATGTGTTACCTACTGATACTCTGGCAATTGCATAGAAAGCAAGTACTACAAATACATCATGAAGTAAAGCAACTACTGCACTTGTAGCAAATTTGATATCTTTAAATCTGAACCAGATATACAGAAGCATACAAATTGTAGCTATAATAACTGCAACTATCGCATCTGATTTCATCTCATTACTTACTGTTGCACTAATATTCTCAGATGTTATTGCTGTCTCATCTACACCATATTTTTCTTCAAATGCACTATATACTTTTTCTCTTTCTTCAAGTGTCAATGTTCTTGTCTTAAATACTACGCCATTAGATTCGTCAACTTTCTGCTGCTGAACCGGTTCACTAGTTCCAATTACTTCCTGAATAACAGGTATAAGCTCTGTACCTATCTGTTCCTGTGTATATTCTTCATTAAATGTTACTGTAAGTGATGTACCACCTTTAAAATCAAGACCATAATTTAATATACCTTTGTCTTTTGAACCATTGATTCCCATTACAACGAATCCTATGATAATAACTGCAAGTGATACTCCAAAGAATATGTTCTTCTTGCTTAAGAAATCAATGCTCTTTGCTTCTTTTGCTTTTCCATAGAACTTAGCATCCTTAAATCCTAATTCATAGAATGCATTTAAAACGAATTTTGATATAACAAGCGCTGTAAACATTGATAATACGATACCAATTGCAAGTGTCTGTGCAAAACCTTTTACTGTTCCTGAACCTTTTAAATATAATACAACTGCTGCAATAAGTGTTGTTATATTACCATCGAATATTGCCCAGAATGCTTTACCAAATCCATTAGTAATTGATGTTCTTACTGTCTTTCCAGATGCAATCTCTTCTCTGATACGTGCAAATATAATTACATTGGCATCTACTGCCATACCAATTGTAAGTACAATACCTGCTATACCCGGAAGTGTTAGTGTTATATCAAATGCATTAAGTATTAATACTGTTAATATTGTATAAAATAATAAAGCTATTGATGCTACTACACCTGGTACAAGATATACTGCACACATAAATGCTACTACAAGTGCAAAACCGATTATACCGGCTTTAATACTTGTATTAACAGCATCCTGTCCTAATGTTGCGCCTACAACTTTTGAAGAAACTTCTTCAAGTTCTACAGGAAGACAACCTATTCTGATTGTTGATGCAAGATTTTTAGCTGAATCATATGATTCCATATTATCAATCATTACATCTCCACCTGTAATTGCTTTTGTACACTGTGGTGAACTGATTACCTGATCATCATATACAATAGATATTCTCTGTACTGTTCCTGTTGATGAATATGACTCAGCAAGCTTTGATGTTACCTCTGCAAACTTTTCTGCACCTTCATCTGTAAGTACAAGACTTACTGCATATTTAGTAGCACCTGTTGACTGGTCTTTGTACTGCTGTGCGTCTGCTGATTTAATTGAATTACCATCAACTACCAGATTATTATCCGGATCATAGAATGCAATTGAACCTGGTTTACCAAGTTCTTCAAGGATTGCGTTAGCATCCTGAATACCAGGAATCTCTACGTTAATTCTACTATCGCCTTCCTTGTAGACTACAGCTTCAGTGCTGTAATTATCAACTCTTTTTTGAAGTTTGTATACTGTATCTGCCATCTCGCTTGATGTTACATCACCAACAGCTTCGTATGAGATACTTACCCCGCCTTCAAGATCCAAACCGAGTTTAATGTTTGATGCACTACCTGTCTTTGTAGGACCAAGTCCTATAAGAGCCGTAAAACCAAAGAATATCAATACGGCTGCAAACAAAACTAGTTCTAGAATTTTCTTGCCTTTTTTGCTCATTATATTCCTGTCTCCCTTTCGTATGTTTTTATTCTGCCAATGCAGCTTTTATCATTATTGCACATTCTACTCTCTTTCTTTGTAGTTCACATCCAATACTATATGAACCATTAATATCGCCTGTAAAGTTATATGCATTAGCTGCACAACCTCCACTACAGTAGAATTTTGCAAAACAATCTTTACATTCTTTTTTAGAATATACATTACAGCATTTGAACTTGTCTGTAAGATCTGTTCTCTTTATACCTTCGTCAACATTACCTAAAAGAAATTCTTCCTGTCCAACGAACTGGTGACATGGATAAAAATCACCCCAAGGTGTAACAGCCAGATATTCTGTTCCTGAACCACATCCTGAAAGTCTCTTAGCTACACATGGACCACCTTCAAGATCTATCATAAAGTGGAAGAAATTAAATCCTTTTCCTTCTTTTTTACGTTTTATAAGCTCTTTTGCTATGATATCATACTGCTCAAGTATCTGTGGTATATCTTCTTCTTTTATAGCATAGCTTTCTGAATTCTCTGCAACTACAGGCTCTACTGATATCTGTTTGTATCCAAGATCTGCAAGATGAAGAACATCCTTAGAGAAATCAAGATTATTATGTGTAAATGTTCCTCTTACATAATAATTCATCTGATTACGGCTTTCTGCTACTTTCTTAAACTTAGGCATTATTATATCATAACTGCTTCCTTTATGATTACGTGTAGGTCTCATCATATCATGAATCTCTTTACGTCCATCAACACTGAGAACTACATTACTCATCTCTTTATTAGCAAATTCAATTATATCATCATCAAGGAGTACACCATTAGTTGTAAGTGTAAAACGGAACTTTTTATTATTAGCTTCTTCTATACTTCTTCCATATTCAACAAGCTGCTTAACAACTTCAAAATTCATAAGAGGTTCTCCACCAAAGAAATCGACTTCAAGATTTCTTCTGCTTCCTGAATTAGCTACTAAAAAGTCTAATGCTTTCTTACCAACTTCAAATGACATAAGTGCTCTTCTTCCATGATATTCACCTTCTTCTGCAAAACAATATTTACATGCAAGATTACAATCATGTGCTATATGTAAGCATAATGCTTTAACTACTGTCTGTCTCTTCTTTGTTACGTCTTCTATATAAGGCTCATATATATCTTCTGTGAATAAAAGTCCTTCATTTTTAAGTTCCTCTATCTCACTATATGCTTCCTTTACATCTTCTATAGTATAGCTATCCTTTAATAATTCTGTAATTTCGTCTACAGTTTTTCCTTTTTCAAATAAAGGTATCATATCATATACAATATCATCAACAACATGGATAGCACCGCTGTTGACATCCATTGCTATATTGAAACCATTATTTTTATACAAATGAACCACTTTAGTTCCCCTTTCAAACTTCTGCCACTTAATAGGCAGTGGCTTTTGGCCACTGCCTTGACAGTTAATATTACTTTAATTAGTTATTTTCGCAAGACTGATTACCAACTGTACATGATGTCTTACAAGCTGACTGGCAAGATGTCTGACATTCGCCACATCCACCTTTTTTCATTGTATCTTTTAAAGTCTTATTATTGATTGTTTTTACATGTTTCATGGTGTGATTCCTCCTTATACTATTAACTCATAATATTATAACATGAAAATAATTTTTTTTAAAGATATTTTTATTAAAACTTGACTTTTATTGCCATCACGTTTAAATTATTCTTATATCACACGGGAGTTTGACAGTTGAATAATGAAAAAAGTACCTGCAGGTCGCATAAAACCT
>SAMEA104315435__coassemble_883_pt1 | contig 16578 bp, 21 predicted proteins | sample SAMEA104315435__metabat2_low_PE_020 | metagenome-assembled genome bin SAMEA104315435 (sample SAMEA104315435) | gut metagenome | biome: Monkey gut; feature: monkey-associated habitat; material: faeces | place: China | collected 2013
TCTTAGTATCATTGCATTTCTTTGTTCCAAATATCTGTATATTCATATCAGTATTTCTCCTCTATTTCTCCATCTATTCCATTAATTTCTTAACATAACTTACAACATACTTGCCAGACTCCATTTTTTCAATAATACCTTCTATATCATTATCTTCAAAATAAAGTTCTGTCATATTGTTATGTGGAGTTGTATATATTTTTGTACTATCATACCATACATCTACATCCTGCAACACAAGCCCCTCAGACATTATTACATTACCTTGTCTTATATCCATCATTCTCATATATATTGACACTTTCGAATAAACCCAAACTGCTATATTCTCACTTTTCAAGAATGAACTGCAAATATTCAATATCCATTACTTCTGGATTCTTCTCAGCTATTTTCTGAATAAAAAAGGCTGCCAAGTTCTTGTTTAGTTCAAAAAGATAACCCATATTGCCATTTCCACATTTATCAAATGGCGAATACTTCACATTACAATACTCCAAAATAGTATCTTTATATGCACCATGTTTAAGTGGTTTTTTTAACACATGATAATCACAATCAACTCTACGTCCAGCTTTTTCCCAGTTAGTCCAATCACCTGTAGTATGATCTGGTCTTGCACTTTCTTCAAATGATGCCTTTACTCTACTTACTGCTTGAATATATCCATCTGAACAATGAAATATAACATCTCCTTCTCTAACATCCATAAGTCTATCCCAGTGATGCATAGTCTTACCATCTTTTGTATACTTTGGTGCCCAAATAAACTGCCCTGTTCGTTCTTCATTATATGTGTCTCCTTGAAAGACAAGGTATGTCAATGGTTGTCCCGCAACACGTTTTACCGGAATATATGCCTTTGATGAATTTACCTTCTTTCCAAATGCTGCTTGTCTCTTTAATTCTTCGTTTTTTTTCTGTTCCTCTACGGTCTTCTTCGCATTCTCTATATCTTTAGCTATTTGCTCAGCTTCTTTTAACGCATCAATTTCTGCTTTTATCGCATCAGCCTCGCTCTGATCAACCGCCGTTAAAAACTTCTCAAATGCTGCAGGGTATGCGAACTTGATCGCTTTATTTGCAAACTGGACTGTAATATATTTATCATCCTGTTCTGTAACAATCCCTATCCCTAAAGCTCCTGTATGTTTTACTTTTTTATTTATTAAATTAACCACTATGTACCTCCACACTTTTTATTACTTGTAATTTTCTACTATTCATAATTTCCAACCTAGATTGCATGCTCTATTCATTATATACTATCCCAATCACAATTATCGCAACGAAAAAAGCCGCTATCGCTATTAGCATTATAATCTGATGTTTTACTAACCATGCTACTATAAATAAAAGTGCAATCATAACAACTGCTGCAATCATAAATTGAACTATTGCTTCTATTCCTGAATAATCTCCTTTCATAGCAGCTGCTATTGAACCCACAATAAATATTAAAATAAACGTTAATATATGCATAACAATACCTCCGAAACCACTCTCTAAATAATTAGTTTCTTAAGCCTGCCTTCTCTGTCAATATTCCGTTTAAAACGCAACTTATATTCGCTACTATTATTTAAGCCATTATTTAAAAATCGCCTTAATTTCACTACACTAAATTGCTCTTTTAGCTTTCTCTGCTTGTTCGCTTTTGTTGCAATAACTTTTGAGTTAAAAGTTATTTTTTTCAATCTAGGTTCCTAGTAATTTTAGATTATCATATAATGTGTCCAATAAAAATACCTTAATTAGAAAAAATTTCCCTTATGTTACTGTTCAGTCTCTAGCCAGAATTCCTCTCTCGTAATCCTGAGTAATTATATCCAGCATAGCTGGTGATGAACATTGAAAAGTGAATATTATTCGAAATGAATAGATGAGTATTAGAAACAGACACAACTGTCGCTATGTCTAAAAAAATGTATAATAACCAAAAGATTATACCACTTCTAAAATCAACTTTCGTAGGGCGGATTTATAGGACAAATCCCATGCATCATGATGTTATAGAGGTAGCTGTACCACATCTTACCAGAGCGGTGTCTGCCGTTTTTTAATAAAAATTGACCAGTACACCCTTATGTTCATAGAAATTGTTTTGTCCATTCCCAAGCCCTCCTATGACAAAAAATATATCATTTGCGTGCAACATTTACAATACAATTCTCCACAACCTTAATATAAAATAACATCCACTTTGCATAGATTACTAACGAAAAGTAGCTGCTTATTCTTACAAATTATTCTTCATAATTTCCAAGTAATTCTCCGGGAAACCAATCAAATTCAAATCAATATCACTTCTATATTCATCTATCACCGTTTCCACTGTCTGTACCAAAGATTTCTTACTTTCTTCATCTGGGAGCCTTTTTAGTAAAACCAGTGTATACGCAAACAATGAATTATTCTTTATCTCTGGGTGTTTCCGTAAAAAGGATGTTGTAAACTTTGCCGGTGGATTAAAATCCGTATTATACATTCTTGCTGCATGCGCACATTTATTTCGTAATACCGACAGACAGTGCAGATGATTTTCTAATGTATCCTTACTTACTCCGACCATACTGGCTATGGCATCCTTTTCTGAATAATACATAGAACTGTACAGCTTGGACATATTAGAAAATGACATCAATTCCACAATAACCCACAGTGGCATTTTACTAGAATACTTTGTTTTATGATGCTTTACAATCAGACTGTCTTTATAATAATTCTGCTCTCTTCCAAAGGTCTCCATCACTTCTTTGTAACCTTTTTTATTATAAAAATTGTTTTCATCGTAATGCTGATCATAAGGTGCATCTGTACATTTTGCGATTGAAAATCCATAGGCTATCTGCGTCCTATAATAAACCTCTGCTTTTTCAATATACCGGCGAAATGTATCACGTAATATTTCATCCACTTTATAAAGATGATACACCGTTTCAAATGTAGTTCCATCTATATAATCGCTGCCAGAAGGATCTTTCCTAAATTGTAAAGCATAACCTGTAAATCGATAATAATTTACTTTCTTCAAAATGTCCTTGGCTTCTTCTCTATCTGAAATAACCATCCCATGTGCAACCAACTTATTCAACTGTTCATCGAAGGTCAATGGCTTTTTCAAATCCATAAAATCACTCCTTAACGTAAAAAAGCTGAGCACAAGACTCAGCCTGGTCCCCAATGTCCAAAAGACTTCGGGCAACTCTGTTACATATAGTATATTCAAAAGCGCAGAAAAATGCAATAGATTTTGTAATTTTTTACCGCGTAATTTATTAAAACCTAATTTATTAAAAATCAGCAATTCCTGTCTCTAAGTAGTCTATTACTACTAAAAAATTATCCCAAAACATTTGCCTTCATTTCATCTCCGGCTCAACCATTAGTAGTTGAAATCGTAGTATTTTTAATACTTTCCGCCACATTCTGTTCTGTGTTACCCAAATCTGCGAGGGTATGCATTATTTTTTATCAATTACTCTTTCGTTATATTCCTCTTCTAGTCCCCACCGCTTGCAGTTCTCTGCCAATTTCGCCAGAGAATATCTGAAGTAATCCATTGGCTGTTCCTTGGTAATCTCTACGGCGAAACGAAGATTTTTATAGGTATTCTTCATTGCCCAGATGACATCCTCACATGGCGTTCCTTCGGGAATTCCCTGCACCGATTCATCCATATAAATCACGTTTTTGGCTCCTGCTTGATACATAAGATCAAGATAAGCTTTCTTTTCCACTTCATTTAGCTTCTCGTGAATAAAAATAAGCCCTTCGCCGTATCCCATAAAAGAAGACTTACCCAGATATTGGCATAGCATCTGCTTTAACATTTTTTCTGCACATGTATAGTCGCTGACTCTTCCCAATATAATTGGAGAAGAAACAATAGAATTAGCCGGAAGAGTGTAAATAATGTCCTCACACTCTTTTCCGACTTTTATTATTTTCCCTGTTTTTTCAAAAATGATCAGAGATTTCTCATCATATTTTACTTTTTTCTTATAATCATAGATCTTAATATCTGCACAAAGCTCTGTAGGATTAAACATTTCCATTAGGACACCTCCTGCAACTGCTCAAATATTTCATCCCATTCTTTCTCATCACGCCACTCATCATTTTCTGGAATTACTGCTTTTCCGTCAGAATTATACTTAGTATTATCTAATGCCAATTTATATGCTTTTTCAATATATTGAATCATTGTATTTTTCTCCTTCTCAATTCATGTTCTAAACCCTAATCATTAGAACTTCACTACTTCCGGTTCATGTGTAAATGATGAGAATGTCGCTGTCGCATTCTTAAAATAGAACACCTCTGTATTTCCATCATCTGCTGAATACATCTTCTGTAAAGATGGATATGCATCAAGCATTGACTGTCTTGCTTCTTTTCTATCGTCTTCTACAAGTTCTCCTGATACACGTAGCCATTCGTCATTTTTAAATGCGCAGATTTCTACTTTTGGATTTGCGTGAATCTGCTTTGATACATCCTTTATCTTACCAGTTTGAATATACAATTTATTTTCAAAAATATGAGCTGTTCCAAATGGTCTTACTCTTGGCTGGTCGCCTTCAACTGTTGCTAAATAATATGTTCCTGCCTCTTTTAAAAATTTTACCACCTGTTCCATAATATAATCCTCCTATGTTTTGATTGAATAAATCCATTATATTAAAATTTACTTCAATAGATATTTTTCAAATGCTTTGCGAGTGTCAAAATGAACCTCTTTAAAAAACAAAATTAACCAAATGACGAAAGCTGGAATAGCCATATATGGTGATATAAAAAATGACATTACAGCTCCTATTAACATTATGACAGTCCACACCAGACACTGATTTCTAATATCACGAGAAATGTATGCTTTATCATACAAAGCTTGTTCTTCTTTAGGCAGTGAATTAAATCCTGAAACAAATATAGCCGCTTTCTCTTTGAATATTGCAAATAATGCTCCTATAATAGCAAATATTATAGCCAACACTCCACACATCCAAAAACCTTCATTCATAATAGATACCTCCACATATTCTAATTTGTACAGCAATTGCCTTCGTTGTTTCATAAAATTTACCAACTATACCATAATATATCAATAATAGAATTATACCACCGTCTTCCCTCTTAAGCAAATACAATTCCATATATTCATCAATTCTAGTATATTCCCTCCTAGTATATTTCCCAGACCACAGTAACTATATCTGTAACATCTATATCATCTGCCTCGATATCTATATCATATGCCTCTGGTGCACTCATTTTTAATTCAGCACACTCCATTAATCTCATTTCATCCAATGGCTTCGTCACAAAATCTATCTCTCCCCATGAATAATCAATTGTCTGTATATCACCTAATTTCACGTTTGCTGCTGCTGTAAGCACCTGTGCCTTTTGAATAGAATCTTCAATCGCTTTATGTAACAGTTCATTTTTACATTTTTCTACATCAGCTACTGTATATTCAATAGAAAACTCTGGTTTTAATGAACTGTGAGCCAAAGCATATAGCACCTGTCCCAGCTTTTTGTTATCAGATGCAAACTCTATTTTCATGCGATGATTATATTCATAGCCCTTAAGTCTTTTTTTCCAGTTCTTATCTCTATCTTGATAACTTTCATATTCTGTATCAACATTAAAATATACTGTTTTAAGGTCTTTTCTTTGAAATCCAAGTTTTTCGAATAAATCTTTGAGTAATTCTGTATCTTTAGTTGACCTGTGAAGTGTATCTTCATATTCTTTGCAAAGTTCTTCCATATTAACATATAACCTAATCATATCCGGCTTTACAGCTATTTTCCCTTTTCCAGTAACTTTAATTGTTCTCATCATCTCTGCTCTTCCTTTCATACTTATAATATTCATATCCGTTATTTAAAAGCTCAATCATCTGATTTGTCTAAGTCTACCCACTATCATTTGAATGAATGTTCACACCTTGGCAATCACATGTTCAAACTCCTTAAGAACATTTGTCATCGGTCCCTTATCAATCATGTTTTTACACTCTTCAATAAGCACTTTAGGTATTCCATAAAATGCTTCGGCAATACTACCAGTAATTGCTCCAAGTGTGTCCGTATCTCCACCAAGTGATATTGCATTACGCACTGCATCCTCAAAATCTCTGGATTCCAAGAATGCAATAATTGCTTCTGGCACTGTTTCCTGACAGCTTTCAACATGATGGTAGTAAGGTCTGATATCATCCAATGTTCTATTCAGATCATAATGAAATTCCCTCTCGATATAAGCTTTGATTTCTTCTTTTGAAGAACCATTCCTTGCCATATATATTGCACTGGCTGTAGCCTCTGCACCCTTTATACCTTCTTGATGATTATGTGTCACATTCGCTGTAGCTCTTGCCACCTCTCTTGTTCTTTCAATTGAATTATAAAGCCATCCTGCTGCTGATACTCTCATGGCTGAACCATTACCATAACTTCCATATGGCTTTGGATTTTTTTCTTTAAGCCAATGTCTGAAGCTTCCACCATAACCTGCATGTGGATATCTTTTTCCCCAATTCTGCATGTTAGATGCTACCGCCTCTTCAATTTCCTTTACTGTAGCTTTAGTTCCGACTGCAAGAAGAGCCTCTCCAACTGCTATTGTCATAACAGAATCATCTGTAAAGTCACAGCCTTTACTAAATAAATCAAAGTTCTTTGTTTTATCACCTCTGTCAAATTCAAATGGGCTTCCAATAATATCTCCTAAAATTGCTCCGTACATATATACCTCCAATCCCCGAATTACTCCGGCAACTCTCTTTCTTTGTCACAATATGAGTATAATTGAAAGGCATCTTCATATGGTCGCTGTTCGGGCGACACTTTTAAGATAAAAAACAAACGCCGATATCATAAGTACCGACGTAACATTTACTAATCAATATTTATTAATGATCATTTATACTCCAAGAATTTCATTCGTATATTTAAACAAAGTCACATTCAGTTGTATAATATCATACTGCTTATCTATTATAGCTTTCTGTACAATCAAATCCACCTTACTACTTGGACTAAATGCCCAATCTGCTCTGGCAAGTAAGTCTTTTGACTGTTCTAGATCAAGGTTCAGTGCAATACAGAGTGCCATCACAGTCTTTTTCTTTGGATGATAGTTCTGGTCACACTGAATCTTTGAAAAATGTTTCCTATCAAGGTTTGCCCTTTTCCACACATCCTTATTATCAAGATGTGCTTCATCAATCAGCTCAAATAATCTGTCATGAAATGAGACTCCAATATTTGCAAGCTGCTCTTCCAAAGAAATATCTGCTGATGGCATATCGGGCTGTGCTAACCTTGTATCTTCATCAGGTGGATAGTTATCTTCTGCCTTTCTTTGAAGCATCTTCTCATAGAACGCTTTTCCCGGCAACTCTCTCATACGGACACTGCTTATGTTTTGCAATGGATATTCTTTTCTATGACTTTCCCTGACATAATTAGCATCTATGTATGAATCAATATCACCTACAATCTGACCAGAAAGCTGAAAAGACCTTTTATCAAACACTACAAGTATAATTTCAATCTCATTTTCAGTAAGAAACTGGCTGAATACTGACACAGCAACCTGTAATGCCTTATCCTTTGGAAATCCATACACTCCTGTCGAAATTAATGGAAATGCAATGCTCTCACACTTAAGTTCCAATGCTTTTTGCAATGATTTACGATAGCAGTCCTTTAGAATTTCAAATTCATGGTGAAATCCATCTATCCATATCGGTCCTACTGTATGGATGATATATTTTGCCTGTAAGTTATATGCACCGGTGACAGCAATGTCACCTCTTTCAATCTTACCAATACCTGCTCTTTCAGCGAGAAGGTTTTCTTTTCCTGCTGCCTTATATATCGCTAAGTCCGTGCCACTTGCACATATCGGATTCGGATTAGCAGTATTCACAATCACATCTGCTTTTACCTTTGTTATATCATTGCGGATTATCTTAAATGACATTATACCCCACCTATCTTCTAATTCTTATTCTGTCTGTTCTGCCTTATACTTTTCCTGTTATTTGCTACAGTTTTCGCCAGCTTTTGAACATTCTGCGAAATATTATTTTTCCCTTATAGACTTGAACTTTCTTCGTAACTTCATTACATCCAAAAATTATCATACTAAGGAAGAAAAAAATAGTAAATAAAGTAGCTAAATAATTGGCCAGTGTTTTACATTTAGGTAATCCAAAAGCGCAAATACAAAGTGTGCAAATCAGACTTACTATAATACATATAATATAAAAAATTTTATACCCTCTTTTCATGCACACACAATACTTCAATGATTCCATTCTTCTTCCTCCCCTATTTTAAATTTATGATAATTAACCATTCAGTCTGCTTAGCAGCTGACCTACCGTACAGCCTAAAACCGGATGTCTGTGATATGGTGCAATCTGTGCCATTGGAATTAATACAAAATCTCGATTCTGCATATCTATATGTGGCACTGTCAATGTTGGTGTATCTATGATACAGTCATCATAAAATAAAATATCCAAATCCAATGTTCTAGGTCCCCAATGTATAATACGTTCACGTCCAGCCTCTGCCTCAATTTTGTTAAGAAGCTTTAGTAATTCTTCCGGATACAGTAATGTCTTAATCTCTAATGCTCCATTTAAAAATACATCCTGTTCAACACCACCATAAGGCTCTGTAGTAATATAATCTGATACCTTTATTACCTTACAATATGGATGTTTCTTTAATTTTTCTACAGCCTCGTCAAGATATGCTTTTTTATCGCCCATGTTTGACCCAGTAGCAATATATGCCTTGTGCCATCCTCTTGATATCTCAACACTAACACTATCTACCGGAATTGCAATTGGTGCCCATGGTTTTTCTATTTTTACATCCACTTTTTCTGCCAAATCATACTTAAGCAATAATTCTTTTGCAAGTTGTTCGGCAACTGTTTCAATCAGTTTAAATGTATTATCCTGAAAGAACTTTAAAATATCCTGGCTTACTTCCCCATAATTTATAGAGCATGTCAAATCATCCGTTAATCCCGCTTTTCGGGTATCGACATATAGAACAACAGAAACAAGAAATTTCTGTCCTAATATATTCTCAGCTTCAAAAACGCCATGCTTTCCAAATACAACTAATTTATCAATTGAAATTTTATCCATTCTAAACTCCATTTTTCTTTGTTATTTCGACAAAATTGCCTCTGTCATCTTAATAATTCTATAATTTTCTTTTACATCGTGAACTCTTACAAAAGAACAGCCTTTCATAACACCGATAACTGTCGTTGCCAATGTTCCCTCTACACGCTCATTCGCCGGCAAATCAAGTGTCAGACCAATCACAGATTTTCTAGATGTTCCAAGTAATATAGGATAATTAAGCTGTTTCATAATTTCAAGATGATTAATAATCTCAAGATTCATTTCATAAGTTTTACCAAATCCTACACCTGGATCTAACATAATCTTGTCATCGGGTACATTAGCTTTTTTGGCAATTTCAATACATTCTTGCAGATCTCTAATAAAATCTTTTTGAAAATCATCATATACTGCTTCATTCCTGTTATGCATAAGGCAACATGCCGCATTATATTTTGCTGTATATGCTGCAACTTCCGGTTCATGCTTAAATCCCCAGATATCATTTACAAGATCTGCACCGGCCTGTAATGCCGCAAGTGTAACCTTTCCTTTATAAGTATCAATTGAAACCGGAATATCAAAATGCTTTTTCACTGCCTCAATCACTGGTGTCACTCTTGCAATTTCTTCTTCCTCAGAAATCACTATATGTCCCGGTCTTGTGGATTCACCTCCGATATCAATGATATCTGCTCCATCCTGTATCATCTCTTCTGTATGTCTTAATGCTGCATCCAGTGTATTAAATTTACCACCATCCGAAAAAGAATCCGGTGTTACATTTAAAATTCCCATTATATAACAGTGGTTGTTTAAGTCAAATTCTTTGTTTCCTATTTTCATCCTGCTCTCCATTCCGCAGGCACTTTAATTACCAGCTAATCGCAAACCAAATTAAATCAATTCCACGATAATAATAGTATTATAATGCCTGCCAATTATTAATAATCAATTTCCAGATTCATCTTCTCTTTGTTCCAGTTACATTCTGCCTGCATAGCACATGCAAAACAGTTTCTTGATTTCTTATCTGCCCAATACAACATTTGATATAAAGGCTGATAAGATTCTGTATCCTTTGTACGATGATGTATGATAAATTCCTTTATCATGCCAATTTCGTCTTTTGTAAAACCACAATCTGGCAAGATTATGTCACACAGAGCTGCACCCGCCTTTTCATGTGGGATGTTCTTTTCTATCTGATCTATTCTTCCAATATCATGCATAAATGCTGTTGCATATATTATCTCTTTAGATATAGACAATTCATGTTCCATCGAATATATATACATCAGTCTTGCTACATCTAGAAAATGCTCTAATGTATGATTACAAAATCTTCGATGTTCCTCTGCCTTTTGCAATGCATTATATTTTTTCTGATATAATGGATGTCTATATATAGAATTCACACGTTTCATGCTTTCACCATCTGTAAAAATGTCTGCTGTAATGAATAATCATGTTCAAACACACCTCTTGTCACGATAGTTGACGTAAGCGTTCCTGGTTTTTTAGCACCTCGCATTGTCATACACATGTGCTCAGCTTCAAGCATCACCATTACACCTTTTGGTTCAAGATATTTTTCAATTGCATCTGCAATTTGTACTGTCATATTTTCCTGTATCTGCGGTCTTCTTGCATATACCTCTACTGTCCTTGCAAGTTTACTCAGTCCTGCTACTTTTTCATTCGGAATGTACGCTACATGTGCTTTTCCATAAAAAGGTAACAAATGATGTTCGCACACTGAATAAAATGTTATATTCTTTTCTAGTACAATATTATTATTTGCAGCACTAAACTGTTTCTTCAAATGTTCTGCCGGATCTTTACACAATCCTCCAAATATCTCCTCACACATTTTGGCAATACGCTCCGGCGTTTCAAGTAATCCTTCTCTTTCTACATCTTCACCAATTCCTTCTAATATAAGCCGGACACCTTCTTTTATTTTTTCACTATCCATATTTTCCTCTTTTCTTATGCAAAACAAAAAGCATTCATAACCGTTCTCAGGAAATGAATGCTTTATATTTTCTGACAGCGGATGCGAAGGCACATCGCAAATTCACTTTACAGGAATTCTTCGTCCAATGGCAACTTCCCGTCCATTGGCACTTTACGCATGACTTCTACTCTGTTCACATATATTTATTTTTTACATTTTTTACTATATCCGTTACGTTACCAATTGTCAATCCTGTTTTTAGCCAAATAAGCATCTTATAAGATTAATTTTTAAAAAAACATAACTTCCATAACTTGTTGTAATTTACTTTTGTTATTTTTACTTACAGTTTTCTTCTCATCTTCGCAATCTTCTTCATCTTTGCTGCATGATTGCTCTCTTTATGTAATTTCTTATATACCTCATATCTCTCTTTAGATAAAGCACCTCTCTTAAGTGCTTCTTTTACTGCACATCCAGGCTCTGTATCATGCTTGCAATCGCTGAATTTACAATGAGTTTCAAGTTCTGCAATATCAGAAAAAGTCTCATCAATTCCATCATCCACATCACACATTCCAAGTTCACGCATACCCGGTGTATCTATTATTCTCGCACCATTTTCAAGTTCAATCATCTGTCTGTAAGTAGTTGTATGACGTCCTTTAGAATCACTTTCTCGTATCTTTGAAGTCTTCATAACTTCCCCTTTAGATATAGCATTCACTAAAGTTGATTTACCAACACCAGATGAACCAAGTATTGCTATCGTCTTATCAGGTTCAAGATACTCATCAAGTTCTTCAAGACCGATTCCATACAATGCACTGATTGTATGAACCTTAACTTTGTCTGAAAGTTCTTCAATCTCTCTTACATATCTTCCCGGATTATTGCATAGATCAACTTTTGTAAGAACGACTATAGGAATACTTTTTCCCTGAAGTGTTATGGATACATATCGTGCAATTCTATTAAAGTTATAGTTGTTATTAAGTGATGCAACTATAAATACATAATCACAATTAGCAACCATTACCTGCCCATTTATATTTCTTCCATACGTCATTGAATGGTCAGAAGGATATGGTCTTTTTATCACACTCTTTCTCTCACATACTGACGTGATAATACTGTCACCATTAGGATTATATATGAATGTTACATAATCGCCAACTACAGGAAACTCACTTTCTGTATGATAAAAATAACCTTTTAATTTCGCATTTATCTCTTCTTTTAAATACTTTATTACATAGCTGTTCTTCTGTACTTCGCAAATAGTTCCAATTTTTTCTTTTGCTTCACAATCATTTTTTGTTTCTTTTTGAATAATAATCTGACTCATTTTTTCTCCTTATACCAGGATATTTTTAGATATATTTTTTTCTCTAATCTAACAAAATATCATTCTGGCTCATATTCTATACATTTTTTTTGCTACATTTTATGTGCATTTTTTCTTGTATGAATATGTTCCTCTGATATTAATCAAACAGACATACAAAGCTATAATCTCACTTTGTACAATAGAATTATTTTAATAAAAAAGCCGTAGCAAAATAAGCCACGGCTAAATATACTTTAGATATACATTCTATATATTCTCTATTAATCTGATTAATACGCACATACCGAGGTAAAAACAACATATTCAGTTCTATTATTCTCTCTTCTTACAATAGCCATCCTGCATTACCTCTCTTTCATTCATATTAATCTTATTACTTTTTCTAGATCTTTTTTATCATATCACCATATATTATTTATGTCAATCTATCAGTTACCTCACAATCATATGTTTCTTATTTTTTATTTTCTATCTCTATATGTTCTACATCTTATTTCTGTATGCCATATATCCATATTTTCTATATTCTTATCCCTAGAAGTCTGAAGATTAGCCTAATAATACCTGATGTATTCTTTGATATATTCTCATTTTTCTCAAGTTCATCATACTTCTCGCCTTCTGTCACTCTACTATATGCTGTTTTTTTGGTTGTAACTTCATGATATTGATCAAAATCAAGTAATCTGTTTAGAATCTTTACCACCAGTACTACCACCATAATTCCTACAACAACACCTATTATAGTTATAATATTACTAACAATTCCACGTCCTGTGAGAGTTGTTAACATCGCAAATATTGCCATTACTATCAAAAACGCAACCGCACCAAATATTATCGAAGCCATTACTCTTGTAATCATATAGATAACTTTTCTAAATGGTTCTATTCTCTTGTCTTCTCTGTCTCTTTTATTCTCATTAGCAATAACTCTTGCATACTCAACATCATCCATATATTTTTCGCATGCTTCCTTGTATGCGTTTACATATACAGCTCCTAGTTTTTCTTCCATTTTATGTAAGATCTGCTCTTTATTATTATCATTTGCCAATGAGACTAATGCAATCTCTACATTATCTCCAGTTTCTACTATTCCTGCCAAATCACTTTGTTTAGTTAATTTTCCAAGTGTTCTTAAATTTATATAAGTCTTACGATATCCATTCATTCGAAAAACATCTAATTCATTGCGACATGCTTTTGCACTTCCTGATTTTATATTATCTCTAACTTGCATATACGCATATTTTTTCAATTCCCTAACTGCTTCATCTAAGTAATTATGACAGTCTGCTTTCGTATAATGTGCCTGTGTTCTTCTCTTTATCTGTTCATTATATTCAGCTTTTTTCTGTTGTTCTAATACTCTTTGTCTCTCTTCTTCATCCATTTTTCTTACAAAATCATCTTTTGCTTTTCTAAGCGGTGCCATCTTCGCATATGCCTGACATTTCTTATACTCTTTATCAATCGCAGCTAGAAGCTTAGCATTCTTAGGATCTTTATAATCAAACTTTGTAAGTAATATTCTGTATTGATTTTTTAAATCTTCCAATGAATCTGTCTGCCTAAAATAAGCCATAACTAATACCTCCTTTTCGATGTATATCGGCTATATAGGCTACATATTCATATATTGTAATCACAAATCAATCACATTGACGTTTCTAAGACTGCTCTAATAATAATTATAATTAATCAATTTTTCTTATCACACAATGCATTCTCATTCCCTTACGAACCTCTATTTTTTCTACTTTTAATCCTGCTTTTTTACAACACTCAATCACAGTTTTTCTTGTAGCCATCTTCACATCTCCATGCCCGCAGATATTCGCAAGTGGAAGTTCTATCTTATCCACTATCCACACAATGAACTTATTATCACTTGTCATATCACGAAGTATAAGCCTTCCTCCCTTACGAAGGCATCGTTTCACACTATTAAAAAATGCCTGTGGATTCGGATAATGATGAAAACTATTAACACATATAATTGCATCAAACGAATTATCTTCAAATGGAAAATTTTCGCAATCTCCAACCACAAATTCAGCATTTGAAATATTTTTCTTTTTTGCCTGTTCTATCATAGCTGGTGTCAAATCAAGTCCCGTATAATGACGATCTGGATATTTTTCCGATAACAAAGTGATCATTGGTGCCGGTCCACATCCTGCATCTAATAGCTCTGAGAACTGCTCTTTTTCAAGTTCTTCCAATACATCTGGATAGTCTTCCTTGCACATATTGTATATACCTGCATGATCACTCTCATAATTTCTTGCTGCCTTAGTAAATTCTTTTATAGACATTTTTTTATATTCTTCATTCGTCATACATAATACCTCCTTGTTAGTATCATCTCTAATTATGTTAGATGCTATTATTCGAATTGCTCATTTTGTCTATATCTCAACGCTTACATCTATACTGTCATCTTTGCTAAAAATTCTCTAATTGTATTTATATAATCATCTGCTTTAAGTACGGTTGACAGATGACCTCCTGATACATATTCAATCTTTGGATTATGCATTAAATTAATAAGATCTTCCTGCATTTTTCCTGAGAAAAAATCCTGATTTGGAAGTATTAATAATATTTTTCCTTCTAGCTTTTTAAAATCATCTTCTGTAACAGGTGTCTGATTCATTACATCAGCCAACAGTCCTGTTATATGTACATCTTTTTCCTTAGTATAATCTTTAAATATCGTTTCAAACATATCTCTTGCATATGCAATCTCATCATCACTTTCGTTGCGTATATGGCTCATTCCTAATTTGATAAGTCTTGGTTTTAACTTTTCATAATTGCAATGTCTCATATAGAATAACATTAGAGGTGCAAAAAAATATTTTTTCTTAAGACTTTTAATCGTCCTGGCATCCATTCCACCAGTCGATATAAGAATAAGTCCACCTACATTCTCTTTATACTTCTGCGTATAAATCTGTGCAACCATACCACCATCACTTGCACCAATAAAAATCGGTTTAATTATTCCAAGTTCTTTAAAAAAATCATACATTCCCTGTATTAATTGCTGATTAGTTCTAAGTTCCTGTGGATAGTCAAACAACAAGATCTGATAATCATCAGACAATGCATCTACATATGGCATCCACATCTCAAGTGTATTCATTCCACCATTTAACATAACAAGTGTTCTTCCATCTTTTTTTCCGCTTAATACATATCGAAATTGACTTTCTTTAATGTTAATATTCTTATATGTATGTGTTGACGTAAATGATTTTAGATCATCTAAATATGACATATAATCTCCCCCATTCTGACTATGCTATAATATTTTATAATGACAGGTTTAAAAGTTCTAAAAACGCATGAAGTAACTCATATATTTTATATGAGTTAGTCTTTTCTAACTACATTTATTTTATCACCTTTTCTATCTATATTCAATAAACAAATTTTTCACTTAACTTTATTTTCATATATCTGATAAAATAACGAAGAGTAAAATCCAATATATGAACATTATTTGTAAGAGATATTATCCGCAGATAATCAAGTAGGAGACGGTGACTAGCCGCCGTCCTCTCACACTACCGGGCGGATTCGGGACTTTAACCCGTTAGAAACGTGCGCCGCTAGGCGCACATACAAGAGCCAGCTGACGTTATCAATACACAGCTGGCTCTAATATCATTTTATCATTACACTCCTAATTTTTATTTGTGTATATCTCTTTTAACTGAAATTGAGGATTGAATATATTGTTCAAAAAATCTTCTATTGCATCGTCTGCTTTCTTTACAAGCTTCTTGATTCCGTCTGCCACGTTGTCAAGGTGTTTTAGTCCGCTTTCAACTATTCCGTTGCCAAGTACTTTGCTTGCCTTACCTGTCTTTGTAAAGGCATCGGCTCCGGGGATTATACTTAATGCACTAAGTCCTGCATTTATATAATCTCCTTCTGTAAGATACAGCACTGCATTTACTGCATCGCATATATCTCCATAGCCTATTATACTTCTTTAAGTCAGAATCGTTATATTATTTACAGTCATTTTAAGCTAAATTATTGATTTTCTATTCAGATTAAAAATATCTATATCTACTG
>SAMEA104315435__coassemble_905_pt1 | contig 16031 bp, 15 predicted proteins | sample SAMEA104315435__metabat2_low_PE_020 | metagenome-assembled genome bin SAMEA104315435 (sample SAMEA104315435) | gut metagenome | biome: Monkey gut; feature: monkey-associated habitat; material: faeces | place: China | collected 2013
GACGAATATCTAAAAAAGTAAATAGCATAATGATACATTAAAAGTTTACTACTCTGTCACTTGACTATGAAAAAAACGGTATATATAATTAAAGAGTAATTGATTACAAGAATATCAAAAATATTAAAAATGGGAGGATTGTTATGGAAAGAAAAATATATAAAAAGAGCAAAAGTATAAAAATAGTAACTATGATAATGCTTGTAATGATTATAAGCTCTTGTGGAAATAAGAAATCATCGCTAGAAGATTTACAAAAAGTAACAACTAATACAGAGGATAAAAGTAATAATTTTGCATCAGGATTAATAGCTAATACTGATACTGGATATTATACATGGAATATAGATAAAAAGCACATGATGTATTTTGATAATGAATCAGAAAAACAAGTAATATTATGTAACAGACCGGATTGTGAGCATAAGTATGACGCAGATGGTTCGGTTACAACAGAGGTTAAGTGTAATGGATATTTTTCGGATGAATATTCTAAGAATCATATATTAACGTATGGAAATAGTATTTTTCTTATAAAAAAAGTAAACAAAAAAGGTTTATATCTTACTCAGATAGCTGAGGATGGGCATTACAGGGAAGAACTGCTATGCCTTACTGAGAATACTTCGGAGGAAAGCCTTAATAATATTATATTACATAGAGGATATTGCTATTTCGCAATTGAGAGTATGAAAGACAATATTGCTGTATCAGAATTGTATCGTGTGCAGCTTAAAAAGGATGCTAAGCCAATAAAGATAGATGAGATACAGGGAACATCGCCTATAATAATGCATATAAAAGGATATGAAGATGAAGTATATTATGTGAAGTTTACATGTAATAGTGAATCACTTAATAATCTACTTGATGCTAAGATGTCTTATGAACTTAAGAAGTATGATATAAAGACAGAGACAATTAGCGATGTACTAGATGAGAATATAGATGATTATGTTGTTGATACAGTCAACAATGTTCTATATTACCATAGATGTGGAGAAGCAGTGTATAAGTGCGATTTGAATACTTTGCAGACAGAACAGATATATAGTGATAATAATCTTATATTGTGTAAACTTATGTATGATGGAACTAATATATATATTGATAATCTGCAGACATATATATGTGATGGAGATATTGAACGAAAAATATATGCTATAGACTCTTATGGAAATATTGTTAAGAAGATAGAGTGTCCGGTGACATTTGATAAAGGAATATTTGAATGTGGTGATAGCAAATATCTGTTTAATTATACATATGATTATTGGAATTATATAGGCAAAGATAGTTTGAATCAGAACAATAACGATGTAATTACACAGGAAGAATGGAAACAGATAGAGTGGGAATGATAGTGTGAAAAATAGCATATTTAGAGAAAAATGTTAAGTTATTATAAGAAAAAAATAAAAATAAAAGGGGATAATATGATGAGATACAAAAAAATAGTAGCTCTTGGAATTACGATAGCAGTTGCAGGTCTATCTGGATGCAATCAAAGTACAAAATTAGAAAATATGGAGTCAATATCAGTTAATACAGAAGATAAAAGTGAATATTTTCCAGGAAAATTTTTTGCAAGTAACACGAGTGGATATTATTATTGGGGATATACAGATTATATGACATTTTATGATCTGAATACTAAGAAATCAGTACTTCTATGTAATAAGCCAGATTGTAAACATGTAATAAATAGTGATAATACAATAGAGACAGACAAAGATTGTAATGCATACTATTCTTCAGTTTATCAAAATGAAAAAGTATGGACATATGGAGATAGTGTTTTTGTGCTTCAAAAAATAGATAAAAAGGGATTATATCTTACACAGATATCATCAGATTCAACTATGCGAAAACCGGTTATTCGATTATCTGAGAATACAGAAGCGATCGTAGAACTTATTATGAATAATGGATATGCATATTATTCAATAGCAGCTAATACAACAGAGGGAACGGCAGAACTATATAAAGTTGAATTAAAAGAAAATGCAAAACCGGAAAAAATAGATAGTATCGAGGGTGCATCACCAATCATAACTCATCTGAAAGCATATGATGACAATGTCTATTATGTTAAATTTTATTCTGATGAGTATAATGCACAAGATCCATTATCAGTAGAGATGAATTATCAGCTATATATGTATAATGAAGAAAGTGATGAGACTAAAGCAGTATCTGATAAGAATATAGATGACTATGCAGTTAATGTTGATGATAATGAATTGTATTATCATGAATGTGGAGGCAATGTATATAAAGCTAATCTAGATGATATGACATCAGAATGCATATATAGTGATGAGAACTTAATACTAAGCAGAATAGCATATGATGGTAAGTATATTTATGTAGATAATTTTCAGGATGTTATTCTTGAAGTTGATGATGAGCGAAAAATATATGTGATAGATAATGATGGAAATATTAAAAAAAGAGTAATAGCTGATGATGATAAAAGAAAAGCAACAGTTGAATATGGAGACGATAAGTATATGTTTCTTATAAGTTCGAAAGGGTATTATATGCTTGATAAAAGCAATATATATTCAGATGAGGGAGATACCTGTAATGAGTGGATGCCAATAGAGGTAACTGGTCTTACTAAGAAGGAGTGACAAGATGGAATTTAGACATTTATGGAAGAGTAGATGGACAATTATTCTTATTGTTATGCTTATATTTAATGGAATTCTATTTGGCAGCAGTGGGATAATTAATCAATATGATAAAAAAGAATATATTGATGATTATTCAATGTATATAGAAGCTACACTGAATTCTGCAGATACAATGAGTGGAATAAGTATTTTTGCTAAACAGAATTCATATTCATCAAAGAATATTGAGAGAACTAAGAATGTGTTTGCAAAGTGCAGAAATATAGAGTTAGAAGAGACTAATGATACTGCATTAGAACAGGTTATGTCATGGAAACTAAGATATATATTGGTACTTATATTGCTTATAGTTGCAGCAGAAGAATTATTAGTTGAGCGCAAGAATGGATTGTGGGAAGTAACTTATGCAGAGACGATACATCGAAAAAGAGCTGAAGTTAAGAGAATATTTGCACTGCTTGCGACATCATATCTGGTTCAGTTATTATTCACAGGAACACAGTTAGTGATTGCATTAGTAAAATATGGTGGAATACAGGATATGTCATCTGTAGTTCAGACAAGTCTTCTTTTTAAACACTTTCCTTATATTATTAATAAGTGGGAGTTCCTTGTAATATATCTTATTTTGGCTGGTGCAGGAACATTTATAGTAGCACTTTTTATTCTTATGGCTTTTAGTATATTTAAAGAGAGGCTGTTAAGCTATATTCTTGTAATTAGTATGAGCGTAATTGAATTATTATGTAAATATCTTATACCAGAACATTCAGTTATGAATATCTTTAAGTATGTTAATGCAGCGACAGTATTTATGCCGGAAGAATACTATACATATTATGCTAACTGGGGAATGGGCAGTTTTATAATCAACCGCAATATACTTATATTAATTGTGGCAGTACTTGCAATTCTTGTGTTCACAACTGTTCTATTGTGGAATAGAGACAGGCAAAGACCTTGTTCCGGTGGAGGAAGACTTGAGAGATGGGCTGTAAGATGTATGAGAGATTTTCACCAGTGGATAGCCAATAGAAGTATACGAGGAAAAGAAATCTATAAGATATATATACTTCGTGCAGGAATTGTATTCATTATAGCAGCAGGCATAATGTCTGTATATAATAGTAAGATTGATAACAAATCATATACTGTTGGCGAGCGTATGTATGAAGATTATTGTAGAAAGTACATTGGTGATGTCAATGCTGATGCACAAAAAGAGCGTGAAGATATAAGAGACAGATTGAATGCTATGGACGAGCAGTTTAATGCAATCAGAGAACAGAGAGATAATGCTAATACATCGGATACTTCAGGTAATAGTGATGGTACTAATGCTATAAGTGATGAAGATTATGCAATGTATATAACACTTATGGAAGGCAGTCAGTCATTAAGGGAAGAATTGCAATATATTGATGCTAATATGGAATATCTTGATAATCTTAGTGCAGAGCGTGGAATAGATGGTAAGATTATAGTACAAAGAGGTTATGATGAACTATTTGGAGAAGATATGGAGAAGACAGAGAGATATGGACTTCTCTTTATGTTCATTGTTCTTGTACTTGTAATGCACAGAGATTATTCAGAAGATATAGAGAATCAGATGTATTCACTTTATAGAAGTATTGCGGATGGCTGTAAGAGAGTATATAGACTAAGAACATCCGTAGAGATAGGATATATAACTCTTATGTATCTTATATTTTATGGAATTAAGATAGGAATAGTAGTATATTCGTATGGCTTAAGCGGACTTTCATATCCGGTACAGAGTATAATGATGTTGTCAGATGTCAAATTGCATATTAGTATTGGTATATATCTTGTGCTATTTTTATTTATAAGATATATGGTTATTCTGTCAGCTTACGAGATTGTAAAGTGTGCATCAATATTGTTAAAAAATAATTGGAAGAGCTTTTTCGTATCCGGTGTTATTATAATAATAGTGAGTGCTATAGGCGTACTTAAATATTATCCTGTTATTATAATACCAGGGATAATCGCAATTATATTAAGCAGAATATCATGGAAGAAGATTAGTTAGAATTATAAGGTGACAAATGCCTGATTAGATGATGCAAAAGTCAAAAGGTCTAAGATGAGATTGTTGACAAGTGAGTGATAGATATTTTGACTAATGTCATGTAGATAAGAATAATTGAAAGGGGAGATATTATGAAGCTTGAGATAAAGAATCTTACCAAGACGTATGGTGATCTTGTGGCTCTTGATTCATTTACAGCGAATCTTGAATGTGGAATATATGCACTGCTTGGTGTTAACGGAGCAGGAAAGAGTACACTTATGGGACTTCTTACAGATAATGTTGAGAGAGAAAAAGGTGAGATTCTATTTGATGATAAAGAGATATTAAAACTTGGTGCAGATTACAGAAGATTGCTCGGCTATATGCCACAGAAACAGGCTTTGTATGAAGATTTTACACCACTTGAATATCTCACATATATAGCAGAACTTAAAGAGATTAAGCGTAAGGATGCTAAGAAACAGATAGAAGATATTCTTAAGACTGTTAATCTTACACAGGTGCGTAATAAGAAGATTAGAGGTTTCTCTGGAGGTATGAAGCAAAGAGTAGTACTTGCACAAGCACTTCTTGGAGATCCTAAGATTATAATACTTGATGAACCAACAGTAGGATTAGATCCTAAGGAACGTAATAATTTTAGAAAGTATCTTAAAGAGACTGCAAAAGGCAGAATAATAATATATGCAACGCACGTTGTAAGCGATGTTGAAAGCATAGCTGACAGTGTAATTATTATGAAAAATGGTAAGATAATGGTTCAGGGAACGGTTGAAGAGTTGACTGTAGATAGAGATAATTCATCTCAAAGAATGAGTTTAGAAGAAGCGTTTTTGCATTATGTGAAGTGATTAGAGATTGTATATATTTTCTAATCTAAAAGAATAGTATGCAGAATAGTATATAGGGTAGGACCATATTAGTATGTACAGACAAAATATACTCATGTTAATTATTAGATTAACGTGGCTTAGTTGGTTGGAAGTAAGAAAATAAAACTTTACAAAATATGGTTCGGGTGTTAGAATAGAATTTCGAGTAGGATGAATGGTCGCGCCTGTACAGACGAAAGGGTGCAGGTGAGGAAAGTCCGGGCTTCATAGGGCAGGATGCCGGATAACGTCCGGTGGAGGTGACTCCAAGGCTAGTGCAACAGAAATATACCGCCACGCAAGTGGTAAGGGTGGAAGGGCAGTTTAAGAGACTACCGCCTCGTTGGTAACAAAGAGGGCATATGTAAACCCCATCCGAAGCAAGACCGAATAGAGAACTATGTGGCTGCCCGTCACGTTTTCAGGTAGGTCGCTTAAGACTATTGGTAACAGTAGTAACAGATAGATGATCATTCACGACATAACCCGGCTTACAGTTCTGCTCATACAAAAAGAGACATATATATTTGCGCATTATGTGCATTTACATATGTCTCTTTTTTATGTGTCTTGTTTATAAATTATCAGCTAGAGAGAATATTTCTCCTCACAATATTTACAACGGTATACCTGCTTTTCTTCGTCTGTTAAGACAAATATCTGTTTAAGCTCCTGTTCGATTGAGCTTATACATCTAGGATTTTTACATTTGATGACATTAGTAATTGTCTTAGGTAGAGAAAGTGATTTTTTCTCTGCAATTACACCATCTTTTATAATATTAACAGTGATATTGTGGTCGATAAATCCAAGGATATCAAGATCTACGACATCAAGACCACCATCAATTTTAATAATATCTTTTTTACCCATCTTATTACTCTTGGCATTCTTGATAATAGCAACACAGCAATCAAGTTTATCAAGACCAAGGTAATGATATATCTCCATAGCTTTTCCAGCTTCTATATGATCTAATACAAATCCGTTATTAAGACTTCCTACGTTTAACATTTATTTTACCTCCAGACCAAGTAATGTAGCGATTATAGCCATTCTTGCATATACACCATAATGAACCTGCTTGAAGTAAGCAGCTCTTTCATCATCATCAACTTCAACAGATATCTCATTAACTCTTGGAAGTGGATGAAGAACTAACATATCAGGTTTGGCAAGTGCCATCTTGGCTTTGTCAAGTATGTAGAAATCTTTCATTCTAAGATAATCTTCTTCGTTGAAGAAACGTTCCTTCTGAACACGTGTCATATATAAGATATCAAGGTCTGCGATAGCATCGTCAAGACTCTGAACTTCTTTATATTCAATTCCTTTTGCATCAAGAACATCCTGGCGGATATAATCAGGGACTTTTAATTCATCAGGTGAGATAAGAACGAATTTGATGCCTGTATAACGTACAAGTGCATTAATAAGTGAATGAACAGTTCTTCCGAATTTTAAGTCACCGCACAGACCGATAGTAAGGTTGTTAAGACGACCTTTTAATGAACGGATAGTAAGTAGATCTGTGATAGTCTGTGTTGGATGCTGGTGACCACCATCACCTGCGTTGATAACAGGAATTGAAGAATGAAGTGAAGCTACTAATGGAGCACCTTCTTTTGGATGTCTCATAGCACATATATCAGCATAGCATGAGATGAGTCGAATAGTATCGGAAACACTTTCGCCTTTAGAAGCAGAACTTGATGCTGCTGAAGAAAAACCAATAACATTACCACCAAGATTCATCATGGCAGCCTCAAAACTGAGTCTTGTTCTTGTACTAGGTTCGTAAAATAGGGTTGCAAGCTTTTTACCTTTACAAAGTTCGCTGTACTTTGAAGGGTTCCTTTCCATATCGTTTGCGAGATCTAATAGTTTGTCAATCTCCTCGACTGAAAAATCTAATGGACTAAGTAAATGTCTCATAATATCCTCCTAAATGTTTTTTTTTATAATACTCTTTTTTTTATGAAACTACAACAATAAATTTTAAATTTTATGTACAAAATGAAAAACTTGTTTTGCAAAACATACCAATTAATTAACTGAATAATTGGCTAAATGTACCAAAATATTAAGGAAAAATAAAAAATATATTAAAAAATATTGACATCGAAAAATTAGTGTGATAAAGTGTTTACATCAATTAGATTAAGTAATTGGGGAGGGAGATTTAGCTATGCAAAAAGGTACAGTAAAGTGGTTCAACGCTAAAAAAGGATTTGGTTTCATCAGTGATGAAGCAGGTAATGATGTATTTGTACATTTTTCAGCACTCAACATGGATGGTTACAAACAGTTAAGTGATGGGGATTCAGTTGAGTTCGAAATTGCACAGGGCGCAAAAGGTCCACAGGCTGCTAACGTAACAAAGTTATAATATTGTAATAATAACAATAACAATATTATATTTAAGTTGCTATAATAGTAGTAACAAAAAACAATTTAATATGACTTCAGGGCAGAGTGAGGCGGTTGCCAATTCTCGACTGGCGGTGAATGTATGGTTGCATAAGTCCGCGAACTGTGTTAGCACAGCTGATTGGGTGTGATTCCCAGACCAACGGTATAGTCCGGATGAAAGAAGTGAGACTGTTGTAAGATGAAGATGGTTGTAATTAAGAATTAGAATTATATAATCGGAACTAAGATTTTAGATATCTGATTATTAATGCTTTTTAATATACAGTAAAGCTTTATTTTATATGACAGATTAAAAAGCCCTGTGTTTATGCACAGGGCTTTTTCGTATGAACAATTAGACAAACTGAAACGAGTATTATTGTTTTTTGATATAAATATTTTTTTCAGGAGGAAAAGAAAAATGGATATGAATGTAGAAATTAATGAAAAGGAAAAGAAAGTAAAAAAGGTGAATGTAAGGAAAATTACAGTTACAGGTATGTTTGCAGCACTTTCTGTTGTATTGTATATGACAATGAGTTTTAAACTTCCATTTATGCCAAGTTTTATATCACTTGATTTTTCAGAACTTCCAGCAGTAATAGCAGCATTTACAATGGGACCTTTATATGGCGTTGCAGTATGTCTTATTAAGAATATAGTGCATATGTTAGTATCAAGTTCAATGTGGATTGGTGAATTATCTAACTTTATTCTTGGAGCAGCACTTACATTATCATGTGGATATATATATCAGCATAACAGAACTAAGAAAGGTGCGATTATTGCAGGTATAGCAGGTGCAGTTACAATGGCATTAGTTAGTGTTGTATCAAATTATTTTGTAATATATCCTTTATATTTTACAGTATGGCCCAAAGAGGCAGTACTTGGAATGTATCAGGCTATTATGCCATCAATTCATGGACTTTTACAGGCACTTGTTGTATTCAATATGCCATTTACATTCTGCAAAGGGCTTATATGTGTGTTAATTACAATTCTTATATATAAACCACTGATTAAGATAATTAATCAATAGGAACAATCAGACAACACTGATAATAGATTAATAGAGCTAATAGATTAACAAAGATAATAAGAAAGTAGTTGAGACAATAGTTAAGATATTTAAATGGTTTGGCAGACATTAATAAATATAATATTAACAATAAGTTTAAGATAGCAAGTCAAATTTTGACGTCAAAAAAATAGTATGATAAAATGTCCTCTGACAAAATATGATCGGAGGACATTTTTTTATGGGAAAAATACTAGTGGTAGATGATGATCAGGATATAAACCGACTGATATCTACTATATTGAAGAAAAAAGGACATGATGTTACAAGTGCTTATTCGGGAACAGAAGCAGAATTACTTATTAATATGAATACATACGATCTTGTTATATTAGATCTTATGCTTCCGGGACTTACTGGTGAAGAAGTTATAGAAAGACTTAGAAAAGTGAGTAACATTCCTGTTATTGTATTGTCAGCGAAGGGCGCAATGGAAGATAAAGTAGAGGTACTTAATCTTGGTGCGGATGACTATATAACAAAGCCTTTTGAGAATGAAGAGATAATAGCAAGAGTCAATTCGCAGCTTAGAAGATATACTAAGCTTGGTGCAAGTAATGATATTAAAAATGATACTTTAATAAATTGTGATGATAAATCTTTTTCTGATATAGCAAATAGCAATATAGCGAATAGCAATATGTCAGATAGTAATTCAGATGTTATATATAAGAATATTCATATACAATCAGCAGGGCGTGAAGTATTTATAAAAGGAGAACAAGTCTCATTTACAGCACATGAATTTGATATAATGGTATTATTGTTCTCTAATCCATCTAAAGTATATTCAAGAGAGATGCTATACCAAAGTGTATGGAAAAATGGATATTATGGTGAAGATAATACAGTTAATGTACATGTAAGTAATATCCGCAAAAAGATAGCAGAACATGATACAGAAGAATATATAAAAACTGTATGGGGAATCGGCTTTAAAGCATGTTAGATAAATCTATATATGATAAAAAATGATATAATATGCAATTTAAACTTTAAACTTTCTTTAAACTTTTTTTAAGACATATTAAATCTTAGATGATAATATATAGTTCGTAATAAACAACGAGAGGATGAGTAGATATGTATAATAATGCGGTTACAACGACTAATCTTAGTAAGCAATATGGCAGACAGATGGTTCTTAACAATGTAAGTATTCAGGTTAAACCGGGACAGATATATGGTCTTGTAGGTAATAATGGAGCTGGTAAGACGACACTTTTAAGAATTCTGTCTGGGCTTACAATTGAAAAATCAGGTGAATATACAATCTTTGATGAGAGCGAATATTCTAAGAAGAATGAAGCTAGAAGAAGGGTAGCTTCACTCATAGAGGAACCTGGATTTTTCCCATTTATGACAGCAAGACAGAATCTTGAGTATTTTAGAATCCAAAGAGGAATACCAGGTAAAGAGATTGTTGATGAAGTATTAAAAGAAGTTGGGCTTGATAAAGTAGGTAAGAAGAAATTTGGTAAATTCTCACTTGGTATGCGACAGAGACTTGGAATAGCACTTGCACTTATGGGAGAACCTGAATTGTTGCTTCTTGATGAACCAATTAATGGACTTGATCCAGAAGGAATTATAGATATCAGAAATATAATTCTAAAAGTAAATAGAGAAAAGAATACGACTATAGTTATATCAAGCCATATTCTTCCTGAACTTTCCAATATTGCAACCTATTATGGTTTTCTTAAAAAAGGCGAGCTTGTTGAACAGATATCAGCAGAGGAATTAAGTGAAAAATGTGAGACATATCTAGAGATGATAGTATCAGATGTTAGCAAAGCTGTTATAATACTTGAAAAACAGTTAGGGATAACTAATTACAAGATTCTTCCGGGTAATGTAATTAATATATATGACAGAATAGATGACGGTGAGTTAGTAAGTCGTGAGATAGTGACTAATGGAATTGGTTTAAAATCACTCTATCTTAAATCTGTTAATCTTGAAAAATATTATATGTCACTTATGGGGGAGGAATAATTATGATTAATGATATAAGAAGTGAATTCTATAGAATAAAAAGAACGAAGAGCCTGTATATATCAATGGGAGTGATATTAGCAATGTTGGCGTTTGCGATATATGCAGCAACTGATGTAACTAGGGAATATGGACTCGGAGTAGGAATGATATATGCATCCATAGCACAGACACTTGGAATGTGTACTTATATGGTAATATGGATTATGTCATGTGCACAGGGTGATGAAGGTAAATATCATATATTTAAGAGCAGTATATCATCAGGGAGCGGAAGAGGAGTAATATTCTTTGGACGTTTTATAGCTGAGATAGTAACATGTATAATATCATATATAATTATTAACTTGTTCATAATACTTATGACCTCACTTATGGTAGGTGATTTTGATACAGAAGCTATGAGGGCATACTGTATGCTTATGATAAAACAGCTGCCAGTACTTGTAGCGATGGCAGCTGTTGTTCATACATGCTATATAGTATTTAAGAATTCTCTTTCAGCAGTTGGTGTATCATATTTTATACTTTCATTAATGCCACAGATTGCTACAGTAGTAGGAATGAAATATAAGTTTATATCTAAGTTAAGAGAATTTTCACCAGCGAGATTTCTAGAAGCTACATTTGATGCAGATACATATAGAGTAGTATGTGCATGGGAGATTGGTAATTCAACTTGGGAGATGATATTGACAGTAGCTGTCTATTTTATCGGAGCATTAGTAGTAGGTTATGCTATTATGAGAAAAAAAGATATTAAATAGGTACTAGGATATGAATAAGAAAGATATAAAATAGTTATTCGAATATAAAAATAAAAAAGATATTGAAGTTATTCGAATATAAAAATAAAAAAATATTGAAGTTGTTCGAATATAAAAAATTCAATTATGAAGATGGAAGTGGCTAATATGAAAGGATATATAGTAATAATCATAATATTGTCATTAATAAGCGTGTATTCAACTACACGCTTTCTTCTGTTAGAGAATGAGATAAGAAAACTTAATAAGTATCTTGAGAAGATATTAAAATCAAAATCAGATATTACAGAAGATTATAAAAAAGCAGCTGATGTTGAAGATGCAAGGATTATAACATGTACAATAGGAGATCGTAATTACGAGAATTTGGTAAAAAATATTAATAAATATATTAAAAATAAGAGAATTGAGAGAATTACTTTTTTTAACAGAGAGCAGGAGTTCAAGATGGAGATTGCTAATATATCACATGATCTTAGAACACCACTTACAACAATACTTGGATATATGGATTTGATTAAAGAATCACTTAGAGATGAACAGATAAGAATAGAAGATAATGTTAAGAAGAAGGATATAATATTAGGCAAGGAAGATACTAGAGAGAATAATAATATATCAGAATCACAACGAGTAGAAGCAATAGAACATACAAAGAGTGATATATGGTCATATATAGACATAGTAGAGAGACGTTCTAAGAATCTGCAGAATCTAATCGAGCAGTTCTATGAATATTCAAGGCTTAATGATATTAATTATGTAATTGAGCTTACCAAAGTTAATATTACACAGATTGTAAGCGAACATCTTCTTTCATATTATCAGGATTTTGAAAACAGAGGGATAGAAGTTCATGTTGATATAGAAGACAGACCAATATGGGTAAGTGGAAGTGAGAATACAATAGGAAGGATAGTTAACAATCTTACAGGTAATGCATTAAAATATGCGACAGACGGACTAAAAGTTAAAGTATATGAAGATGATAATTATGCATATATAGAATATTCTAATCGGACAGAATGTATGACAGAGTATGATATTAAGCATATTTTTGATAGATTTTTTATGACAGATAAATCACGCAATAAGAGTAGTTCAGGACTTGGACTTACAATAAGCAGACTCCTTGCAAATAAGATGGGTGGCGAGGTTTATGCAGAATATGAAGAACCATGGTTTATAATAACAGTAAAATTAAAAAAATGGGATTCAGATTAATGAGTTAATTAAATATATGTGGATTGTCAAAACAATATTAATATTGTATGTGATAAAAGGGATTAATAAAAAATAATTATAGATTTTACATTAATTTTACATAAGAGTGATTATAGATTTTACATAAGACCATTATTATATGCATTGTAAAGAAAAAGAAATAAAAGTGCAAAGCACATAATAATGGAGGAATTAAAAATGAGAAAATTTATCGGAATGGCAATGGGTGTAATCCTTATGGCAACAGCCATGGTTGGATGTGGCAGTAAAGATGCTAATGGAACAGGAACTGAATCTGGTAAAGCAGTACAGGAGACAACGATTGATGGTACAGATAAGAAATCAGACAGCAAAGATGCAAAATCAGATTTTGATACAAGTTCTGAGATTACAGTAGTATCAAGAGAAGATGGTTCAGGTACAAGAGGTGCATTCATAGAACTTATGGGCATTGAACAGAAGAATGCCGACGGTAAAAAAGTTGATATGACAACAGAAGAAGCAGTTGTAACTAACTCAACATCAGTAATGATGACAACAGTAGCAGGTGATGAATATGCACTTGGATATATCTCACTTGGTTCATTAGATGATACAGTAAAAGCAGTAAAAGTTGATGGAGTTGAAGCAACTGTTGATAATATCAAGAGTGATAAATACAAAGTATCAAGACCTTTCAATATTGCAACAAAAGGTGATGTAACAGGAGTTGCAGCGGATTTTATCAAATTCATCATGAGTGCTGATGGACAGGAAGTTATCACAGATAATGGATATATCAGTGTATCAGAAGAAGGTGCTTTTACAAGTGATAATTCAGAAGGTAAGATTGTTATAGCTGGTTCTTCATCAGTAACACCTGTTATGCAGAAATTAAAAGAAGCATATCTTAAAGTTAATACAAAAGCTGAAATTGAGATTCAGGAAAGTGATTCATCAACAGGTATGCAGGCAGCTATCGAAGGTGCATGTGATATCGGTATGGCATCAAGAGACTTAAAAGATAGTGAAAAAGAAAGCGGACTTACACCAACAGTAATAGCAAAAGATGGTATTGCAGTAATCGTTAACAATAATTGTCCTGCAGAAGATTTAAAATCAGAAGATATTATGAAAGCATTCACAGGCGAAGTAACAGAGTGGTCAGAGATATATGAATAAGATAATAGATAAATTAATGAAGGTAGTATTCTTTATTGCAGCATGTGCGTCAATAGTAGCAGTAGCACTTATATGTGGATTTATGTTTGCTAATGGCGTTCCTGCAATAGGGAAGATAGGATTTGTAAAGTTTATATTTGGTAAAGTATGGAAACCGGGAAGCGAATTATTTGGAATCTTTCCTATGATAGTCGGAAGTTTATATGTTACAGCCGGAGCGATAATTATAGGAGTTCCAATAGGAATATTGACAGCGATATTTATGTCAAAGTTTTGTCCAAAAGGATTGTACAAATTTTTAAAACCTGTAATAGATTTACTTGCAGGTATCCCTTCAGTAGTTTATGGATTCTTTGGCCTTGTGGTTATAGTACCATTTGTGCGTGAGAATATTGGCGGAAAGGGGTATAGCATCCTTTCCGCTTCTGTTTTATTAGGGATAATGATACTTCCGACTGTCATCGGAGTATGTGAATCAGCAATTAATGCTGTACCTGAGAGTTACTATGAAGGTGCACTTGCACTTGGTGCAACACACGAGAGAAGTGTATTTAAAGCGGTAGTACCTGCTGCCAAATCAGGAATATTTGCCGGAGTAGTTCTTGGAATAGGTAGAGCAATAGGCGAAGCGATGGCAGTAATTATGGTATGTGGTAATCAGGCAAGAATGCCAAAAGGACTATTAAAGGGTGTTAGAACTCTTACGACCAATATTGTAATGGATATGGGATATGCAGCAGATCTTCACAGAGAAGCACTCATTGCGACAGGTGTTGTATTATTTGTATTCATATTATTAATCAATATTGCATTTTCAGTGCTAAAGAGTAAGGAGGCAAAATAATTCATGAAAAAATATATAAGACATCCTGGTTCACTTATAATAAGAGCAATTGTATATCTAGCAGCAGCATTCACTGTTATAATGCTTGGTTTTATAATTGCACATATACTTATAAAAGGTGTGCCATATCTTACTCCGGATTTATTCGCACTTAAGTATAATTCTGATAATGTGTCGATGATGCCTTCAATAATTAATACACTTATAATGATAGTACTTGTACTTGTTATAGCAGTTCCATTTGGTATATTCTCAGCAATATATCTTGTAGAATATGCAGATAAGAATAATAAATTCGTGAATGTAATAAGACTTACAACAGAGACTTTAACAGGAATTCCTTCAATCATATATGGTCTGTTTGGTATGCTCTTTTTTAATTATGCATTACATTGGGGTAATTCTCTTATCGGTGGAGCATTAACACTTGCAATAATGGTACTTCCTGTAATTATGAGAACGACAGAAGAAGCACTTATTGCAGTGCCATTAAGTTACAGAGAAGGTTCATTCGCACTTGGAGCAGGGAAGGTAAGGACAATATTTAAAGTAGTACTTCCACCGGCTGTTCCAGGTATACTATCAGGTATAATTCTTGCGATAGGTCGTATAGTTGGAGAAACAGCAGCTCTTGTATATACAGCAGGTACAGTACCGGATCTGCCAAAGAGTATATTCTCATCAGGCAGAACACTTGCAGTTCACATGTATTCATTAAGTCGTGAAGGTATGTATACGAATCAGGCTTATGCAACTGCAGTAATATTATTGTTACTTGTCATTATAATTAATAGAGTATCAGCACTTATTGCAAAAAAATTGCAAAAGTAATATTTTTAGAGGGTATCTAGGCTTGTCAGAGTATTAATAATATCAACAAAAACACGCTCTCGCTAAGTTATATTTTTAGCGAGAGTGTATTTTAAATTATGGGCTTTAGCCTGTTGAGAGCATTGGAGTTTTTCGTGATCCGA